>Ga0129333_10004328_pt1 | contig 13283 bp, 21 predicted proteins | sample CPB6_08_DNA_FD_94474 | JGI IMG/M metagenome (GOLD analysis project Ga0129333, IMG submission 94474) | Freshwater to marine salinity gradient microbial communities from Chesapeake Bay, USA - CPBay_Sum_0.6_0.8_DNA | ecosystem: Environmental > Aquatic > Marine > Coastal | place: USA: Chesapeake... | reverse complement strand
TTGTTTTTCAAAAGGATTGATTCTTGGCGCAGTAGCGCTAGAAGAGATTGTTTGAGCTGGCGTTCCAGGGGCATTTAAGTTGACAACTTGTTCATAGCTACTATCTTGAGCTTTAGTTATAACATCTCTTAAATATGTTTTAGCTTGTGCATTATCTAGTTCTATTGGATTTCCTGCTCCAGTAAAAATCTTATATGATCCTTTATCATGCTTTCCTTTATCATACTTTATGAAGCCAGACTGAACCTCTTGCTCTACGCCGAGTTCATCTAATACTTTACCAAGGCTCTCTATGCCAAAAGAAGCTTTTGCCTGTTCTGCTGTAATCATTACTCTTGCGCCGGTCAAACCCTCATCTGTTTGAATATACCTAAGGGCTGCTTGAGATAATTGTTGTGGATCAGATATGTTTGCTTCTGGAACAATAGCCGAAGACTTCAATGCTGTTAATCTTGCAATATTAATTGTTTCTTCAGATATCTTTTTGCCTTGAACTGTTGAATGCTGTTTGCGAAAATCCAATTTACCTTGATGAATATATTTCAACATGTAGTCCTGCAACATCGTGTCGGTCTCGGCAACGTGTGTACCGCGAAATATTTTTTCAAAGACAGCTGGAGCATGATCTTCAGCGGCTACTAAGTCTAATAGATTTGTATTCATAATAAAGTTTTCCATAGCAGCGTATGTTGCTTTTCCGCCACGAGAAATATCAGCTAATGTTTCCTCTGCAAAAAAGCTTTTAATAAACTGCTGACCCCTTGCTATGGAGTCTAATTGGGGGTCCATATTTTCTTGTAATATGTTCCTCATATATTGACGACCAATTTCAAGTGTGTCTACCATAAAGGTCGGATTGTTATTTACTCTATCTAAGAATTTATCAACAACTGTATTTAAAGCTTTATTTTGACCATACCCTTTCATTGATCTAGTGGTATCAAGAAGAGTATTGATGTCATAACCAATATTGTGTCCAGTAAGGAAATCTACATTGTTTTCATCAGAAAGATAACCAAATAGATTTGTCATCTTTTCCATGAATTTATCTTCATTTCCAATAATATTTCCTGTTCTAGCGAAACCTTCTTGTTCAGCTATGAAATCAGTTAACGTCATGCTTTCACTTGCCAATACTCCAGATAATCTTGGAGAGCGAAACATAAAATGTGTATCCTCAAAACCAGTAGCCGATATCTGTCCAGCTGCAGCATCTAGGCCAGTTCTTTGTATTAGAGATAGAGATCTAGCCTGAGAACCAAACATTAAACCTGTAGATTCAATGTCTATGGTTGCTATCTTTGATGTTTGGGTAAAAAGCGTCCCATTAGAAAGAGCAGAAATTTGCGCCATATTTCTCTGTATTTGAGAAGAGGACATAATGTTTTGCGTATTAAATGTCATGTCAGATATAGATTCCGACATTGGGTCAACGTTGAATATCATTTTATTTAGAACTGCAAAAACAGGATGCTCCATTTTCTGATCTATATCAAAGAGCACACCAAGCCTGACATCGTTTGCTCCTTCCGGGAGCATGATACTTGGGAAGCCGACATTAGAGATTAGCTTATCTAACTGAAGAACATTTTGTCTATATTGCCCCATTAAAGTTCTTTTGGCTTGAAAATTAAAATAAGACAAATCAATCTTGCCCATTTTACGAATATGATCTACATCAACAACATTTGCCATTCCAGGTTTTAGATTTTCTGGTTCAGCTAGCATTCTGTAATACTGGTCTTCAAATTGCTTTTGCTGCTGCATGAAGTCGTCTGCAGATCCGTAAATTGCGGATGCCATCTGGTCATTTAGCATGAGCTCGCCAATTCCAGCAGATCTACCCGTGTTCTTTCTCAGAAGACCATGTGTTGTAGCACTAACTAATCTAGATAATCTTTGAAAAAGTTCTTCGGACATTAATCAATATCTTTCGGCAAATCTATCTCAATATAATCATCTTTATCATAAATGCCCAACTTTTGCTTGAGAACTTTCTCTCTTTGATTCTCTAAAGATTGAACTTTATAAAGTATGTCAGATATTGCTTGCGCACTATCGAGCTGCGCTTGACCAACCTTTGCTTTAGCCTCTCTAGTTGCAAGGAGTTGATTTCTTAAATCTTTTCTACGCTTATGTAATCTGTCTTCTAAATCTACAGCTAAGTGTAGCTCTTTCTTCAATATTGGCTGACCATCATTGTCTACGCCTATAATATTTTCTTGAATAAAATGTTCTTTAGCCAAAAGTTTTGTTTTACGAATATACTGCACTTCTTGATCTACAAGATCTCTGACCATTGAAACCTCTACTAAGTTGTCGGGATGAACATCAAGTTGCTCCATATACTCTTTGGTGAACTGAGCTACTATAGACATTTCTATAGGGCAGGGCTTTCCTCTTGGAGCAAGGTTTTCTTTTAGCAAAGGGCATGTGTCCGCGAATGTGCATTTATGCGCTTCACAATTCATCGGAATAGATGAAAACATTGACGTTCTGGTTTTTTGTGGCCGGACTAATTCAACGGCCTTTTCTTTTTCTTCATCTGTCCATGTTTCAGGAAAGAACAAATCTGGTCGCAGGGATTCAAAATCTTTTAAAAATTTTCCCTTGTCACTCTTTTCTATGTTGCTCATTTAAATCAATCCACTCACTATCATAAGAACTATCGGAATGAAACCTCTCTATTGTAACACTTTTGCAACGTGAACAATATGTGTCTCTTACTAAATATTGTTTTGCAAAGTCAAAATATTCAGTTACAGTTTGGACCATGCCATTACATCTCGGACAATTCATCTAGAGCCTTCATTAAACCCTTCTGTAGTTTACTGGCTACTTCTGCATTCTGGATTGCGTTATAGAAAATGCCTACTTCTCTGATTTCATCTGATGTTAAATAGGGAGATATCTTGTATCTTGACCCTTTGCATATTTCGCAATAAAAATCTTTTTCTTCATTAAAGCACGAGCACTTTTCGATTATGTCAAAGAACTCAAAAGAGTCAGCTATTTCAAACCATTTAGATTTAAAGAGCTTTTTGGTTTGTTCTTTAAATGCACGAAGTTTCTGAGGATCATTAGAAAGTAGTGTCCCCATATCTAAAGACTGTTTCATTAAATCATTTATTGTTTTATACAGAAAATTTGCTAACTGAAAATCACCATTAACATCTACAAACTTTTTCCAATCATTCATCATAATTCCTAACTATTGTTTTTAATATTTATACATTGACTGTCTTCCTGACGAAGCGCCTTCTCCTCTTCTATTCATTGCGACGCCAGCTGCAACCCCCATTCCTAATCCTATGCCAAGTAAAGATTTTCGAGAAAACCGTGGATTCTTTGGACCAGGAATATTATCAATTCCCGGCATTTTCTTGAGGGCAGCAGATCTCGCTCTTGCTGCATCGATTCCCGCCATTCTTTTTGGAGTCATAACGGTTCTTTTCATGTCCATTGCTGAACCGGGTGCATTTCTTGGGTTAAAACCTGGCAAAAATGGCTGATTGCTAATCCTTGCAGAGGTTCCTCCCATGGCACGTCTTTTTGGAACAGAATGAGAGGGTCTTGGGGTAGGTCCTCCGGCACCCTCAAAACCTGGCAATTGTGGTGCTCCAGGTATTCTTGTTTTTTTCACTGCTGCTCGTCTAGAGTATGGTACTCCGGTTAATCCTGGATTTTCAAATATGCTCATTATATTTCCTTTTTCACATTTACTTGTTTTCTTGTTGGTTTTTGAAAATCAAAAGTAAAACTATCATCAAGATAGTCAATATAAAATATAGTACCTTTTGGTATGCTGCTATTAACAATTGTTTTAGCTAATGGCGTTTCTATAACATCTCTTCTTATCTGAGAGATACCTCTTGCTCCTTTTACTGTATCTATACCCTTGTCTATCAGGGCGTTTATGACATTGTCAGTGTATGCGATTGACAAGCCTTTTCTGGATAATTTATCTGCTATAAGATTCATTTCCATTTGTGCTATTTTTTGGCAATTTTCATAATTTAAATGATTAAAAATAACAATTTTATCTAATCTATTTATAAGTTCTGGTTTAAAGTATTTGTTAATTGCTTCATTAGCATTTTTCTGCACAACTGATCTTGCTGGAACTTCTCTGGTTTCTCTTTTAAAAACAACGTTACGGGTAAAGCCGGCGCCGGTAGAAATCATATGATCAACTGTTTTATCATTTCCTAGATTAGTAGTTAAAATAATAATACAATTTCTGAAGTTGACAGTTTCACCCTTAGAGTCTGTAACCATTCCTTCGTCAAATATTCTTAAAAATGTATTCCAGATATCAGCGTGTGCTTTTTCTACTTCGTCAATCAAAACGACTGTGTTTGGGTTTTTCTTAATTTGATTAGTAAGCTGGCCACCATCATCATGGCCTATGTATCCTGGTGGTGAACCCAGAAGCTTTTGGTTTTCATGCTTATGCTGATACTCTCCACAGTCTATTCTGACCATGGATGATTCGCTGTCAAAAAGATATTTATGTAAAGCATTAGCTAAATGAGTTTTTCCAACACCTGAGCTTCCGGCAAATAAGAAAACACCCAATGGTCTATTGGGATCATTTAGATCTGCCTGAGACCTAAAAAGGGCTGAAACAACTTCATCAATTGCCTCGTCCTGCCCTATCACATTGTCTTTAAGATATTGCTCTAGCCCTAGGAACTTTTGCTTGTTCAGTTTCTTCACCTTAGATGGTGTAGGTGTAGATTTTGTTTTTGCTTCTGCCTGACGTAGAAATTTTTTAATTTGATCAATATTATAATCTTTACCTGGTCCATCGGAAAACTTGGCTGGATTTGTTGAGTAAGCTATGTTTAACCAGTATTCAACATCCAAACTTGGATTCAACATAACGCAGCCAGCGTAAACAGCTTCTAGTGCTCGTTCTGCTGCTTCTCTAGACATTGAGGCTAAGGCGGCAGCAACATCTGTTGTTAAATTATAAACAATGAATTGTAATATCTTTTTTCTTAAATCTTTTGCGCTCTTATTTTTTTTAACAAACTCTTCTAGATCTTTTACTGGTAAAACTTTAAATTTAACATTAGTGCCGAGTTCGGGTATGAATATTTGATAGATGTTCATCGACTACCTCTTTCATGGGCACGTTCTCTTATATAGAGTATATTATTATATATTACCATATAAGTATATAGGTATATAGTAACTATATATGTATATAGTAAGGGGGGAAGGGGGGAAGGGGGGATCATGGCTAGCTTATCACAGTGTGTCAAATTCAATCAACACAAAGCGCAAAATGTTGTTAGTTTCTTTCTGGAGAAAAATCTTCTATAGAAGGATGAGCTTCTAGACACGGCCCGGAAAAAGCCCAATACTTAATTAAGTCAACCGGTGTGTCAAAACGGTTCTTCAGAAGATACAATGCTAGGTGTAGCTGTTCGTCAACTCTAATTTTCTTTTCCATATAACTCCTAATCGATAATGTAAAAACTATGGTATATTATACCATCAGTCCTGGACATTTGGTTGGGGACGTCTAGTTTTTCGTGGTATAATCTATGTGTCATCAAGCTGAGGATTGGTAGGATCTAATGACAGAAGAAACAACGTCCGTTGAAAATGAAAACGCTTCGGGCATCAAGAAAACTCTTAAAGAAGACTCAAAAGCTTTAGAGCTAGCAATTGCGCAACTGCAGAAGCAGTATGGTTCTGGCGCAGTCATCAAACTTGGTTCAACAAACGTTAAGCCATGGTCATCGATTCCAACAGGGGCACTAACACTTGACCATGCTTTAGGCATTGGAGGATTGCCTCGTGGTAGAGTTGTAGAGATATTTGGACCAGAGTCCTCAGGTAAGTCTACACTTGCTCTGACAGCTGTCGCCAAGGCCCAGCAAATGGGCCTCACGTGCGCATACATCGACGCTGAGCATGCTCTTGACCCTGTGTACATGCAAGCCGTTGGAATCGATTTAGATAACCTTCTGCTTGCACAGCCTGACTATGGCGAGCAAGGATTCGACATCGCTGATAGGTTGCTGAGAACTGGCGACATAGGTCTCATTGTTATTGACTCTGTTGCCGCTCTTGTTCCCAAAGCAGAGCTTGATGGAGAGATGGAACAAATGCAGATGGGACTACAGGCACGCATGATGGCTAAGGCTATGCGTAAGCTTACTGGTTTAGCTTCTCAGCATGATACTTTAATTATTTTCATTAATCAGCTAAGAAACAAGATTGGCGTAATGTTCGGCAATCCAGAGACAACTCCTGGTGGTTTTGCGTTGAAGTATGCAGCCTCTGTTCGCATTGATGTGCGCAAGAAAGAAGATCTGAAAGATAAGCACGGCGATCCTACTGGTATCAAAGTCAAAGCTAAGATCATTAAGAATAAAATGGCTCCGCCAATGAAAGTCGTTGAATTCGATATTGTTTATGCCCACGGCATTGATGAGTTTGGATGTATTTTTGATCTAGGAATTGATAAGGGAATTCTTACTCAAAAAGGCGCATGGGTTTACTATAACGGTGAAAACTTTTCTCAAGGTAGAGATAATGCTATTGAGAAGTTAAAGGATTCTCCAGAGATAGTGAGTGCGATCAAAGGCTAGCAATGAAGTTTGAACCTATAACTTGTTCAGAATGTTCTTATCCTCCCAATTTTGTTATTTCCTCGGGAAATGACAACGGTCAGAAAATTTTTTTTATAAAATGTAGAGACTGTGGTGATTGTTGGGAGGAAGCTGATGACTCAGATGATGAGTGAAGCTGATTTGCAGGTTGCTGCGTATTTAAGGGTTTTGTTGTTGTTTAGTTCTGTTCGTGATATTGTAGGCTGATTTACGGTACTATATTCCATAACTAAGGGTGGTGTTATGGATTTTGTTCGTAGAATACTTGATTTCTTTAAAGACAAGGTTAATGCTGACCCTGCTGAGTTTTATTCGTTCGCCCATTTTCTGGAAGATAACCAGTCTGAGTATGTTGTGACTGTTCAGGGTGAACCTGATGGTTATTTGGTTTTCTGTATTTTTTCTCATGATGAGTGGGCTATGGTTATGGATATTTGTGAATTGACATGTCGTGATGTTTGTGATGTTGTTCGTGAGCTTGCCGATGACAATGTGATTATGAATGTTGTTATTGATCCTAGAGACATGAGCTGACTATGGCCAGTAACCCTAAGTTGGATGAGCTGAATAAGCTTGGTTTGCAGTATTTCGATAACTGGAAAGATTATGCTGCTGCTGTAGCTAATGCTTCGCCGGGTCAAGTTATTGGTGGCGTCAATAAAAAAGGTAAGCTTGTTTTTCATCAGGGTGGTATTGGTGAAATAAACATTAAACAGGCTAAAGCGGAGCTGAGTTCGCTGAAGAGTGCTTCTGCGCCTTCTCAGGCGCCTTCTGGTAATATTGTTAATAATGTAGCTACTGGGAAAAAGTTTGATGCTAAGAATTCTCGACCTGGCCCTCGAGTCAAGTATACTCCGGGTTTCCATGAGCAAGCACACATGGCTGCTCAGGGTTACACTTGGAATGGAACCGCCTGGGTTAAAGACGTAGCAGCGCAAACTGCTGCGAGCCAACCGTCTGCCGGTGCTGCTGTTCCTAGTGTTCAACAAAACATTCCTGATCCTCAACAGGTGAATCCGTCGACTAAAACTATCGATGATGCTTTAAAATCTCCGAAAAGTAAAAGTACAAAAAAAGATACTACTTTAAAAACTGGTAAAAAAACTCCTCCTTCCATCAATCGTAGTGAAGCTTTAATTAAACTTGTAAATAATCCTGAAGCTGAACAGGAGATGATAGATATTGTTGCTCGATCCGTTGGAACAAGAGAGGGTAGATCTATTTTCAATAACCAAGTAAAGTCAGCTAGAGGAACTTTAGGTAAGCCTGATCCTGGACCCAGATCCTCACAAGGATACATCGATGCTATAAACAGTAGAAACTTTTTTATAGATGAGGGCAGAGACAATAGAAGAAATTTATTGCGTCAAAGGATCGCTAAACAAAATCCTGGTATCAGTAACAATCAGCTGAAAAAACTTTTAGGTAAAGAAATGTCAGCTTTTAGCGATGAAGCCTTTTTTAACATTGGTGTAGAAGCTAACAGGAAAATTGTTGAAGACGCTTATATTGAAAACGAAATATTCTATGAACAAAACAGATTACTTAATATGAGCCCAGAACAAAGACTTGATGTTTTTCAAGGTGCAAAAAAAAGAACTATACGCGGAAAAAGAGTTTCCATCAACAATATTTCTGATAGACAAGTTTTAGATTTATCCCAAAGATATTTGAAACAATATGAAAGACTAGAAGTTGGAGACAGCAGAATCGCTGGTGCCCTCACAAAAGCTGGTGAAAGGCTACGTGGCGGTATCGCATACGGTGACCTAACATATCATCCCGGATATGCTGCCATAGAACAATCCTTAGACGAAGCCTCTCAACGCAGAATGGCTAGCAAAGCCTTAGGTTCAACAGCTGCAGCCATAGACGACTCTTCCCAAGTCGCCGGACAAATATCATCAGCTCTCTCAGCTGCCGGTAACATGCTAGACGACTCAGCTCAAGCCATCACCAAAGTAACCAGCAAAAAAACCATCTCTGCTAGAACAGTACAAAAATTGATGTCATCACACTCACTATCAGCTGGAGTGGTAGCCGGAGGACTAGGACTACTGTATGGAATAAATAGACGTAGAGGAGAACAACAAGTAGGCTAAATATAGTTATTCGGCGGCAAAAAATTTTTAAGGGGTAGGAGTAACAGTAACGTTGCTCCTACCCCTTTTCGTTTTGTCTAGAGACTATTAGAGAAAAAACTCAGTAGTCGTAGCCAGATTCCCAGCCCATCTCCTCATACACCTCATTGCTTGATACATGAGAATTATATTGATCAAGAACAGCAAACTCTGTGTTCGCCATACCACCAAACTGGTTGATCCACTGGAAGCAGTCAGGGCAACGTACGTTAGAGCCAATAAGCTCTTCGTTCATAATAAACTCTGTACCACAGTGTGGGCAATCCATATATGAATTCATTATTATTCCTTTTCTATGTTAAGCATTGAGTGAGTGATGTTCGCCGGCCTCAATAACCGGACATGTAGAACTATAGCCACCTACAGCATTACTTGCAACACATATGCGAATAATATCCAAAAAAATTTCTTGCGGGCGATTCTGTGTAGGGAAAAATTTTTGAACCGAAACGAATCTCACATGTTGCGAGCTTTTCCAAACTCGAGGGTGTATAAACATATATAGTCTTATTAAGATAAAAATAAGAAAAAAAATATAGGGGGGAGATAATGGGTATATATGTGTACTCCAGACTTTAAACATGCCCACGGGGGTATGGGGTCTGTGATTAAAGGAGGAAAAGAAAATGAAGAAGGAATTGAAGAAGGCTGTTTTAGTTGATATTGATGGAACTCTTGTTTCGATCACGGAGTTTGATTACAGTATCTTCAGCAAGAGTGAAGAGGAAATCAAGGGGTACTTGGCGATGTGGGATGCACGTACGATGGATGCGTGTGTTTATAGTGATGCAGTGGAGATGGTGAAGAAGTTCAAGGAGATGGGGTATGTAATTGTAGTTTTGACTGCGAGGGGTCAGAGCTGCAAGAAGTATACATGGAAGAAGTTTAGGCAAATAGGAATTGATAAGTTGGTGGACAGTGTGTGGCACAGGCCATTAGCATGGGAGGGTAAGTCATCTGCTTTGTATAAGGAGTGGATGATTAAGAAGTTGAGTAAGAAGTGGGTATTTGAGTGGGCTATGGAAGATGAAGAGAAGAATAAGGAGGTGATGAAGAAGGCAGGAATGAAGATCTGGCATGGAAGGGGGTGATGAAGAGAAGGGTTTATGGGTGTAGGTTTAGTTAACTACATCCATAAACCCTTTTTTTGAGGATAGTTACAAGGCCTCTTGCTAGGAACGACAATGAGCGGTCGTCCACTCCCTACAGTGGTGCAGGTATGCAGCATAAAAGGACAGCTCCGATGAACACGTCACTATCGTTAAAGAGATGTGTAACAAACAAGAAAGGTAGGTAGTCATGTCTCACATTTTGCAATTCGTAGACGTGATCGGCAAGTACGCCGTTGACTCGGAGGGCAATGTGCTTCCGAGGAAGCGTACGTACACTGGTAAGTACAGCTGCCATACCGGTAAGCAAGTGTGGATTCATTCCACTCTGCCCGGTGCTGACAGCTCCGACTTCCAGATCTTTACACACACGCATGATTGCCCTGCGTGGATGAACAAGGAGTACAGTGGCCGTATGGTCACTATCTCTCAGGAGATGGGCTATGACTATCGTAGCCAAGTGTGGTATTGGGTCAACACGATCCATTCCGCGCACTAGTAAAAGCATCTGGTAGGGCAGATGCAAGAAGAGTTGTTCCCCTGGGATCTTCGGATCCTGGGGGAACTTCTTTTTTGAGGATAGACACTGGGTCAAATCCTTACACCAAAGAAAGGAGGTGTGCAATGTTGCAGATTCCGATGTACATCGTCGGCGTTGGTCTCTTCGCCTTTGCTCAGGTCACGTTCTTCGTGGACCTGTTCAAGAAGAAGGGCTGATCCCGTACTGTCACCATAGGGTGACCGAGCAGTAGTGACGCTTGGGAACAGAATAATCACTAAAAGAGATTGATTCCTTCGGGAATCTTTTTCTTTGAGGATAGGCCATTATCCTCTCTGGCAGCCGGAAGTTAGGCATAAGACCAGCGTCCCTTGTCAGGATGTCAGCGCCCTCGGGCTTAAATGACAAACGTAATCCTCACGCCCGGTACGTTAAGCCGGGTACAAACCCGAAAGGGGAAACCATGATTCAGCTTCCATTCAGCTGTTTCATCAAACTGGGCGATGCCTGGACGAAAGTCTGGATCACCCAGTCTTCGTACTCGACTCAGGTCGAATACGAAGACGGATGTTGGATCGATCCCAGTATCGATCCCAACACCGTCAGCTTTGACGGAAGGAGTTTGTCGTACAAGCTCCTGCCGTCGGGCAAGCTGGTCAAATGGCCAGCACGTCGGGCCATCTCGGCCTGACCCAATACGGGTGATGGTCCACCCGTAAAGAAGGAAGTCCTCTTGAGCCTCTCGTATGGGCTCAGGGGGACTTTTTTCTTTGAGGATAGACCGTTGTCCTCTCTGGCAGCCGGAAGTTAGGCATAAGACCAGCGTGGGTGGTGCCACGTTAATCACAGCCAAAACGTAATCATCGCGCCCGGTACGTTAAGCCGGACACCTATCATGATTAGGAGAAATCATGAACGCAATCAACAACAAGGCCATCCTCGTGATGGTCGCAATCTTGTCGGCTCTCCTCGTTTTGGAGCCGACAAGTGATTTGGTGGTGACGATCATGTCGTTGCCCATCCAGATCACCCGGATGGTTCTCGGCTTTGTGCTGGGAATCATCAACTGGCCGATGCTGGTGATGGTGGCCATTGGGTTCACCGTGGCCTACCTGGCCAAAACCAGGTACGTCAACTTGGCGTACCTGAAGGGCCTCTTCTCCAACGAAGAGGTCTGACCATCCACGGGTGACGGTCCACCCGTGAAGAAGGATGTTCCCCTGGGGTCTTCGGGCCCTGGGGGAATTTCTTTTGAGATAGACCAACCGGGTTTATCTACGATCCCAGTACAAAGGATTCAACCAATCCACTGGGAGAAAGGGAGGCATCATGCAAAAGCTGCCCAAGCGAGTGTACGTCAAAAGGCGTATCCTCGTGGCTGCTTTCACGGTGTTCTTTCTGGTGGCCGGATGTGGCATGGTTAAGGAAGTGACGAGTCCCTCGTTCACTTGCCAAGACCGTACGCATACGGTTCGTCAGGGAGATACTCTTTGGGGCATTGCTGCAAAGCATTGCACCGGAGACATGCTTGCTGCACGTTACCAGCTGACACGTACCTACGGGGACGTCATTCAGCCTGGTGATGTCATCGAGCTGCCGTGACGGCAAGGCTCATCACTGAACCAGCAGTAAACTGGGAAGTCGCAACACACGACTAAAGATAGTAGTCCATATGAAGTTGGCATTGGTTACCTGCCTTATATAAGTATGGGTGAATTATTATGTGTTTAATTTGCGGGAAAACCCCGGGACTTGTATGAATCCGAAGGGCGCACCGATGGGTGTGTAATTCATGCAGGTTCTGGGGTTTTCTCTTTGGGGATAGACCGCATCCTCACGGCTACGAGCCGATTTGCTACCACCAGTGGTGGTGACCGTAGGGTCCTAGCATTCGGGTACTGCCGTCCGCAAACCACGTGAGCGGATTCCAACAGGGGAACTGGGCCACATATTCGCCTAGCCTGGAGGAGACCAATACCGTGGAAACGTGATAACCACGCTCGGTACGTTAAGCCGGGCACTAACATGTTCTGGGAGGAACCATGTTTGAAGACAACGAAATGGTTATGGCTCATGAGCCATACCAGTTCACAACAGAAGAGTCCAATGACTACGGATTCACGGATGACGGAGATGGCTACCACTCCGTCACGGAATGCGCCATCATCATCGACGCCTGGGGGCGAAAAGTCTCCTCTGAGGCATTCCTCGAAGAAATCGATGGAGAGATGTGGCCGGTGTCGTGCTACATCGAGATGGGACATTGGGTTAGTACTTTCGAGTGCTGACAGCAGTTCCGGCGGTAAGCGGTCAACCGTCGGACAAGGAGGAGACCCCCTTCACAGGGGGTTTTCTCTTTGAGGATAGACACTCAGTCAGATCCTGTTCACCAAAGAAAGGAGGTGAAACATGTCCATCACCAGGACCCAGTTGGGCGAGGAGCGTTTGCTCGTTCACACTGAGTCGGGCAGGCTCATGCGAGCCAGGTTGTATCGTGAGATCAGCCTGGGCTGCAAGGGCTACCGGCTGATCCTGAAGGGTGACGCTTCTTCCAGCTGGGAGAGGCACAACCTGGAGGCTCAGACGGATGACAACGCCAGGGCTGAGGCCAATAAGCTCATTAAGAGCTTCGGCCTCAAGCTGGCGAAGTCCGCCTGACCAGGGGTCAAACCGTCGCAACACGGGCGACCGGGCCAATCTCCAGCCTGGGAACAGAAGGAGTCAAACCACTATCCCTATCCCGGGGTCTTCGGACCTCGGGGTGGGGAGAAAGGAGTTGTTTTTTGGGGATAGACCGCATCCTCACGGCTACGAGCCGATTTGCTACCACTAATTAGTGGTGACCGTAGGGTCCTAGCATTCGGGTACAGCCGTCCGCAAACCACGTGAGCGGATTCCAACAGGG
>Ga0129333_10004327_pt1 | contig 13283 bp, 12 predicted proteins | sample CPB6_08_DNA_FD_94474 | JGI IMG/M metagenome (GOLD analysis project Ga0129333, IMG submission 94474) | Freshwater to marine salinity gradient microbial communities from Chesapeake Bay, USA - CPBay_Sum_0.6_0.8_DNA | ecosystem: Environmental > Aquatic > Marine > Coastal | place: USA: Chesapeake... | reverse complement strand
AGCTCGGCGCTCGATCTTTTGACACAGCTGCAAAAATCGGTGTCCAAGATGGCGCTGATCGTCGACGAGTACGGTGCCGTTCTCGGGATCGTGACCACGCAAGATCTGCTCGAGGCCATCACGGGTCAGTTTTCATTGACTGGACAGAAGATGGAGTGGGGCGTACGTCGAGACGATGGGAGTTGGCTGCTCGAGGGTACGACGCCGGTACTGGAGCTCAAGGACCTGCTGCAGATCAAGCAACTACCCGAAGAAGAGCGCGATCGCTATTCGTCCTTGAGTGGCATGTTTCTATTGCTGCGCGGCGCGGTGCCACGCGAGGGAGATTCGGTCACCTGGGCAGGATGGAAATTCGAAGTCATCGACATGGATGGCAACGCCATCGACAAGATTTTGGCGATTCGAATCAACGCCTCTGCAACCGCAGAACTCGACTAGTTGGATCGACTGAACGAACCTTTCGAGGCCAGCCGCCAATCAGCGTTTTCAGCGATGAAAATCCGGTAATCACGAACGATTTTCGGATCGCCGCGACGAGTACCGACGATCAGCACTGCATCCGCAGCGCCGTCGGCGTTCAAGTCGGTGAACACCATGATCGGCGTCGAAGAATTGCCACCGGGATCGAGCGTCGTTGCCGAGCGCATGAACTCCGCGCGTAGCGCGGCATCCAGATTGTCGGGAACGCTGGCGGTGCTCGGCAGTGTGCGCAGGCTGCGGCGCCACGCATCGAAGCGCTCGGGTGTCGCATTAGGATCTGCACGTTCGGGCTTTTTGCGCGACGTTAGCGCCAGCATCGCTCTCGCTTCGCGTGCCGATGCAGAATCGCCCGCAGCGATCGATTCGAGTGCAAGTCGACCTTGCCTGCCGGCCTCAAAGCGCAGGAAACCGAGTGCACTGTCGCGATTTTCGCTGCTGGCCGACGTCATCGCTCGTTGCGTTTGATCGGCAATGCTCCACCGCAACGGGTCTCCAAGCGGCGTGAGGCTTGCCGCAATAGTCAGTAGTAACGCAGCGGCAAGTAGTGTGTTGATTTGCGCGATACCGCCGAACCACGGCCCGCTGCGCCGGGCGGCGTACACATAGCCTGCCGAAAACAAGCAAGCTATACCCGCGGTGATGAGCCCCCAAAACCGAGCGGGGGTTAGTCCGAGTTCGACGGTGCGGATCAGAAGCGAATACAGGGCTGTCGCGGCAACCACCGTCAGTAGCGCCGGTATGATCCGCAGCGCCTGTTTAAGCCACGGGTGATAGTCAGGCTCGATGGCACCATCGCGGAAGGCAGCGTTGATCAGAAGAATCGTGACAACAACTAGGGCGAGCAGGATCGCGCTATTCAGGATTTTTTCGCCACTGCCGATCAGTACCGGAAGTTTGGGGGCCATCGCCACGGTGAAGGCCATCACGATGATTCCGGCGAGCGGCAACAGCCACTTGAGGAGATCCAGCATTTGGTCGACGACTGCAGCAACCATGCGTTGGTTGTCACCAATGATCTGCGTCGCAATGGCAAACACAACGGTGGTTGCGGGGTACGCGAAGCGTGAATCGTCGAATACATTCTTGAAGAACGGATTGCCGAGGATATCGAACAGTGCCGCCCAAAGAAAAAGAAGTATCCAGAATAGACCCGTGAACAGCAATGATTCCGCCAAGGTACATAACGAACCCCAGAAACTGCGGAAGAGCACGGGATACGGCGGGTGCCACGAGCCGTCATCGACACGTGCGTGCACCAATGAGAGAAACAGCAGCCAACCGAGTAGCAAAGGGCCGACGAAACGTACCGTCTCGATATCGTCAAGATCCGCCGGGTTGAGCGGCACGGGAAAGTCGTGGAAGGCAAAATAGCCCGCGAGCGCGAGAAATACGGCGAGACCGCCGACTGCCTTCCACAGTACCCCTTGCCGCCGATGCTTCCAGAGCACGAGCGCTACTGGGGGTACGAAGAGAAAGATCAGAAAAAAAGCGCTTAGTACTCCTGGATTGGTCGCTGGCCAGCTTGCCGCAGCGATGGCGTGTTGGAGTCCCCACAGGACTGCGGCTTGGATGAGGGCTAGCGCGAGGTACATTTCAGCGCCCGGCTCCTGCAGGCGTTCCGAGAATCTTGTTCATTTCGATGAAGTTGCCGTCGGCGTCCCAAACGGCACTGAAAATGACCGGAATGGTGCTACCCCCTGCGCCCGGATAGTCGATCCGCCGCGGAGTCTCGGCGATCGTGACGTGCGGTGTGGCTTTGATGCGCTCGAAGCGCGCGTCGAGATCTTGCAGGTTGAACACCAAGATCAGACCCCCGGGCTGGGCCTTGCGAAAGACGGGCGGCGGTGGGGGCTCCGTCAGGTTGAGCCGCTGCATCAGTCCGAGGACTCCAATGAAATCGTCGTTCGCTCGCAGCAACACGAGTCGAGTTGTGCCGCCGATGACTTGATCGTAGATCACCTTGAGTCCGAGTGCGTCACGATACAAAGGTAAGGAACGATCGATATCTCGAACCACGAGCGTGGTTCGTCGCAGATCGACCGGGAGTCGTTCGCTCTCGGGAATTGGTGCAGCGATGGTCGTGCTGCCGAGCGCAATCAGAGCGACGACGCCGATGATCAACGAATTCAAATATTTCATATGAGTCATGCCGCCACCTTCAGAATTGTTTCCCAAGACGTCTCTCAATGATTTCAAATAGCGCCATACCGACGAGCATTGAGACGACGAAAAGAAATGCTTTCGGAACGCCTGCTGCGAGCGAGACGAGGGCGGGTCCCGGGCAGAAACCTGCAAGTCCCCAACCGGCGCCAAAAGCGATTGATCCGAGTACGAGGCGCGTGTCGATGCGGGTGGCGGTGGGCCAGCGCATGTCACCACCGAAAAAATCTTTGGTACGCCGTTTGGCGATCGCAAATGCACCGATAGCTACGGCGATGGCTCCGCCCATGACGAAGGCGAGCGACGGATCCCAAGTCCCGGCAATATCGAGGAAGCCGACGACTTTGGCAGGGTTCGTCATACCCGAAATCAGCAAGCCGAACCCGAAGAGGGCACCGACCACGAACTCGCTCAGTCGGTGTTTCATGCGGCACCTGCAAGATGACGCAACGCGTATACGGTGAGGAATCCTGCGGCCATGAAGCTCAGGGTGGCAATCATGGATCGCGGCGATAGACGTGATAGTCCGCAAACACCGTGACCACTCGTGCAGCCCGCACCGTAGCGGGTGCCGATTCCGACCAAGAGGCCGGCGATCCCGACCGTCGGCCAGTCTGCATCGACCCGAGCGTCGGGCAAGGTCGTCCACAGGCCAAAAATGATGGGGGACGACAAAAGCCCCAGCAGAAAAGCGATGCGCCAGGCGATGTCGCCCGCGCGTGGCCGGAAAAGACCGCCGATGATTCCGCTGATGCCGAGAATTCGGCCGTTGATGAGAATGAACAGAGCTGAGGCGAGTCCGAGGATGACCCCGCCAGCGAGCGCCGACTCAGGCGTGAAGGAGTTCCAGTCCAGATTCATGGCCAAGGCGTCTCACTGCTTTGTCTTGAACCGTGAAAACCAATTGAGGATACGCTGATCTCGGTCGTTACCGTTGATGACGATACCGTGGCTGTCTCCCTGATAGATGACGAGCTCGTAATCTTTAGAGAGTTCCTGCAGGCGCAGGGCGAAGGGTAGCGTTTGACGCGCCGTCGAAACGAGGGGGTCTCCGCTACCCTGCAGCAGCAGCATCGGAGGATCGATTTTCTCTGCCCACAGAATAGCCGAGCGTGCCGCCAGTGCTTGCGCGCGATCGCCCTTTGCCGGAGCCGCCATTCGACCGAACTCGGGTGCTCGCAGATCGGCAGGTAGGCCCACGAGCGCGATCGCATTAAACGCAGCACCATCCCTGGCTGCCAAGAGCGCCATCATGGCGCCACGCGAATAGCCTAAAGCGAACACGTTACGCTCGTCGACGAACGGCAATTGGCGTGCGATCTGCGTGAGTTGGACGACATCGCGAACGTCTGCTCCGCCCAGCTCGTCGATTCCCTCGCTACCGTCGTTGCCACGGTACTGGGAGCCGATGACGACGTAGCCCGCACGAACGAAACGCTCAAAGCCGAACTGGGTGTTGGGCCTGAGCTTGGAGTCGTCGCCAGTCCCACCGCGGTTGAAGACAATGATCGGCAGCCGTTGCCCGATTTCAATGTTGATAGGTGTCCAAAGAAATCCACGAATTTTCAATCCGTCGACTGCATAGACGATTCGCTCGCAACGAACGCCTGCTCGATTACGTGCTAAATACTCTGCTTCCGTACCGAGCACGTCATCGGTATTCAAGTTGGCAATGACGCGCACCGGAATTTTTTGTGCTTGGGCCGCCGACTGCTCCATATCAAGTGTAGCTAATTGCCGTTCCCGGTAGCGCTGGAAATTCGGCGGCTCACTGCTCTCGCAGGGGATCCGCTCGAGGAATGGGCTTGCTGCAGGCATCTCGCTCGCGCGAGCGCTTTTCGCATTCGCCAAATCAAAGAAAATGAGTACCGTTGCCGCGACGATCGAAACTCGTAAGGAAGTCATGGGTGTAATCCCGTCGACAATCAGAATTGATCGAAGCGCACGGGTCCGTCGTCGACGGGTACGGTGATCAGCATACCGTCGCGGCCGAGTCGTACGCCTTGCGCCCGAATTTCACCGACACCACGCAGCCAGGGAATCTCCAGCGGTTTAGCGACGATTGGTGGTGCGATGTGCGTGTAGACGAGTTCTCGAACTCCGGCTTCGTTGGCGAGTAGAGCTGCCTGCAAGGGGTCGATATGGTAGTCGGTTGTGTCGCGCAGTACCGTTGCCAGCTCTCTTGCCCCCAAGACCGCCGCCTGATCGGCGAGCAGGTTTAGCAGATGATGAGACTCCGCTTCGCTCACCAGAACGTCGGCGCCACGCGTTGCCTCGGTAAGCGGAGCATAAAGTACGGTATCGCCGGTGATGACAACCGACCGGCCGCGATAGTCGAAGCGATACGCGAGGGCGGGTGTTACCGGACGATGGTCGACTTCGATGGCGGTCACGATGACGCCATCGCCATCATAAACCACCGTGCGTCGCCCCTGAGGCGCCTCACCTGCTTTAAGGTCAGTGATCCGTCGCGCCGTCATGACGCCGGCAGACAATGGCAGCAAGCCGCGACCACGATCGTGATGCGCATTGCGATAGGTACGATCGAGCGCATAGGCGGCGTTGAAGCCCGCGACGACTTGTTCGACGCCATCCGGTCCGTGAACCTGCAGCGGCAGGCGTCGTCCCTGAACCCAGCCTTGCATATTGAACTCACCGAGCTCACCGATGTGGTCGGAATGAAAATGCGTGAGAAAAACGTGTTCAACTTCGGCGATGGGAATTCGCCACAGCGCAAGGTTTTCGCTGGCCTCTGGTCCGATATCGACCAAAAATAATGTCTCTCCTGCTGCAACCAGCGTACAAGACTTGGCCGACGCGCGCAGCGGCATCGGACTGGAGGTTCCGCAGAGCAGTACTCGCAGCGCATCGTCATCGCGAGGTAATCGAGTCGTACGCGTCAATTGCGCGCGAATGGCGCGTGTAACGACCAAATCTTGCACGGTAGGAGAAAATCGGAACGTCGCGTAGCCGACCAGCACGATCAGGGTGATCGAGACGCCCAGCGCGATCAAAAAGTTCTTCATGAATTACGCCTGTCAGGAATCGGCAAGCAAGCGACGTATGTCGGCCGCGAGCTGCTCGATGGGCATGTCTGGTTGGGCGATCAGACGCATGCGGGTTTTTCTGTCGTAGACGTAGATCGTCGAGGAGTGATCGATGGTGTAGTCGGTACCATCGGCGGTCGGCACCTTCATCGCAATGGCATGGAACGCTTTCACGACGGATTCCAGCTCTTGAGGCGCAGGCCGCAGAGCCACGAACGAGGCATCGAAATTTTTGACATAAACTTCGAGGCGCGAGGCCGTATCACGTTCAGGGTCGACGGTCACGAGTATCACCTGAACTGCGGCGCCGTCGGCGCCGAGCTTCTGTCGCAACTGACCGAGACGCATCAGCGTGGTGGGGCAAACATCCGGGCAGCTCGTGAAGCCAAAGAATACGATGGTGACCTTGCCTGAAAAATCGCTCAGCGAGCGTCGCTCGCCCCGCGTATCGGCGATCTGCAGCTCAGTCCCGTACGAGACCCCCGTTACTTCGGTGGCGTTGAAGGGTGGTGGGGCAGACGTACAAGCAGCGAGTATCGTGACGAGACCGATCATCAAGCCGTTGATCAAGCGGTTGCTTGGCCCTCTCACGGCATGGCCCCCGCGGGCTCGACCCGCAGCGAAGCCTTCACAGTGCCGGCTTTTTCGAATTGAAGCAGCAGCGGCATCGAGCGCCCCGCCTCGAGCGGCGCCGAGAGTTGCATGATCATGAGATGCATGCCACGGGGCTTCAGCTCGACGCGCGAACGGGCAGGTACGGGAACGCCGTCTGGCATTTCACGCATGCGCATTACGCCGCCATCCGTGCTCGACTGATGGATTTGGATCATCCCCGCCCATGAGGCCGACACCGACACCAGTCGATCGGCGGTCGACCCGTCGTTGATGAGCGTCATGTAACCACCGCTGACGGTTTGTCCGGAAAACGTAGCTCGCACCCGGGGATTTTCGATGGCGATCTTCGGAGTAGCGCATACCAAACCGACATAAAAAAATATTGAGACCAGCAGATACAGCGATGACAATCGACGGCGCGCCATGATGATCGTAACTTAACAAATCTTTCCGCAACTTTGCCGGATAGCCATGGAATTTCGCATGCCGAGGGCGATCAAATCGAGGTGTCGGAAAAACGCGTCGGTAACACGTTCGAGGAGATCATCATGAAATTGCCCAACAGACTGTTCGGAGCCGCGCTCGCAGCCGGTGCCCTACTCGGTGCCGCGACGGTCGGCAGCATCAGCACGGCATTTGCCCAATCCGCAGACTCTGGCGCGGCGGCACCTGGCGAGCAGGGCGGACGACCGGAGCGTCGCGAAGGCGGCGTGGAGCGCCTGCTTGCCGAGTTGAATTTGTCAGAGACTCAGCGCACGCAGGTGCAGTCCATCATGGAAAAACATCGCGAGGCGACCCAGCCGCTACGCGAGCAAATGCGCGTTGCCCAGAGCCGCGAAGACATGGAGTCGGTTCGAGATCAGATGCGCACTGCGCAACAAAAGCTGCGTGACGAGGTACGCGCCGTGTTGACGCCCGAGCAGCGGCAGCAGCTCGAGGCAAGCCAGTCCGAGATTCGCGAGCGTATGCAAAACCGTGATCGGGGTGACCGCGGCGAGCGTCGACGTCAGCGTGGATGACGTGGAAACATTCTTTGCCAAGGAGCCGCTACGACCAAACGGTGATTTGAACGGCGATCAGGGCGCGGGCCACACCCGTCGCCCTCGCGCGAGCGTTTCGACGACTTGCAGGTCCCGCAGATTTTCGGGATCGCTGCTTAATGGATCAGCCGAAAGCACGACGAGATCCGCCTGCTTCCCCACTTCGATCGAGCCTTTGAGAGATTCGTCGCCGCTCTGGCGTGCCGCTTGAAGCGTGATGGCAGACAGCGCCTCCCACGTGCCGAGGCGCTGTGCAGGACCAAGGATATCGCCGCTGCGCGAACGACGAGTGGTCGCCGACCACAGCGTACTGATCATGTTGGGTGGCACGACGGGCGTGTCGGTATGCAAGGTGAAGGCCACTTTACGATCGAGTGCCGAGCGTGTCGGGCTGATGCGGTCGGCGCGCACTGGACCCAAGGTTTCTTCTCGATGCCAGTCGCCCCAATAAAAAACGTGTCCTACGAAGAATGAGGCCGTCATGCCGAGACTTGCCATACGATCGAGTTGATCGTCGCGAACGGTTTGCGCATGGATCATCACGACATCGGGTTTGATGGAGGCATCTTTCTGTTTGGCTGCGGCCACGGCATCGATCAGCATTTCGGCGGCGGCATCGCCGTTGGCGTGTGCGAGTACGGGAATGTCGAAGGCGGCCGCCTCGGCGATGACGCGCTTGACGGTCTCTGCGGGTAGCGTTGGATAGCCTGAATAATCCTTCTTTTGACCGGCCGGGGGTACTCGATAGGCTTGCGACAAGAACGCCGTTTTTCCCTGTGGGCTGCCATCGAGAATCAGCTTGATGCCATGGTGTTTGAGACCGCGATCGTAAGTGCGGGCACTCGTGAACTTGTCGAGCTTCAGCGCGACCGGGGACCACAACTGGTAGGTGACCACATCGAGATCGAGCAGCCCACGACGCGCCGCCTCGTCGAGCAAGGCTTTGGTGGGCGCTACCAGCGCACCGTCTTGCACCGTGGTTACGCCCATGCGGGCGTAATAACGCTGAGCCGCCGCGAGGTTGGCGAGCGACTGCTCGAGGTTGGGTGGCGGCACTTTCTCGCGTACCGCATTGAAGGCCGTTTCTTCGAGCACGCCATCGGGCTCGCGTGAACCTGCTCGACGACGGATGACGCCGCCTGCCGGGTCGGGGGTGCTGGCCTCGATGCCGACAAGCTTGAGCATGGCGGAGTTTGTGGCAGCGAGATGTCCCGATACGTGGCTGATCATGATCGGATGTGCTGACGACACTGCGTCCAGATCATCTCGATTCGGATGTCTTTTTTCTTTGAGCTGGGCATCGTCGTAGCCGAAGCCGATGACCAAGGCGCCCGCCGGCAGCCGCCGTTCGGCGATGAAGCGGCGCAGGGTGTTCTGCAGGTCGGCGATGCTGCGTACCTCACCGACCGGGGGTGCGGAGAGATCGGCAAGGCTCAGCGTCGAGCTGGTTGCCGTCAGATGCCCGTGCGCATCGATGAAACCGGGTAACACCGCCTTGTCGCCGAGTTCGATCAGTCGAGTTCCCTTGCCTCGATGCTTCAGTACGTCTTTGCGCGAGCCGACGGCGATGATTCGATCGCCAGCGACGGCGACGGCCTCGGCTCGCGCTCGCGGATCGGTCTCGGTCCCCGTCATCGTGATGACTCGTCCGACGTAGATGAGATCGGCGTCGGCAGCGGGCAAGGTGCCCAGCGCGGCAAGACTGAGTCCAAAAGGAGCGAGCCAACGCAAGACGATGTTCGCTCGTCCGAGATGAATAGCCATTCAGCGCTTCCTCGATGATCGCCGCGCAGCGTAACATTTCGTGCATGAGAGCACGCCAAGGCAACGAAGTCGTCGTCGTCGGTAGTTCGAATACCGACATGGTCGTGCATGCGGCGCATTTGCCGAAGCCCGGCGAGACGATTTTGGGTGGTGAGTTTCGTACGGTGGCAGGTGGCAAGGGAGCGAATCAGGCGGTCGCGGCCGCGCGACTCGGGGCAAAGGTGACCCTCATCGCCCGCATCGGACGGGACGATCTCGGTGATCGAGCGCTCGCCGGTTTGCAGCGTGAACACATCAATGTCGATCACGTCAGTCGTGATCGAGAGGCGCGTTCCGGCGTCGCGCTCATCACGGTCGCTGACGATGGCGAGAACAGCATCACCGTGGCGCCAGGGGCGAACGCGTCAATGAAACCGGTGCACGTCAGGCGCGCGCATCGGGCATTTTCGGGGTGCGGACCTTTGCTGGTTCAACTCGAGACGCCCATCGACACCGTCACGGCCGCCGTCGAACTCGCGCGGCGATCAGGCATGCCGGTCATTCTCAACCCCGCACCAGCCCAGAGGCTTCCCGAGTCGCTGCTGCGCAAAGTATCCATCCTGACGCCCAACGAGACCGAGGCCGAACTGCTGACCGGTATCCGCGTCGCCGACGACGCGAGTGCAGCGCAGGCTGCCGAAGCATTGCGGGCGAGCGGGATCGCCACGGTCATCATCACCATGGGCGCACGGGGTGCCTTCGTCGTGGCTGCCGACGGTGCGCGGCTCGTACCGGGGTTCAAAGTAAAGACTCTCGACACCACGGCGGCGGGCGACGTGTTCAATGCCGCGCTCGCGACGGCGCTAGCCGAAGGCAAGCTGCTGCAAGACGCAGTGATTTTTGCGAATGCTGCAGCGGCCTTGTCGGTGACGCGGGCCGGGGCCCAGCCTTCGGCACCGAGGCGTGCCGAGGTTGAGCGTCTGCTCAAATCCGCTTCTCGTCAGGGAGCGATGGCCGCTGCACCCGGTCGCCGCGGGTCCGGTGCGCCAAAGAAATAACCGTTCTCGATAGCGATCGACTGCGCGCTACCCATCGTCTCGCTTTGTTTGATGCGGTGTCCTTTCTTGCGCAGTAAATCCAGGGTGTCGGGATTGAAATTGGGCTCGACCTCGAGCGGACCATCGCCTTGCGAGATCCGCGTCTGATGGGTCGCCTCATCGATGTTGAGGCGAAAGTCGACTACGTTCACGAGGACTTGCAGCACCGTGTTGATGATGCGACCACCGCCAGGTGTTCCGAGAGCCAGCCACGGTTTGCCGTCACGAAACACCAGCGTCGGCATCATGGTCGACATCATGCGTTTGCCTGGGCGCATGGCGTTCGGTGGCTCGGGGTCGTTGCTTTCTGCCGCGCGAAAGTCTCGCTCGTGACTGAAATTGTTCATCTGATTGTTGAGCAGAATGCCGGTGCCGTCGATCATTGCGCCGGAGCCAAAATCGGATCCGAGCGTATAGGTCACCGATACGACGTTGCCCTGGCGATCGGCCACGGAGTAGTGCGTGGTACTCGGACTCTCGTAGGCAAAAGGATCACCGGCCAGTACATCGTCGTCGTCACTGGCTTTGCGAAGATCGACGAGTTTGGCGCGTTCGGCAGCGTAGGCCTTGGAGGTAATCCCTGTCAGCGGCACCTTGGCGAAGGCGGTGTCACCGAAATGCCTGACACGGTCGCGATGACCGAGTCGCATGGTTTCGGCGAGCAGATGCAGCGACTCGGCGGAACCTGCCGACATTCGACCGAGATCAAAGTTTTCGAGGATGTTGAGCATCAGCAGCAAGGCTGCACCACCGCTGGCTGGCGGTGGCGTGTAGACAGTGGTCCCCCGGTAAGTACCGACCAAAGGTTCGCGCTCGATGGCGCGGTACGCCGCGAGATCCTCGCGCGTAACGAGACCGCCATTGCGGCGCATATCCGCTTCGATGCGGGTCGCGACCTCTCCACGGTAAAAAGCATCCGCGCCACCGTTGGCGACTTGCTCCAGCGTCCAGGCGAGTTGCGGTTGCTGCAAGCGTTCGCCGGCTTTGTAGGCGGCGCCGTCTGCCTTGAAGAACGTCGCCTTGGCCGGGGCGCTCGCCTCGAGGCGTTTTCGACCCCAGCCGAAGACGAATGCTTCGTCGGCGCTCAGCACCAGCCCGTCGCGAGCGAGTGCCGTCGCAGGCGCCACCAATTTGCTCCAGGGCTTGAGTCCATATTTTTGGTGGGCCATCCAGAGCCCGGCCACGGTCCCCGGTACGGCGGCAGCGCGGTAGCCGACCGAGGCTTCCGGACGTTCTTTGCCACGCGCATCGACGAACATGTCGAGTTTGGCGGCGAGCGGAGCCACGCTCCGAAAATCAATGACGGTGACTTTCTTTTCGTTGGCCAGGTAGGCGGTCATGAAGCCGTCGCCGCCGATATTGCCGGCACGGGGCAGGGTGACTGCGAGGGCAAAGCCCACGGCGACGGCCGCGTCGATGGCGTTGCCACCCTCGGCGAGCACCTTGGCGCCGATCGCGCTCGCCATTTCGTTCTGGCTGACCACCATGCCCTGTAACCCCACCCGCGGCGAATGAACGCTCGGGTATTCGAGCAGCGACTGTTGCTGGGCTTCGGCGAGCGGACCCTCGCTCCATAGCGTCAGGAACACCGCAAGTGCCGCCCAAATTCGCGGGCGGAACCGGGCTCGGACGATGGCACAGCTGAAGTTCATTTCCCTCTCCGCAGGTCCCCATGGGATGGACAATATTAACGTGACAAGGGATATTTGTTTTTCGCCCGTTGATCCACAGATAAAGACAAGGAGCTTGTCGACCATGTCCTCGAAGTTCGTAGCGAATTCCCACCCTCAAATGATCCGCAGTTTCGTGTTTTCGACGAGTCTGGTGTTGTCCGCGGCCGCCGCCGCACAACAGAGTGCTGCGCCGCAAGCAGGGACCGAGGAGGAACTCGTCGAAGTGGTGATCGTCGGCTCGCAGATTCGCGGCGCCAAGATCACCGAGGTGCTGCCGGTCACCGTCGTCGACAAAGAGGACATCGTCGCGACCGCAGCAGTGTCGGGTGACGATCTCTACCGCTCGATTCCGCAAGCGGGCGACGTGACTTTCCAGGAAGCGCGTACTACGGGCAACTTGAACGATGCGCGCGGCGATACCTCATCCATCAACCTGCGCAGTCTCGGCACCGGCAATACTTTGATGTTGCTGAATGGTCGCCGCGTGGTACCTGCTCCGGGTACGCAAACCGAAAATTTCGTACCCGTGCAGACGGCGAACACCAATGCTTTCCCGGTGGCTGGCGTGAAGCGTGTCGAGGTGCTGCGAGATGGTGCGGCTGCGATTTACGGTACCGACGCGGTTGCGGGTGTCGTCAACACCGTGCTCGAGTCGGATTTCGAAGGTCTGCGCATGGAGGCGCAGTACGGTGGATCGGAGGGTACGCCGCACCGCGAAACCACGGTGAACCTCAAAGCGGGCACTCGGTTCGAAAACGGCACCCGCGTTGCGCTCTACGCGGGCTACTACACTCGCAATCGTCTGCTGGCGACTGACCGCGATTACGCAGCCAGCGAAGATCATCGCTGGAAAGTCGCCGATACGCCCTGGGCAGGCGATACCGCATTCGACAACCGCAGCACATCGTCGCCGTGGGGTTCTTTCACGGTCATTCCGAGCACGGTGGCGGTTCGTCAGGGGACGACGGCGCTCACCACGTCCGGCGTTTTCCGCGTCGAGCCGATCTCCAACACGGCGGCGGGCTGCAGCAGCACGACGTACAGCAGCAATCTTTGCCTGCGTGCCGGCACGATCACGGGAACCGTCGATCGCGAACTGCGCTACAACGAGAATGCCGATCGCACCCTGAAAGGGGCCGTCGATCGCTACAACGCCTTCGCCACGGTCAGTCGTAATCTTGGTGATGTCGAATTGTTTGGTGAGATCGGTTACTACCGCGCGTTCTTCTCGGGGCTGCGCGAGCAGTCGGCACCATTGGCGAGCGCGGTGATCTCCATCCCCGCCTCGAACTATTACAATCCGCTCGGCGCCACCACCATCAACGGCGTGGCCAATCCGAATCGCTTGCCGAACCTCGTGAACGTGCCGACGGCCGGCTTGCCGCTGCGCATCACGACTTATCGTCCGGTCGATACCGGCCCGCGAGT
>Ga0129333_10004325_pt1 | contig 13287 bp, 10 predicted proteins | sample CPB6_08_DNA_FD_94474 | JGI IMG/M metagenome (GOLD analysis project Ga0129333, IMG submission 94474) | Freshwater to marine salinity gradient microbial communities from Chesapeake Bay, USA - CPBay_Sum_0.6_0.8_DNA | ecosystem: Environmental > Aquatic > Marine > Coastal | place: USA: Chesapeake... | reverse complement strand
TGGCACTCTGGCAGCGTCAGCGGTCACGACTGCCGCCGCCGTGACATGCTGCGCCTGATGATGCCTGGCACCTCGCTGGGACAGTGGGCAAACCGCACCCTGCTGCAGCGTCACGAGACCATCTCCATCTAGACTAACAGAGTCAACCAAACGAAACGACCATGAGAATCGAAGTTCGCTACCAGACCCCCTACAATGCTTGCGAGTGGCGGTCGCAGTGGTTCCCCACCCTGGCAGAGGCAGAGCGTATGGTAGACTTCTACCGCTCCTGTGGTTCTCCCTCTCACATCGCCCCTTCCTCCCTCGCTCAGTTCGATCGCTGATCCTAGCATGGCAAACACCCTTCGCCTCGCCCTCGCTGCTGCTCTGCTGCTGATGTTCTCCCAGACTGCTGGCGCCATCCTGCAGACTGCCCAGACCCTCGATGCTGTGACAGCAGAGAAGGTGGCACAGATCGCCTCGCTGGACTGACCCCGACCCTGTAGACTAAGATCAATCAAACGAAACGAACCATGACCGACTTCGACACCTGCTTCACCGAGATCCAAGATGCCCCTGGCGAGATCTTCGACATCGACTTCGACGATCGCTTCGATGATGAGCAGATCGACCGCCGCCGTATGGAGCGGGACGGTTGGCAGACTGCCTGCTGGGATGGTCGCTGGTGACCCCCACCCTGTAGACTAACCACATCAGCAACCAACCGATGCGCTTCCCCCTCGCCATGTGCTCTGACCTCGCCACCCGCCAGACTCGGTGGATCAGCAGGGCAGATCAACTCAAGAATGGCAGTCGCCCCTCTCAGTTCATCCATTGGGGACTGCCCGCCTCTGTGCTCGCCGCCCAGTATGCCGAGACCCATCATGATGAGGCGATCGCCAAACTCCCCACGTTCGAAGACTGACCCGACCCATCATCCTACCACACCATGCCCTCACCTCTCAAGTGGAAGCAAGCAGAGCGAGATCTGAAAGCGAGCGGCGCTGTGCTCAAGCGAACGACAGCATCGCATCAGATCTGGAATCACCCCGCCTGGCAGACTGACATCATCCTGCCGACGCATGGCAGCAAGGGGCGCAGCACCATCTCCCCTGGCATGTCCGCCGTGATCAGGAAGGCACTCGCCGCCCTCCCCTGAGGGGGCAGAGCAGCAGTTATATTATAACGTTATCGTTATGGCGGCGCCGCCGAGCGAAAAGTCATAGATACTATTAACCTACAAAACTTTGAAAACGCTCGATCGATTACACGTTTATAAAAAAAATTTTTCCCAAATAAAAATGACTCAAAAACCTCAAAACGTTCGCCCATGGCAATCTGGAATTACTTTATGCAATCCGAGGTCCACCAAGACGACTAGAATGGAAGAGTTTGGGTATATCTACATAGTACTGAAAGAACTTTGGAGTATGTTGTGGAAGAGATAAGTTATGTTATAATAGACCAAAGTTCCATGGAGATTCATGCTTTCAGCACCAATGGAAGACAGGTAACAATAACATATAAAAAATATGATGAATTTCTTTATGGGATTTCAAAGTGTGAGAAATGGTTACCGCATGGGCGTATTCTTTCAAAAGTGTGATATATAAAAAAGATTATATGAATGATAATGCACAAAACATACGAAACAACTGTAGAATACAATGATGACTTTCAGGAGTATTTTGTAACACTTCCAGAAGAACTATTGGAAAGTGTTGGATGGGAAGAGGGTGATGTGGTAGAATGGAGTGTGAACAAAGATGGTACTATTTTAGTTGAACGAGTTGACGAGGAATTTGCAAATGACCGAGAAGAAGATTAATTATCAAATTGTTAACAAGGAAGGTGAAGTGGTTGACGATCAAACTTTCACTGATTATGATAAGTTAGCTGATCACATGCTAGAGTTAGCAGACAAGTGGTATCAGGGTATATACAGCACAGATGACAAAGTAAATATTTCAACTTTTGATGAAACTGGGAATGTAATTTATGAAGACTCCTCATCCTTTGGAAGCAACATCGAGTCTACCGAAAGTCTCGAAGACAACCTGCGAGATCTCTATGGTGACACTAGAACAGCAGGTAAAGGATTTGGAGATTCAACTAAAGAATCTAGAAAGAACTCTAAGTAAAATAGAGTTACGTTTAAGTAAATTACCAGATCCGTTTGTGATTTATTATCGTCCACCGCACAAGGAGGACTATGAAAAATTAAATTTGACACTCGACGATCTGTATGCTAGAATAAATAGGATCGAAAGTAATTTCGACCAATAATGTCCAACATTGCATTCAGTGCATCAATCGATACCATTTCCGTTGGGGGTATCAATTGTAGATTTCAACCTTCCCCATTAGGAACTGAAATCGCTGCTCCTAATGTATTTTCTGGTAAAAAACCATTTAGATTTGCTGAACATAAACTTTTGCCAGTACCAGTGATTGGCGAACCGATTATTCCAATTCTTCCGTGTTTAACCAGTGGTGTTAGGACATATATTGCCAAGTCAAATCCTAATGTATTCATTAGTAAGTTGCAACCTGTAGTATCAGGAGATGTTACGGTGATAGAGGGGACAGAAAGACCGATTATTCTCGGTCCATTTACTGAAGATCAAGTGTTTATTGGATTAAAAACTAAAGCAAAGTGAGGTAAAAGTTATGGCAAAAGCAAAAGTTGGTTTGAATAAGACGAATTACATGCCTGGAAAGCCCAAGCTTACTAGTCAAGGGCGCTCAAAGAATACAAATCTTGCTGCAACGAGTCGAAATGGACGCAAAAAGCGTTATCGCGGGCAGGGTTCGTGAAAATTTCGAAGGAATACAGATAATTTTTGCGGTATTTTGCCTATTTTTGGTGAAATACCGCTTTTTTTCGGGATAGCAACCCCGTAAAAAGTTCTGTTTTAATCAAATTTTGAGGAAAAACAGATGGCAAACACTCCAAATCCAGATAGAGACGTTAATTACATGCGCGAAATGTGGGGAACTACGCGATTAATTACTGATTATGGTTATGAAAAGCGCGTGACTCCGACAGAGAAGAAAAAAAATGATCCTCCAGAAGATAGAATGTCAAAATTCTGTGGTGGTAAGGATGGTTTTGATGATTATGTCGAATGGATGGTGTAAATCTCCGACAGACATTACCCATACAGGTATAAATAATACTATAAATATGGTATTTTTATGCCTGTAAGTAGGTCGTTTAAAGACATCAGTATTACGTTTGCAAAACATCCAGTCACTGATGATTTATTGGTGACTAAAAATTTTACTGCTATTAAACAATCTATTCAAAATTTAATCACAACTGCTCCTGGAGAGAGATTTTTCAATCCAAACATTGGTAGCAGGATCACTGATTTGTTATTTGAACCATTAGACTTTATTAATGCCGATGCTGTAAAGAGTGAAATTGAATATACTATCAATGCATTCGAGCCAAGAGTAAGGTTAAAAAATATAATTGCTGAAGAAAATTATGATGCTAATGGATATGACATTGAAATAGAATATCAAGTGGTTGGGTTGCCAGAACAATACCAGACAATCGAGTTATTTCTAGAAAGAACCAGAGCATAAAGAAATGCCATACAATCAGTTAACAAATTTAGATTATTTTGATATTAAAGTTGCTCTCAGAGATTATTTGAGAGCGAATTCGGATTTTACTGATTATGATTTTGAGGGTTCTACGTTAGGGCAATTACTGGACGTATTAGCATATAATACTTATTATACGTCTTTTAACGCCAACATGGTTGTTAATGAGACATTTTTAGATTCTGCTACTCTTCGTGATAATGTAGTTGCTATAGCGAAACAACTAGGATATACACCAAGATCATCTGTTGCTTCATCTGCTGCTGTATCTTGTTCATTGACTTTACAAGGAACAACATTACCAAGCACAGTATTCTTAAGAAGAGGAAATGCGTTTCTAACAAACGTAGATGAAAAATTATATCAATATGTTATTTTGGATGATGTGCAGGCAAATGTATTACCAGATAATACAGTATCATTCAATAATTTAAAAATTTACGAAGGAACTTTTGTTACCAATACTTACACAGTAGGCGGCGGAGTGTTTAATGTAATATTAAACAACGCAAATATTGATGTCATCACGATTAGAGTTAGAGTATTTGATTCTCCATCGGCATCTATCTACTAAAGATATGTTCTTTCCGACAATATTTTAAACACCACTCCATCATCCCCAGTATTCTTCATCAACGAAATTGAAGATGAAAATTACAAATTAATTTTTGGCGATGGCGTATTTGGCAAAAAATTAACCACTGGGCAAGTTGTTGAAGTAAGTTACTTAGTTACCAATGCAGATGCAACCAACGGAGCGTCTATATTTAATTATTCTGGTGTAGTTAGTGATGTTAGTGGAAATAGTAATTTTATAGTTCAAGTTAACAACATTACTACTATTACAAAAGCATTTGGTGGCAGTGGAATAGAAAGCATTGATAGTATAAAAATCAATGCACCAGCAATGTATGGCGCTCAGAATCGTGCCGTAACTGCTGTAGACTATTCTGCTATTGTTAAAAGGGTATATCCAAATATAGCAGATATTATTGCGTATGGTGGAGAGAATGCAGATCCTCCCGAATATGGTAAAGTTAAAATTTCTATAAAACCAACCAATTCAGCATATATTTCTTCATACACCAAAAAAATTATTTTGGATGAATTGAGAAAATATTCGGTAGCATCTGTTATTCCAGAAATTGTTGATGCTTCTATTATTTACGTTGAGTTGTACAGCAACATTTTCTACAACCAATCTGTCACTAATTTAAGTGCAGATTCTTTAAAAACAAAGATTATTGAAAATATCGCAAAATATATTGCAAGCAGTGATACTGAGAAATTTGGTGGGAAGTTTAGATATAGTAAAATAGTGGGTGTAGTTGATAGTTCTGATAGATCTATAAAATCTAACTTAACTACAATTCTAATGAGAAAGGATTTTTATCCTTCGTTAAATAATAATGCATATTATGAATTGTGTTTTAATAATCCATTTTTGAATGATTCGACTACCAATGCCATGTCTTCTACTGGATTTGTAGTTCAGAAATATCCTTCCTATACAGTGTATTTGGAAGATAGATCTGGGAAAATAGTTCTATACAGATTGGACTCACAGACTGGTGAAAAAATTGTTCTGAATCAAAATCAAGGAATAATTAATTATGTCACTGGAGAAATTCAAGTATTTGATTTAAATATTATTAAAGGAACCTTCTCCGATAATAGAATCGAAATTCGTGTAAAACCAGAATATAATGACATTATTGCTAAGAGAGAAATCTTCTTAGATATTGATATTGATCATAGTTCATTTACCCTCATTCAAGAGTAGAATATAAATGGCAACCAAGGTTAGAAAGCTCTCATCGTTAGTTGATGATCAACTACCAAAGTTTATTTCTTCGGAATATCCTCAGTTTTCTGCGTTTATGCAGAAATATTACGAGCAGCTTGAATTGCCTGGGCAACCTATAGATCTTATTAATAATTTAACAAAGTATCATGATATTGATACTTACGAAAAAACTATTCTTCAACAGAATACTACTTTAACTTCTAATATTTCAGCAACATCAACAACCATTAATGTTGCTGATACATCGTCTTTTCCAGATACCAATGGGTATATTCTGATAGAAGATGAAGCAGTATTTTACAAAACAAAGACAGCAACTTCTTTTGTTGATTGCTACAGAAATATAAACGCCACAACAAAACTTGGTGATCTGTACAGCAAATCTGATATTACAAATGTAGAATATGCAGACTTAGGAACTGGAACAGAGCACCTGAGTGGCAAAATTGTATCCAATATCAGTAATTTATTTTTATATTCATTAATCAAAAATTTCGAGTCTCAGTATCTTGGTGATTTTCCAGAAAAAGATTTAAAACCAGAAGTAGATAAAACTCTATTAATCAAGAACATTAAGAAGTTTTATCAATCAAAGGGAACAGATCAATCAATTAGATTTTTATTCAATTCAATCATTGCTAAAGATCCTACTGATGTTCCCAGTGTTTACTATCCAAGAGAAAGTACATTCAAATCATCATCTGGTGAATGGATAGACAACTATTCACTAAAAGTAAGAGTCATTTCTGGCGATGTAACAAAGTTGATTGGGGAGAAAATTACTCAACCAGAAAATACCTTTGACTCTTCAATCAAAACAGCTTTTGCCATTGTAGACAATGTAAAAGATATTGGTGATGGTTTCTACGAATTAATTTTATCAGAGTCTAGTGTTGTTGGAGAATTTTCCGTTGCTTCTCAAACATTCTTAACCAAATTTTTATCTGGTTCAGATGGAGCAAATAAAAATATTTACGTTTATTCTACTACTGGTTGGAATTCTCTATCTGGACAACTTTTAATAGGAAATGAAGTAGTTAATTACAAATCAAAAAATGTAAATCAATTTACTATCGAAAGTAGAGGATCTGCACCCCAATCACACCCAGTAAATACACCAGTTTATGATTTTTCTTTGGTTACTGGTAGTTACGTTGATACCTTGGGTGCATCACAAGAAGTTAAATTACTTGTCTTTGGTGTAATTTACTCTTTGGACATTGATTCCAATGTTCCATATTCACAAGAAAACGATTTAGTACAATATTCAAGATCAGGATTTGAAACTAGAAATAGAATTATTTTTGATAATGCGAATAATGGCGTAAGATGGAAAATTAATGAGACATATAGTGCTCCTACTTCATCTAATACGTCAATATCATCAGATTTGCAGCAGACCATCTCCGAAATTTCTGCAATTTATGAGGATGAGCAATATTACTATATCACATCATCTGGATACCCATCTCATGCCATTGGATTGAACTCTTGGTCTCAAACTTTACAAGATCAAAAGCATTTAAAACTCATTCGAAAGTATCCATCAATTACCACAGAGATTTACGAAACGCCATATACAGATATTGGTATTTTAGTAAACGGAGTGACTATTAGGGGAGCAAAAGATACTGAAAAAGTAATTTTTGGCGAAATCACTAATATCGTAGTTACTTCTCAAGGTAGTGGATATGCTACAGCACCATATGTATTAGTTCAAGATGGTTCTGATAACATAGTTGCATCAGCTAAGGCAATTATGTCTGGCGAAGTCGTAGAAAGAATAGACGTTATTACATCTGGATCTGGATTTTTCCCTCCAGTACCAAAAGTAACTATTACTTCTGGTAGAAATGCAGTTGTAGAAGCAGTAGTAACTGGAGATCAAATTACTGGATTGAATATTATTAATCCTGGCGAATACTACTCATCCCCACCTAGAGTTATTATTAAAGATTCCTTAGGAAGAGGTAGATTTGCTAGTTATACTGCTGAAATTTCAACAGATGGCAAAATAACGGGTTTTGTACAAAACGATAGAGGAAAGTTTTATACTCAACAGAATGTTCAAGTAATTATAGAACCAGTTGGATCTGGAGCAACTGCTATAAGCGAAGTAAGAACATGGAGAAAGAATAGGTATGCTAAACTGCAAAATAGTTTAGATGCAAATTATGGTTATTTTTTCCAAAATAATGATACGTCTTTGGGGTATGGATATTCTTACTTAGCGAATCCAAAAAGTTTAAGAGTATCATTAAATGATAACTTAGATAGTTTAGGTAATGTTCCATCAACTTTATCGCATTCACCTATCTTGGGATATGCATATGATGGAAATCCAATTTATGGTCCATATGGATATTCAAATCCAACAAATGCATCTTCTTCTATTTCTAGAATGAGATCTAGTTATTCGTTAAACATTAGCAGATCTGGAGGTCCATCTTTATCAGACTATCCATTGGGATCTTTCATAGAGGATTATTCATATTCTCATAGATCTGGAGATCTAGATCAAAATAATGGTAGATTCTGTATCACTCCAGAATATCCAGAAGGAACTTATGCATATTTCTTGACAATTACTGCTGGTAATACTCCAGTGTATCCATATTTTATAGGATCAAATTATTATTCTATCCCAGTAGATTCAAATTATAATAAATCTATTTCTCAAAAAGATTTACCCAAAAAAGTAAGTAGACTAAAGACGCAGAGCACTCCTGAAAATGGATCATCGATATTTGCATATGTAGATTCCATTAAGTCTGGAAGTGTTACATCAGCAACATGTGATTATTCAACAAATACGTTTGGAAATGGTAGCATTGTAGAAGTAGACTACACAGACACTGAAGGTTCTGGTTTAATTGCCAAAGTTTCGTCAGTCAAAGGAAAAAATGTAGAATCAATCGAATCACAACAAACAAAATCCGTAAAAATAACCACAGAAAATTCTTGTTATTTTTTCAGTGGTGATATTGTAACGCAACAATCAACAGGTGCGTCTGGTCAGTTAATTGGAGATGTTTTTGATGATAAAACATTGGTTTTGAGGAATGTATCAGGAACATTTAACGCTACCAATACGTTATCATCCACTATCAACGTAATTAATTTAATTTTAGATAATGCTTCTTCTTATACAGCAAATTCAGATGTTGTTTTGACGAATGGAAAACAATCTGTAATTCTTAAAGTAAATTCAAATAAACTAGTAGTTGCTTCTAACATTTTTTCTGAAGGTGAACCAATTGTATTTTCGAATAGTTTTTCAGGAATAATTGCAAACCAAATTTATTATGTAAGAAATCCAGAACCACTAGCATTTAGAATCTCTTCATCTCCTACAGGTTCTTTGATTACACTAACAGATAATTTAACTCCAGGATCTGTATGTACTAGTGAGAAAGCTAGAGGTTTGATTCTAGAGTCTTCAGAATTAAAAAATAATTTAAAAATTAAGGTCATTCAAGGAAATTTTGTTGTAGATGATAATTTTTACATAAAGAGTTTCTCCTTATCTGATACTGTAGGCAGTTCAATCGTAAATATCATCAATTTAAGTAGTCAAATTAAACCTATATCAATTAATGATAAAATTGCTATTCTGAAAACCTCTACAGAACATAAAGTTTCGCGTGGTGATATAGTAGACGTTAATATTATTCCAAATTCGTCTACGACCGAAACTACAATTTACACTCGAAGAAGAATTTATCAAAAAGTAAAATTATCTTCACCATCTTACACAAAAACCATTGTTGATACTGGATTAGGAAGTCAACGAGTTTTAAATAATGGAAGTTATAATATTACCAGTAAATCATGGACTGCAAATACTTTGGTATCTTCTGGCGAGTATTTAACGTATAATTCTTTAGTTTATCAGGTAACAACTTCTGGAATCACTGGGAATGTTCCACCTTCACATTCTTCTGGAGCAGTTTCTAATGGTACTGCTACACTAACTCGATTTTATGCATACGCAAATTCTAATTTTGTGACAACTGGTGATTATGCATCAACTACATCAGGAAATCAAACATTCACTAACGTTGAATTGATTTTCAATGATATTACAAAATGCAGAGACATTGAAGGAAGAGTAGTTGGTAATAGTTCGGATGCTGTTATAGGAAAAGCAGGCAATACTAACAATGCTAGAGCAACAATTTCCGTTACTAATGGTGTTGTCACATCAATCACGATAACATCTAAAGGTAAAGGATACAAACAAGGAGATTTGTTAACCGTTCAAAATTCTTCTTTGGATAGATCAGTTACTACAACTTCAACAAGATTTTTAATTTTAGAAGTAACGCATGTAGGATTTTCAACAACAAATACTAGATTATATCTAAATGATGTTCAATCTATCTCAAATAATGATTATTTACAACTAGGATCAGAAATTGTAAAAGTAACTGCAATTTCAAACAATGGATTATATGTAGATGTACTACGTGGGCAGAAGGAAACGACTGCTGTAAATCATTTCAATAATGAACTAGTTTCAAGTGCATACGAAAAATATACACTTCCTGTAGATTTTCATGTTGGTAACACCGATAAAGATGGATACGTTCTTTCCTACGATGAAAATTCTCAAGAACTGGTAGTTGTTTATGGTGTAGATAGAGTTTTAGGATCTATAAATTCATTATACTCAGGAATTAGTTTCTTTGATTCCAGTACTCCCAAAAAACTAGTATATGTAAAAGATAATATCGAAAATCAAGCATATAAATTTGAATTTTCGTATGATAATATTAATTGGTCAAGAAATCCAATTATCGATGTTCAAAAATATTACACTTATAAATTTGATACATCGCATTATTCTTTGACTGGCAGTTTCTTAGAATTTTCTCCAAGTGGTAATTTTAATATTATTTCAACCGAAAGTTTGAGAAATACTATCCTTCCTGGATCTCCTGGTTCAAATATTAAAGTTAAATTTGGATTTGGGTCATATTATGATAATGGAGTATTATCTACCACAAAAGAAACTAGTACAAAATATGTAAATTATTTCTATTTTGACAAAGCAGGAATAATAGATTCGGATAAATCCTATTTGAAACTAATTGAAGATCCTCTACAGGGATCGAAAATTGTTACATATACAACTCCTAATAGCATTGTATATGAGATGAGTTCCTATCCAAAATATGATGGGTCGGGAACTATCACATACAACACAAATTCTGCTTCTTCTGTGGGGCAAATTAATAGTGTTGTAATAGAAAATCAAGGCAAAGAATTTATAAAAATTCCTAGAGTATATGGAGTAAGACCAGCAGCAGAAAACGAATGTGTTGCTGTTGTTAATTGGAATAGTATCGCAAAAAATATTTCTTCTATTAATATTATAAGTTCTGGAAAAAATTATTCAAAACCAAAGGCAATTTTACTGAATACTGATGGAAAATTTGCTGAATTTGAGATAATTAAGGATTCTAACGGATCTATATCTGGTATAGTAACTAAGAATAGGGGTGTTGGATATAATCGCCAACCTGATATCAAAATTATCGAAACTGACGTTAAGATATATTTTTCCAGTGCATCTATTGGAGTTCCTAAGAGCATCTCGATCATAGAAAACGGAAAGAATTATAATAGAGATACCACCATAAGGAAGATATTCACAACACCACGTATTTTGGTGGTAAATAATTTCCCAGAAAATGCCTTTATTGATGGCGAAGAAATTAATCAATACGATAGTGGTGTTTTAATCGCTAAGGGATTTGTAACAAAAAATGGTTGGAGAGAAAATACAAATATACTAAGAATTGAAAAAATAGAAGGAGAATTTAAAGAAAATTTAACCATTGTTGGCAAAATTAAAAATAAAACTGCTTATGTAGTAAAATCCTTTGTTGGATTGTTATCTGATAACATAAAATCATATTATGATAACTTGGGTTACTACGCTTCTGACAGATCAAAGATTAGTTCAGATTCACAAAGAATTGCAGATTCGTATTTCTATCAAGATTATTCTTATGTAATCAAATCCAAAACGCCGATTGATGTTTGGAGAAGTTTAGTTACCCAAACAATACACCCAGCTGGATTTAAAGTATTTGGAGAAGTTTCTGTAGAGTCTGAAGTACAAAACAAAATAAAACCAGTACAACCAAAAATTGATCATGTAAGTTTTATTCAATTATGGGATCCTGAAAAAAATAAAGTAACTATAGAAAATACTCATAGAGTAATAACTCAAAGTACATTTAATCTTTCGAATTTAAATGTAATTAGAGGAAGAGGATCTGTATTTGCATCTACATTTGATACGGGAGAGATGCTTTCCTATGATATCAAACTAACTCCAGATTTTAGTGGTTATTTTGATTCAAATGGAAACAGAAGCGGTAACAAAACCTTCACAATCACTTTAAAGGGATCAAATACTCCATATTCTGTTTCTAATGTCAATAATGTAATTCTATCATTAGATGGTATTTTACAAGAACCTGGAAAAGCATTTACTATTTCAGGAACACAAATTACATTTGCAGAAGCTCCTCTTGGGTATAGAAGTGTTAGTGGTCAACCAATACCACTTTCATCATATAGAGAAGGAGTAGATAGTCCACCACAAAAAATTGTTGCTCGAATTATACAATTTAAAAATAATGAATTAAATAATCAATATTTCAAAAAAATCAAAGATATATCTTCTCAATTTAATGGTATTGCATCTTCTTTCCCATTATATTACGAAGATAATTCACCAGTAACTTTATCTTCTAACGAAAATTTATTAGTCGCAATTGATGGTGTTTTACAGCAAGCAGGAAGCACTCCTCTGCTTCCACTTGATAGATCATATTATATTAGAAGAACAACAACACCAAATGAAATAGTTTTTGTAGAACCACCAAGAACTTTTGAATCCATAAAACAATCTTTTTATGGAGTTTCTGTTTCTGGTTACGAAAGATTATTAATAGATTCTAGATTTATTAATGGAATTAATGCAGGTCCATTTATTTTACGTTCTGCCGTCAGTGGCAAAACTGTAATCGTTGATGAAGACAGAAATGTTTTAGTTTTCGTTGATGGAGTATTCCAACAGCGTTTAAAAAATTATAGTATTAATGGAAGTAATATTATCTTTAGAGAACCAATTAGAGTGGGTCAAAAAGTTAATATTTTATATACCTATGGTAGAGATTATCAAAAGGCATTAAATGCATTTAATTACGAGACCTCACTATTTTTCAATAGATTTATAATTACAATTTCTGGAAATCTTTCTTCGGATTATCCAATTGAAATTGATGGAGCAACAATTAAATCTAATACTACTCAAGGTATTATTAGAACATCATATTATAATGGCACAAATACCGAATTAACGATAGATTCTCAGAATAAGAGATTCATTTCATCAGAAAATTTGGAAATTCTAGGATATAATGGAGTAACCAAACAGAATTTAGTAATTCAATCATCTAGAATAATATCGATACAATCATTTGAAAAAAATGATGATCAACAAGACATTTTGAGAAAATCAATTCCTGGTTGGTTGTTAAAAAATAGTCCTCGTTTTAGAAAAGAAGATTTTGTTGATGTTGGCGATTTATTAAAAATAGATGGCGAATCAGAATTTAGAACAATTCTATCAAAATCAGATATAGTAACTAAAACTAGTTATAGAGATGTAGATGACGTTAATTCAAATTACTACGGAAAACTAGGCACTAGTACATATAATGGTATTGGTTATGGAGAGGGATTAGATGTTTCTGCAAACATAGAAAACGGCAAAGTAGTTTCTCTGACCTGGAATAAAAAAGACTGGGATTCTTATGTAACAAAACAAATTTATCCTGTTGCAGCTGGATATGGGTATGAAACTG
>Ga0129333_10004324_pt1 | contig 13291 bp, 10 predicted proteins | sample CPB6_08_DNA_FD_94474 | JGI IMG/M metagenome (GOLD analysis project Ga0129333, IMG submission 94474) | Freshwater to marine salinity gradient microbial communities from Chesapeake Bay, USA - CPBay_Sum_0.6_0.8_DNA | ecosystem: Environmental > Aquatic > Marine > Coastal | place: USA: Chesapeake... | reverse complement strand
TTAGCATAAAAAATTAAACAAAAGAGGGAGTGGTAATCTTGGCAACAGTCAACAAGGACTTCAAGGTTAAAAATGGACTTATCGTCACTGGTGGCGGTGAGTTCGGAGGAACGGTATCAGTAGGAACCCCTACATTAGATACACATGCTGCTACTAAGGCATATGTTGATTCATTGGCTAGTGGCATGGTTGTCGGATCTACCGCTCCCTCTACACCAGATGATGGTGATTTATGGTTTGATACATTAACATCAAGAGTTAATGTTTATTATTCTGGTTCATGGATGACAATGGCATCAATTGATGACACATTGAATCTACCCCAGCATATTCACGATACCGCAATTGATGGAACTGGTTTCATAGTATCTCAGTTCGTTACTGGCGGTAGTTTTAATGACCCACAAGGTTCTCCAGTAGATGGAGGGTCTTATAATACTAACTCGTGGACCTTGGTTTACGATGGCGGTAGTGCAGTAGATAATTTCAACTAAAACTGATGTTATAATTAGCACAGAAATAAAACGGTAGAAATACCACAAGGAGAGATAAATGGCAACAAGAATGCAACAGCGCAGAGGAACCGCATCACAGTGGACAGGCGCAAATCCAATTTTAGCAGCAGGTGAAATCGGTTTTGAAACCGACACAGGCAAATTTAAGATAGGTAACGGATCATCAGCATGGTCTGCTTTAAACTATTACGTAGACGCAAATGCCATACTTGATGGTGCACCAGGCGTACTAGACACACTTAACGAACTAGCAGCAGCCCTTGGCGACGACCCAGCATTTATTACTACTGTTGCAACAAATCTCTCAACACACACAGACGCTACACAAAATGTTCACGGAATTGTTAATACTGCAAACCTTGCAACTTTAGATGATGTTGCAGATGCAGTTTCTAACGCTGAAGTAGATCAGTCAACACTTGCAGGCGATGGCATTGATTGGAATGCTGGTACAAATCAATTTGACATTGACAGTACTGTTGTTACATTAACAGGTACTCAAGAATTAACAAATAAGACATTAACTGCAGCAGATTTAGGTGCAAACTCAATAGCAGTTACCCAAGACGGTACTGACAATACAACAAAAATTGCCACTACTGAATTCGTTCAGGGTAGAGTAAATGCAATTATTGGTGGAGCACCAGAACTATTAAATACACTAAATGAACTTTCTGTTGCTATTGCAAATGATCAAGACTTTGCAGCAACTATAACTGGTTTAGTTGGAGAAAAAGTTGCTAAGTCTGGCGACACAATGACAGGACATCTAACTCTTCCAGTTCTCCCATTAAATGTTGACCACGCTGCAAGCAAAAAGTATGTAGATGATACATCAAGTGATGCGGCCAATGGTGCGGTAGCATCCCACAATGCATTAACAACAAACGTACACGGCATTGGAGATGTTGCTGAACTTGCAACTCAATCATATGTTGGCACTCAATTAGAAAATCACAATGATGCCACACTAAATGTACATGGTATTGCTGACACATCAGCACTGGCTATGGATTCTGATCTTCAGACCCACATACTTGCCACAACTACTGTTCACGGTATTGCTGATACATCTCAATTAGCATTGTTATCAGATATTGAAACTCATAGAACAGACACAACAAGTGTACACGGAATTGCAGATACAGCAAATCTTGTTCTTACAGATGATGCTCGTTTATCAGATACAAGAACACCAACAGATAATACAGTTACAACTGCAAAGATCGTTGACTCTAACGTAACTGCAGATAAACTTGCTGGTGACTCTGTAACAACTGCAAAGATTGAAGATGGAGCAGTAACATCTGCGAAAATTGCAAATGGAACAATTGTAGATGCAGATATTAATGCATCAGCAGCAATTGCACAGTCTAAGATTGATGGACTTTCAGCAAGTTTTGCTGCAAAGGCAGACCTTGAGTCACCAACATTTACAGGCACTGTAGCAGGTATTACAAAGTCTATGGTAGGACTTGGAAATGTTGATAACACATCTGATGCTAATAAGCCAGTTTCAACTGCTACACAGACAGCACTTGATGCAAAGGCTTCTCTTGCAGGAGCAAACTTTACAGGTAACGTAGAAGTTGACGGAAATCTTGTAGTAGACGGAGACTTTACAGTTAACGGAACTAACTTCTCAGCATCAGCAACATCTATTACAATCGAAGATAATATGGTTCAACTTGCTCATCAAAATGCAGCAAACACCGTAGACCTTGGTCTTGTTGTAGCATACAATGATGGTGCAGCAAAGCACTCAGGTATTGTTAGAGACGTATCTGACGATAAGTGGAAGTTGTTTAAGGGTGTAACTACAGAACCTTCAACAACAGTTAACTTTGGTCAGGGATCACTTGATAACCTTGCAGTTGCAGCACTTGAAGCAACAACTGTAACCCCTTCATCTGGCGTTGTCTTCTCAGATGGCACACAGACAAAGGAAGGTGTTCCTTCACGCACACCAATTACACAAAAGACTGCAGCATATACATTATCTGCTCTTTCAGAAAGAGATTCTTTAATTGAAGTATCTCACACTGGTGGAACTGCTGTAGATATTACAATTCCAACCAATGCATCAGTTGCATATCCAGTTGGAACATCAATTGACATTCTTCGTACAAACACAGGCGGTGTACGAATAGTAGGTGCATCTGGAGTTGTAGTTAATTCTACTCCTGGTGCTTATTTAAGAGCACAATGGTCATCTGCAACTCTATTTAAGAGAGCAACTGACACTTGGGTACTTCTTGGCGACCTAGCCACAGCCTAATCGAAAGTTAATATAGAAGGAGTAAATAGTAATGGCAGTTAATAAAAGAACTGGTAAGGTAACAGGAAACCAATCCTGGCCTGAAAATGTAACAAGTGTAACAGCAACAGATGTTGGTACAAATCGTCCATATGCCGCTTCAGCAGCATCGACAGAAGCAGGAGCATCTGGTGTAGGTGGCTCTGTATCTCTGTCTTGGTCTTTACCTGAAGGGTCTGCTGCAGCATCATCTTATACTATTACTACTACTCCTTCTACATATTCAAAAACAGTATCAGGAACAAGCACAACATTTGAAGGTTTAGCGTCAAATACAGCCTATACATTTACTGTAAAGGCAAACAATGCTGTAGGTTCATCAAGTGGAACTACATCATCTTCTGTAACTGCTACCACTGTTCCACAAGCACCATCAATTTCATCAGCCACAGATGTTGGAACAAATCGACCATACGATAATGGATCTGTTTCTGTAGCATTTACTGCAAATGGTACTGGTGGAAAGTCAATAACAAGTTATACAGTATCTGGTGGAGGATACTCAGCAACAGGTGCTTCTTCTCCGTTGGCTCCAACAGGATATGCAACAGGAGCAACTCCAACATTAACAGTTACTGCAACAAATGCTAATGGTACTTCGGCAGCATCTGCTGCTTCTTCTGCTGTCACAGTAACAACTGTTCCAGCAACACCGTCTGCGCCGTCAGCGTCGTCTCCAACACCTTCTGCTGGAGTTAACGTGGCTGGTACAACAACAGATAACGTATCTTGGACAGCACCTGCAACTGGTGGTAAGGCAATTACACAATATACGTGGACATCTTCTGATGGAAAGTCAGGAACAACAGCAGGAACATCAGTTTCTGTAAATCAGGAAGGTGGAACTGCTCAAACTTACCAAGTTCGTGCAGAAAATGCTAATGGTGCTGGAAATTATTCTTCTGCATCTTCTAGCGTTACAACATTTCAGTTTACTCCGTTTTCTGTGTTTGGATTCTCTCCGTTTGGTGTATTTTCCTTTGCGCCGTTCTCAGTCTTCGGCTTCTCACCATTCGGTGTGTTTTCCTTCGCACCTTTCTCAGTCTTCGGCTTCTCACCATTCGGTGTGTTCGGATTCTCACCATTCGGCGTGTTCGGCTTCTCGCCATTCGGCGTGTTCGGCTTCTCGCCATTCGGTGTGTTCGGCTTCTCACCATTCGGCGTGTTCGGCTTCTCACCAGCGTTTAACTTCGCTCCTTGGGGCTAAAACGTGGTATACTGTAGTAATACAGTAGAAAGGTAAGACAAAATGCAAAATCAAGGCATGACTCCAACGCCAAAATTTGGCACAAAGCCTCATAAGTTTTTTGAGAGACATTTAGACAATGATCTTACAAAATTGGCTAATTTTTTATCTGATAGATATGAAAAAATAGAACGAGCAGAAGTAGATGGCGTAACTCCTTTAGGTTCTGCAGGACACGAGTATTGGGTAAAATCTGGAAGCACTTCCACAGTAAAGTGGAGAGAATATAATGTTTTTCAGTTTCATAGCGAAGAAATATATAATGTTTTTAAAGGTGTTAAAGATGCAACCAAAGAAGCATGCGAATATTATGATATAGATTTTAATGCACAAAACTTTATGGTCCAGGGATGGTTTAATATAACCCATAAAGGTAAGGGTAAATTAGATTGGCACGATCATGGTCAACCAGGCGCTCCTAATTTTCACGGATATTACAGCGTAAAGGCCGAACCTTCTACTACACATTATCATGTTTATGGGGAAACAGTTGATCATCATAATATTGATAATAAATTAATTGTTTCTGAAATGGGTCATCAGCATGCTATGGCAGATTGGGATTGGGAAGGTCCAAGAATAACAATCGCTTACGACATCATTCCATTGGAATATTTAATTAGGGCAAATGCTGCCGAACAGCATTGGATCCCATTGTTATGATAGCAATGAAGCCACCACATAAATTTTTTGAATCATTTATTGATAATGATTTAGACTCTTTATTTAATTATTTATTATTAAAACAAGAAGATATTCTTTCTGGTTCAGTTGGAAATATACCAGAAGATGTTTTATCTAAGTATGATAAAAGTAATGGTCCTACAACACAGTTAGGTGGCTTCTATAATATTTTTAATTTTGATAATGAAAATATTAATAATTTAAAAAATCATTTACGTAATATAACTAAAGATGCATGTACTTATTATGGTATTAGTTTTGATGAATCTGATTTTATGATACACGGTTGGTATAACCTTGATTATAAAACACAAGGAACGTCTGGAGTAAGTCCATTAAAAAATGACATATTTTTTCATGATCATGCAGAAGGTTTGGGTGCCCCGATATTTCACGGGTACTATTGTGTAAATGCAGAGCCATCCATAACATACTATAAAATTAATGGAAATGATTTATTTGAAAATCATAACAAAAACAATAGGGCAATAGTATCAGAAACAGGACATCCCCATGGCAGAGATGATTGGTATGAGGATAAGCCAAGAATAACAATTGCATATGATATTGCTCCAAAAAACTCTCACGTAGTTACAGACTTGTGGATAAGTTTATGAAAAAGATAATTTGTTTTTTTAAAGGTCACAATATAGAAACATCTCAATGTCCAGTTACTGGTGCTAAGTTAGATATATGTTTAAGATGTTTTCCACAAAATCATTCAAGAGTAAGTTTTAAATAACTATAAACCTAAATAATAGCATAAGAGTTTTGTAAAATTAAAAACTCTGGTATACTTTAGTAATTACAGATTCTTAAGGAGAATAACAGTGTCAGATTTTTTTAGTTTTCGTTTGTCAGAAGATTTCATAAATGAGTATAAAACAAAGGAACCACCATTCGGTTTTACAGACGCAGGCGGTAACTCATTAGGAGAGATTACGTTTATACGAACCTACTCCCGCATGAAAGAAGATGGAACTAAAGAAAGATGGTATGAGGTTTGTCGTCGTGTAATCGAGGGTATGTATTCGGCACAAAAGAATCACGCAAAAGAAAACAGACTACCATGGAATGACTATAAGGCACAATCTTCTGCAAAAGAGGCTTATCAGCGTTTATTTGAATTAAAATGGACACCGCCAGGAAGAGGTTTATGGTCTTTTGGCACGGCACTTACAATGGAAAAGAAAAACTCAGCAGCATTGCAAAATTGCGCCATGGTATCTACTAAAGACATAGACAGAAACGATCCAGGAACTCTGTTTGCCTGGGTTATGGATGCATTAATGATGGGTGTTGGTGTAGGGTTTGATACAGTTGGGGCAGACAAGCATTTGCCTATTTATACACCTACAGAACCAGAACAAGTATATGAAATCCCAGATACCAGAGAGGGATGGGTGGAGTCTGTTAGATTACTCATTAATTCATTCTTAAAGCCTAATATGTATATACAAGGTTTTAACTATGACCTTATCAGGCCTTTGGGAGCACCTATCAAGGGGTTTGGTGGCACAGCGAGTGGCCCAGCACCACTTATCCAGTTGCATAAGCAGATAAGGGCTGTAATAGGCGGTAGAGCAGGAGAAACACTTGACTCAAGAGCAATAGTAGATATAGTTAATCTTATTGGTACATGTGTTGTATCTGGAAATGTTAGAAGGTCTGCAACACTCGCCCTAGGGGATTCTAAAGATCAAGACTTTATGAACCTAAAGAATGCTGATGTTTTCCCAGATAGAAATTCATTTGATCCAGAAAATCCAGGTTGGTCATGGATGTCTAACAATTCAATTTCTGCGACGGTAGGTACAAAGTACGAAGACTACGTAGACCTAATCGCAAGCAATGGAGAGCCAGGATTCATTTGGCTTGATGTTGCCAGAAACTATGGCAGACTTAAGGATACTGCGGATGGCAAGGATTATCGTGTAATGGGATTTAATCCTTGTGCAGAGCAGCCATTAGAATCATACGAACTGTGCACCTTGGTTGAGGTACATTTAAATCGTCATGAGTCTAAGGAAGACTTCCTCCGCACCCTTAAGTTTGCCTACCTATACGGAAAGACGGTAACGCTGATACCAACACACTGGCAACAGACAAACGGTATTATGCAGCGTAATCGTCGTATTGGTACATCACTTACAGGAATTGCCTCATTCTCAGACAAATTTGGTTTGCCTGTTGTGCGTGAATGGATGGACGAAGGATATGAAACTATTCGTAGATATGATCACAAGTATTCTGAGTGGTTATGCGTTCGTGATTCCATTAGGGTCACAACTGTTAAACCATCAGGGTCTGTATCAATTCTTTCTGGCGCAACCCCTGGAGTTCACTGGGCGCCTGGTGGAAACTATTTCTTAAGAGCAATTCGTTTTGGGAATACCGACCCAATGATTCACTTATTCAAGGCTGCTGGATATAAGATGGAGGCTGACCTTGTATCTGCGAATACAACTGTCGTATATTTCCCAGTACACTCTGGTCACTCAAGATCTGAAAAGGATGTAACATTATTTGAGAAGATTGCGCTTGCTGCTACTGCTCAGAAATATTGGTCTGATAACGGCGTGTCTGTAACTCTATCATTTAACAAAGAAACTGAAACAAAGCATATTGCTCCAGCACTTCATATGTATGAGGGACAATTAAAAGCCGTTTCATTTTTGCCAATGGGAAATACTGTATACCCACAGCAACCATATACAGAAATTACTGAAGAGGAGTATAATAGTTATATAGGCCAAATCAAAAAGATAGATTGGTCTGCTATTTACGACGGTGCAGAAAATTTGGAGGCACAGGGAGAAATGTACTGTACAACTGATGCTTGTGAGATAAAGGTTAAACCATGATAGATAAAATTAAGTATGTAGAAGAATTTATGCCTAGAGATATTGCTTTAAGAATATCTGAGTATGCAAAAAAGTATTCTGATGATTTTCCAGAGTATGGAAATAATGAGCAGGAGTTTACCGTTCATACATATAATGAGATAAAGTCTAGAGACTCAGAACTATTAGACATAATGCAAGAGTATGCTCTTAAAGTTTATGATTTTGTTAAAGAAAATTATGAGGGACCGTTTCAGGATTTTCTTCATGAAAAAACACATATAGCAAAGTTTATTGCTGGCAAGGGTATGCATGAGCATTTTGACTCAAATAGACCAAACGATATAGCAACTCTAGTTTATTTAAACGATGACTATACTGGCGGAGACATATATTTTCCAAAGTATGATATATCCTATAAGCCAAAGCCAGGAGATCTTCTTTGTTTCCCAGACAACCCAGACTATGTTCATGGCGTTAAAACAATTGAATCGGGGACAAGATATACAACTCCTAGGTGGTTCACACGCATCGTATGATAAAATAGACCCATAATGTCTAGTCCATCAAACTTATATGCTGAAAAAATATTTTCTGAACATCCTCAAAGCCTATGGGCTTTAGACGATAAACTAGACTACGTCTCTATTATTAATGAATCAACTAGAGATATGTCTGGTTGGGCAATAGACAATGGAACATCATCTTCAGTTACAAGTTTTTCAGATTTACCATTTCCAGAAAGCATAGTTAACAGAATAGTTCCAACAAGTTTGACTGGAGACACGTTTTCCGTAACGCTGGTAAGTCCAGATATAATAAATGTTGACGATATAAATAAAACCTTGCAAACATTTTCCATAGGGTCATATTTTTATACAGAAAGCCCATATATCCTCGGAATAGAGTTAGGGTACAGATACTACGATTCAGTTTTAAGTTCTTATGTGGATGTTTTAAAACCATACGATATTTCAATTAAAGAAAGATGGATGTTTTTGTCAGAAACATTTAGTCCAGATTTTGATAATTCTGAAATAAAAATTATAATTAAGTTTAATTTTTTATTTGCAACTAATGATCAAGATGACTATTTAGTTTACGCAAATGGACTAACGTTAGGCCAGTGGTCAGAAGAATTTCATTCACATTCTTTGGGTGTATCTACATTTGATTTGCCTTCTGGCATTGCACTGCCATCTTCTAAGGTTGTTTTGGCAGACTCATACGGACTTTCAGAAAATTCAGGCTATTACTTTTCTAAAGACAATGCCTTAGTTGCAAAAAATTTTGGAGTTCCAATGGTTTTTGGTTCACAAAACATTACTAAGTTATATCATAATGATGAAAGCCCTTCATTAATAGTTCCATCTTTAGGCATGTTGTCTGACTCTGGAAAGCATCAAGATTATACTTTAGAATTTTGGCTAAGAACTAATAATGCATCTACAGAACAAAAAAGAATAATAGGTCCAATAGCCTCTGAAGACGGCATATATTTAGATGGTTCGTTTTTATTATTAAAGATAGATGACAAGTATGGATCTTATTATGTAGGAAAATGGGAAAGACCAATGCTGATACATCTTAGATATACAAACAATCAGGTGTCTTTACTTTTAAATGGTGAAGAGATTATTGTTATACCTATAGAAAGTGACACAATATCTTTACCATATCACTTTAATTCAAACGGAAAAGATCAAAACTGGATAGGCTTTTATGCATATGAAAAAATTGAGCCAATTGAGATAGATTGTATTGCTTTATATCCATATATAGTTCCATCTATTGTTGCAAAAAGAAGATTTGTATTTGGTCAAGGAGTTCAGTATCCCCAAAACTTAAATTCAATTTACGGAGGAGAGTCAGTATTTTTTGATTATTCTTTTGCCGATTACACAAAAAATTATAACTACCCAGACCTAGGTTCTTGGAGTCAGGCATCTATAGATAACCTAATAGTAGAAGATAATGTCTTAACTGTACCAAGTATATTTACTCCTCAAATACTTACAGACAGTTCTGCAAATAAAGAAAAAGAAATGCTAGAAGATCAAAATCTGTCTGCCAACCCACTGTTTCTTTCTTTAAAACCTAATAGTTCTTGGGACTCAGTAAACTCATATATATACTTTGATAATTTTTCTCTTTATAATCAAATAACAAAAGCATTATATGGTTTGTTTGAAGTGCCACCTTCTTTTTCTGGCACCGAAGTATTAATGAGAATAGAAGATAATAACTCAAATTATTTTTCAATAGAATGTGTTAATGATAAAATTAAGTATATATTAAAATACAATGATGTTGTAAAAAACATATACGAGTGTTCTCGTGTAAGTGCACTATCTGCAACAAATTTAGATGACGGCGAAGAAGGAGAAACTGCTAATATTGTTTTTGCTGTAGGTTTAGAGTTAGACAAGTTTAAGAATTATTTTGGAGATAATGTAATATCATTTTTTACAAATCAATCAATCTTAAAACTATATGTTGGAGGAACAAAAGAGTTTGAAAAAACTTTTACTGGAAAGATATATAAAATAGGCATATGCTCGGAAAAGAACTTATCTGATATAGGAAACTTATTTAACGAAATAGGAGTTCCAATAGATTATGAAAATATATTTGATTTATATCAGCCAGGAGTTGACATAGACGGTGGTTCATATAACCAAAATGATTTGGGCTGGAGTGATTACATAGGAGAAACAAACCCATCATTAGAGGAAGATCAATATGACACAGTAGTTCCAGAATACGAAAATTATAGTTATTCTCCTTTATTGCCAGACTTAAGGTTATTAAAAACTCATATACCGAGTGTGGGAATAGTTCCTAAAAAATACTTTAATAAATTTTACTTAGATTCAACAGTGTCTGGTTCATGGAAAGACTACGTTCCATTATCATACTTTGGTCAAAATGTTTTAGATGAATATGGAAATCAGATATTTGAATTAGACTTTATCCAGTTTAATATTAATTATCCAGCATCTATAAAGTTTAAAGAAACAGAAACGGTAGACCCAGATGGATGGCCATATTCAGAATTGTCTTCAGAATATTCTTTTCCACAGCAAAGGTCTTATAGTTCTTTAGATAATTTCTTATTTACTGGATACTTAAACTATGAAGACTTACAGCAAAGATCAATTAAAAAATATACATATGACACTTCTAGTGAACTTGTAAAAACATATATAACTTTTGAATATTTAGAGGAAGGTGCTAACTCACCAGAATCGTTTTTTATAAGAAAAGAAGATGTTCCAAAGAATGGTGTAATTAATCCAGGAAGCAACTGGATAAACACAAAATACGAGGTTGTAGATAATGTTATTGTATATCCACCACAAGACGTTGATTTTAATGATTTGGCAATAGTGCTTCACATAGAAGTAAATATTGACGGCATAAAGTACAGCCCATTAAAAATCAAAAACTTACAATTAGCGTCACAAGCATTTAATTATAATGGAGCAAATAGCATAGGTACGAGATTTGGAACATCGGTTTATCCATATAAGTCTACAGGATATTATTTTGACTATAAAACTCAAAATCCTTTTTCAATATACAAAGGCTCCTCGCCATATTTATATTTAACAAAAGACTCTGGGTTAGAAATAAGGGGAGATTATGATCCACTAATTAATCGTGGAGTTGCTATATCTATAAATCCTTCTAAAATACAGACATACGAAATTATGGCTATGCAAAGTTTGATTAGATTTAATTCTGACTTTTTCCCATATGTGCCAACACAAATAATGCAAATAAATGCAAAAAATAAAATTATTAAGTTGTACATGGTTGCAAATCACCCATCTGGGAAACGGGCAAAGATTTATGCTTTAGACGGTAATACTGGAAAACTTTATAACGCCATATCATTTTATCTAAATGGAAAAATTGTAAAAGAGCCAGTAATAAATATAAATGAATGGGCTTTGTTGGGGATAGGGTTTTCAGATATTCTTAATTTTAAATCCTATACAGGGTCTATTATGATCAACGGACCAATTATATTTAATGCTTTATCATATTATCAAACAACTAACTTACAAGAGGTAAAGAGTGTTACCAATAGGCCTTGGGCTAGGGTTAAGTTCTCTGCAGACGGATTTTTTGAGTGGGAATATTGGAATGATTTTTATATGTGGGAAGGTGTCCTAATACAGTCTTCAAGCAGTTATTATGGAGTAGATCCAGCAGACTTGTACAAGTCCTATACTGGTACAAATAAAATTATAGTAGAGGATGACTCTGTTTTTGGTATTCAGGGGTACGAGTATTCGGTATTTAAGGATATATCATGGCAGTCACAGATATCAAGTGCAGTATGATATGGTATACTTGTGGATATGAAACACAAGGATCAACCACTTTTTGACAAAAAAGGAAAGCCCAGAATGCCTGGTCAAATAGGCGAAACTAAAGTAACAGTAATAGATAAAAAATATGACTGGGGCATTTATGTTTGGAAGAAGGCTAATGGTAAGTGGTTTACAGATGGTAATGGCAACATATTAAATATTCCATCTATGAAAGGTGATCTTGCAAGAATCGCAGAATTAAGACAGGCAGCAGCACATTATGGAGAGCCAGACGGCGAGCCATATTTCTTTGCAGGTATGGGAAGGGTAACAGATGAGCAATATTCTGAGCAGGTAGACAGAATGAAGGCTGGCCTAATTCCTAACCTTAATGACTTAGGTGCTGTTCAGGCAGCAAAAGATACTATTGCAAAGTATGGAGACGAAGAATAATGTCAGAAGAAAAAGAATATATCCTTAAAGCAAGTATTGACAATATAGTAGACAATACTGACTTATTTAAGGGAGCAGATCCATTTAATAAAACATGGACAGAATTAAAGTCTTATTCTGGCATAGACAATAATTTTAAAAGAAGGATTTCTCGTTCAATTGAAAAGTCTGCTAATGATCCTAGCCAAGCATACATAGATAGTGCAAGAGCAGAACAACATGGTTTGGGAGATGCAAAGTCAAAAGAAATTAATCCTGGTACAGTATATAGAAATGGATACGGTTTATTTGATGTTATTACTCCACCATGGAATGTATACGAATTAGCAAATTACTATGACACATCATTTGCCAACCATGCAGCAATTGACGCAAAAGTAGAAAACATAGTTGGCTTAGGGTATGACTTTGAAGTTTCTCCAAGCACAATGTTAAGGCTTGAATCAAATAAAGATAAAGGTCAAGTTGAAAGAGCACGTAATAGAATTGAAAGAGCAAAGATAGAGTTACACGAGTGGATTGAATCACTTAACGACGATGATTCATTTACAACTACAATGACAAAAGTATATACAGATGTACAGGCAATCGGTAATGGTTATTTAGAAATTGGAAGAACAACACGTGGTGAAATAGGATACATTGGACACATTCCAGCAACTACAATTCGTGTTAGAAGACTCAAAGATGGTTATTTGCAAATTATAGGTAATAAGGTTGTTTATTTTAGAAATTTTGGTGCTAGAAATCCGAATCCTGTAACCTCAGATACTAGGCCAAATGAAATAATACACTTTAAACAGTATTCGCCTTTAAATACTTTTTATGGTGTACCAGATATAATGTCGGCAATAAACTCGCTCCATGGAGACCAGTTAGCGTCACAATATAACATCGACTACTTTAGCAAT
>Ga0129333_10004323_pt1 | contig 13294 bp, 13 predicted proteins | sample CPB6_08_DNA_FD_94474 | JGI IMG/M metagenome (GOLD analysis project Ga0129333, IMG submission 94474) | Freshwater to marine salinity gradient microbial communities from Chesapeake Bay, USA - CPBay_Sum_0.6_0.8_DNA | ecosystem: Environmental > Aquatic > Marine > Coastal | place: USA: Chesapeake... | reverse complement strand
GGGAGGACTCGCTGCGCGAGTTGCCGCAAAGGTATCTTCTTTCCTCCGTCCTCTTTCCTCCGTCCTCCTACCCAAGACAGCCGAAGGCTTGTGCCAGCGGTCACCGGTGACCGGTCACCGGAATATCCTGCCTTTGGCCCTTGGTCATTCGTCCTTAGTCTACCCTTAGGGTTTAGGTGCGTTTGCGAGGGATGTTGGGTGGGCGAGGATGGTCGGCGATGCACATCGCCTTCGTCGACGAGAGCGGGGACCATGCGTTGAGCCCGGTCAATGACGAGTATCCGTTGTTTGTGATGGTTGCCTGTGTATTCGAGGCGGAGACGTACGCCGATGCATTCGTCCCCGCACTCACCCGGCTCAAACTCAAGCACTGGGGGCATGAAGCGGTGGTATTGCACGAACGCGAGATTCGGCGACCCGCGGGCGACTTTGCGTTCCTGCTCCACCCGGACCGTCGATCGGACTTCATGTCGGACATCGAGCAACTCGTCCGGCATTCCGGGGCCAGCCTGCACGGGGTCATCTGGGACAAACGCAGGACACAGATGGGCGGCTGCTTCGAGAGCGTCTATAATCGCTGCCTGGAAGGCCTGATCAAGGATGTCAGCGCACCAACGCATGCGCGGTCCGACCTCCGCTGGATCATCGAATCACGTGGCGCCAGAGAAGACCGTCAAGCATGCGCGGGGCTGGGCAACTTGAAGACCGCCCATGCCGCACAAACGATATTCGTGCCGAAGACCAGAAACCTGGCGGGATTACAGCTGGCTGACCTCTGCGCCCGACCCATCGGCGCGCATTACCTCAATCCCACCAAGCGCAGCCGGGCTTTTGAAGTCCTCCGGCCCATGATCAGTCCGCCCGAAGGAGGGCCGACTTGTATCGGCGGCTTGGTCAGACTGTTGCAAAATGAACGGGGCCGCTGAGCGGCCCCGTCGAACGGACATTTCCATTCCTTATCCAAATGGAAAAGACAAGGGAGGCGATGCGCAAGAAAAAGAAGGTGGGGTCTTTTGCTGGGATTATCTATCGAACAAAGACGTGCTCTGAGCCGCCATGCCGGAGGGCACGGCGATGTGCTACCCGGGCAGCACACCGTGCTGCCCCTACCCAAGGCAGCCGAAGGCTTGTGGGAGCGGGCAGTGGTGCAGAGAGACTAAAGGAGGGCGCGAGGCCCAGCGGGAAGCGGGAAGGGGCGGGGCGCGGCACAGAGTAGAAAGTAATGAGTAAAAAGTAAAAGGGGGAGGCACACGCTGGTGACCGGTGACGGGGGACCGGTGGGTGGGAGGACTCGCTGCGCGAGTGACGGATCGCGTCTGCGGCGCTGGGGTCGCCTAAAGCCTGAAGCCGGAAGGCGCCGCGGGATGACAGCGAGCTCGTTGTGCCTTTTTACTTTCTACTTTTTACTTTTTACTCCCAGGGGTCCTTCCCGCTTGCCCCTTGCCCCTTCCCGCTCCGGGACTAAAGTCCCGGATCATGCGCCCCACCCTGCTCATCCTGACCCTCGCGCTGCTCGCCGGCACGGCGGAGGCGGCCCGCGAGAAGCTCGAGATCCCCGCGGTCTCGGTCGAGCTGAGCTTCGGCGGCGAGGGCAAGCTGACGGTCGACGGCAAGGTGACGAAGCTGACGGGCGAGCAGGTCGCGAAGCTGCGCGCCGACCTGGCCGCGCTGCGCGTCGACGTGATGCGACAGGACCTGACCCGATTGCAGGGGCTCGAGGCGGCGGCGGCCAAGGCGACCAGCGAGGGCGTGCTGCGCGGCCGCGCGGTCGAGCGCGAGACCGACCGGGTCGCTGATCAGCAGCGCCAGATCGCGTCGCTCGAGAAACGTCAGAAGGAGGCGCAGGAAGAGTTGGCCGACGCCACGCAGCGCGGACACAACGTCAACCTGGACAATCTCCGCTCCAAGCTGAACGCCATCACCTCCTCGCTCGCATCCGAGCGCAAGGAGCTCGAGCGCGCCCGCGAGCGCCTCGCGCTCGCCGAGAAGCGCAAGGCGGAGAACGCCGCAGCCGTGAGCGGCGCGACGTCCGAGGCGGCCGGCCTGCGCAAGGACCTGACGGAACGGGTTGGGAAGCTGAAGGCGGTGCTTGAGAGTAAAAAGTAATGAGTAAAAAGTAAAAAGGGCACACGTTAGCTGAGCAGCTAGTCAGCTGAACGGGAAATGCTCCGGTGACCGGTGACGGGTGACCGCTGAGAGAACTCGCTGCGCGAGTGACGACGCTTCGCTGCGCCGAGAGGTCTCGCCTAAAGCCTGAAGCCGGAAGGCGCCGCGGGATGACAGCGAGCTCGTTGTGCCTTTTTACTTTCTACTTTTTACTTTTTTCTCCTCCCAGGTGTCCTTCCCGCTTGTTCCTTCCCGTCCCGCGACTAACGTCGCGGATCATGCCCCGTCTCCTCGCCTGCCTGCTCCTTCTGGCCGCCTGCGTCCATGCCGCAAACGAGCCAAGGACGAACATCCTGCTCATCATGGCCGACGACATCGGCATCGGCGACACGGGCTTCTCGGGTGGGAAGGACTTCCCCACCCCGAACATCGATCGCCTCGCCCGGGAAGGCGCGGTCTTCACCCAAGGTTACCTCACCGCGCCAGTCTGCTCGCCCTCGCGCGCCGGCCTGCTGAGCGGACGCTACCAGCAGCGCTTCGGTCATGAGATGAATCCCAACGAGGGCGCGGTCGAGCAGCAGGGCCTGCCGCTCTCCGAGAAGCTCCTGCCGGCGCGACTGCGCGAGGCGGGTTACCGCACGGCGATCGTCGGCAAGTGGCATCTCGGCACCGAGGCGCCGTACCAGCCGATGGCGCGCGGGTTCGACGAGCAGCCGCTCGGCTTCCTCGGCGGCAGCCGCAACTACACCGGACAGGGCAAGGGCATCGGCAAGGGGTTGCTGACCGATGGCAAGCCGGTGGAGCTGCAAGGGTACCTGACCGACGCGCTCGGCGACGCCGGCGCACGCTTCATCCGCCGCACGACCGACAAGCCCTGGTTCCTCTACGCGGCCTTCAACGCCGCGCACGGCCCGCTCCAGCCCGACGAGGCGGTGATGGCGCGCGTGCCCGCCGCGCTCAAGGGCAGCCGGCGGAAGTTTGCCGGACTGATGCTCTCGCTCGACGATGCCGTGGGCAAGCTGCTCGCCGCGATCAAGGAGAGCGGCCAGGACGAGCGCACGCTCATCGTCTTCATCTCCGACAACGGCGGGCAGACCCAGGTTGGCGCCGACAACCTCAACCTGCGCGGGCGCAAGGGCATGACCTGGGAGGGCGGTATTCGCACGCCGATGGCGGTGCGCTGGCCGGGCAAGGTGAAGCCGGGCACGACCCTCGCGGCGCCGACCATCACGCTCGATCTCACGGCGACATGCGTCGACCTCGCCACCGGCAAGGTGCCGGCGGATTACGACGGGCGGTCGCTGCTCGGCGCGCTGACGCGCGGCGAGACGCTCGACCCGAATCGCCCGCTGCACTGGCGCTTCGGCACGCAGTGGGCGACGCGGGTCGGCGACTGGAAGCTTGTGCGCGCCGCGGGCGCCGAGAGCGCCGAACTGCACAACCTCGCGGCGGATCCCTCGGAGCAAAAGGATCTCGCGAAGGCGCAACCCGAGAAACTGCGCGAGCTCGAGGCGGCGCACGCCGCTTGGAACAAGACGCTCGTCGCGCCGCTCTGGCGCGGGAACAAGGGGCAGGATGTGGGGGAGCCGGGGGAGAAGGAGCGGCAGGAGAGTAAAAAGTAATAAGTAGAAGGTAGAAAGGGGGAGGCACAGAGGTCAGAGGAAAGAGGTTAGAGGGAAAGAGAGGCAGGAAGGAGAGACGTGAGGGGTGAGGACGGGCCCAATTAAGAATTAAGATAGGGCGCAGGGTGCGAAGGTAGGGGTAGCACGGTGTGCTACCCGGGCAGCACACCGTGCTGACCCTACCCGAGGCAAAGGCTAGAGGTCAGAGGAAAAAGGGTCTACCAGCAGGCCTTGGTCCTGGTTCGGGCTTTTTACTTTCTACTTTTTACTTTCTACTCTGCGTCAGCTTCTGCCCCCACCCGTGGCATTCTCCTGATTACATTTCACTGATTACTTTTTACTCTCGCGCCTGGAAGGTGCGGCGCACTTTACCCTTCCTGCCTGTCGGAAAATGGGCAACCTGCGGGGCGCTATGAAATCCTACACCCTCCCCGCCCTCGCCCTCGTAACCCTGGCCGCCGCGGCCGGTGCGCAGACCGTCCCGGTCAAGCGCACCAGCGCGAATGAACTGTTCTCCGTCGGCGTCAACTACGCCAAGGCCACTAATTCGGTCGAAGCCCTCGGCGGCCCCTCCGGCATCGACACCGATGGCTACGCCCTCGACGTGCGCGCCTCGCTCAGCGGCAACCTATTCCTCACGGCGTCGTACGCCGACCTGTCGATCGATGCCGTGGGTGCGCCCGACGCGACGACCTACACTGCGGGCCTCGGCGGCAAGTTTGCCGCCGGCAATGGCAACATCGAGGCTTCCTATGCCTACCGCAACGTGGAGATCGACGCGATGGGCGACACCGACCAGCACCTCATCAAACTCGGCTACGTGCTCGAGCTGGGTAACGGGCTGAACCTCGGACTCGCTGTCACCGAGATCATCAATACCGAGGATGGCCTCGACAACGTGACCGCCCCCGAGATCTCCGTGGGCTACAAGTTCAACCAGAACATCAGCGCCAACGTGAGCTTCGCGACCGAGAACACCCTCCTCGGCATGCCCGACGGCGGCAACACCGTGACGGTCGGCGTTCGCTACGGTTTCTGAGCGCGCGAAGGTGCTTCAAGCAAGGCCGGCCCGAGAGGGCCGGCCTTTTTGCGTCGGGCGAGCATCGCGCGTGCTGCGCTGGTGTCGCGGGCGAAGCTTACTGGAGTCCACTCCGGTGACCGGTGACGGGTGACCGCTGAGAGAACTCGCTGCGCTCGTGGCCGCTATAGGCCCGGAGGTGCTTTAGGTTGGCAGCCGAAGGCTTGTGCCAGCGGTCACCGGTGACCGGTCACCGGAGCATGCACCCCGCCTTCCCTTTCTACTTTTTACTTTCCGCTTTTTACTCCAACCTGCGCCCATGTCCCAGACACCTTATGGCCAGAGAATGAAGTCCAAGGGCGGACTCGATCGCATCAGCAAGGCGATGGGCTACACCTGGGAGGGACTCAAGGCCGCCTACCGGAACGAGCACGCCTTCCAGCAGGAGGTCTGGGTCATCGTTCCGCTCCTCCTCGTCGCGCTCTTTGCGCCGGCGTTCTCGGCGTGGATCCGCGCGCTGCTCATCGGCTCGCTGCTCCTCATCCTCATCGTCGAGTTGCTCAACTCCGCGATCGAGGCCAACACGGACCATATCTCGCTTGAGCAGAATCCGCTGGCGAAGCGCGCCAAGGACATGGGCTCAGCCGCGGTCTTCCTCGCCATCGTCAACGCCGCCTGCATCTGGCTGGGCGTCATCTGGACGCTTTACGGGGACGCGATCTGGCGTTGGTTTTTCTGAAGGATAGAGGAGAAGAGGTTAGAGGTAAGAGGTTAGAGGTAGGAGGTAAGAGGTAAGAGGTTAGAGGTAGGAGGTAAGAGGTTAGAGGTAGGAGTAAAAGAGGGGGAGAGGTTAGAGGGGGAGAGGTTAGAGGGGGAGAGGCAGGTGGAATTAAGAATTAAGAGGGGCACACTCTGGTGACTGGTGACGGGTGACCGGTGGATGAACTCGCTGCGCTCATTGCCGCAAAGGTATCTTCTGTCCTCTTTCCTCTATCCTCTCACCCCAAGGCAGCCGGAGGCTTGTGCGACCGGTCACCCGTCACCGGTCACCGGAAACAGGCCTCCTTTAGCCTTTAGGCCTTAGGCTTTAGGCTGGCCGTAGGCCGGCTGCCTTTCCCCTTGCCAAGGGGCGGGGGGGTGCCCACTTTCGACCCTCCTTCGGTTCCCCCACCTGCCATGCGCGACGACTACCTGCGAGCTGCCAACAAGGTCATCACTGACCCCAACATCCTGATCAACGTCATCTCGAAGCGCGTCAAGCAGCTCCGCAGCGGCCAGCCTCCCCTGGTCGACTCGCTGGAGAAGCTCTCGCTCGAGGACATCGCCCTGCGCGAGGTCATCGACGGCAAGATCACCTACGAGCTGCCCACCGAGGACGAGGCGGCGACGGCCTGAATCCACCCTTCCGGGCCCGGCTGTCCGCACGGAGGCCGCCCGGGACGGATGGACTGATTGACGATGGGCGCGCGCAAGGAACAGGCGACGCCCGAGGTCAGCAACCCCAAGGCGGGGCGCGACTACTTCATCGGGCCGACCTACGAGGCCGGCATCATGCTGCGCGGCTCCGAGGTCAAGGCGCTGCGCGCCGGGCGCGCGAACATCGCGGACAGCTTCGTGCGCCTCGGCACGAAGGGACCCGTCCTCTATCGCGCGCACATCGCGGAGTGGGAGTTTGCCAACCGTCTCAATCACGACACCTACCGGCCGCGTCCGCTCCTGCTGCACAAGGCGGAGATCGCCAAGCTGCACGAGGAGGTGCGATCAGGGGGCAAGTCGATCATCCCGCTGAAGCTCTACTTCAAACACGGCCTCGCCAAGGTGCTCATCGCCGTGGGCACGGGCAAGAAGCAGCACGACCGCCGCCAGGACATCAAGGCGCGCGACGACAAGCGCTCGATGCAGCGGGCGCTGCGGAGGAAGCGCTGAGCGGCCGGCGCGGAGCGTCGCCGCTCAGAGCGGGAAGCGGGAAGGAGCAAGCGGGAAGAACGAGGCTCCGGTGACCGGTGACGGGCTGAATTAAGAATTAAAAATTAAGAATTAAGAGGGAGGGACGCCCTGGTGGCGTGAACGAGCGGAGAGCTCCCAGCAGCCAACGCTTGGTTCCAGGACCCGCCTCCACCCAAGACAGCCCATCTTAATTTTTAATTCTTAATTCTTAATTTTGGCGACTAACGTCGCGGCATGCTCCACCTCGTGCTCCACAACCCGGAGATTCCCCAGAACACAGGGAATGTCGGACGGATGTGCGCGCTGACGGGTTGCGCGCTGCACCTGGTGCATCCGCTCGGCTTCGAGATCACCGACGCGAAGCTGCGGCGCGCGGGCATGGATTACTGGCATGCGCTCGATGTGCGCCACCATGCCGACTGGGCGGCGTTCCTCGCCGCGCCCGAGGCGCCGCGTCGCAAGTGGCTACTCACGACGAAGGCGGAGCGAACGATCTGGGACGTGGCGTTCGCCGATGGCGACGCGCTCGTCTTCGGCTCGGAGAGCTCGGGCGTGCCCACGGCGGTGCGCGACAGCATCCCGGCGGAGTTCCACGTGCGCATCCCGCACCTGGTCTCGGAGGACAAGTTGCCGGAGATCATCCGCGAGGAGATGCGCGCGCCGCTGCCCGGGGCCCCGGGCAAGACGCGCGTGACAGGCGAGGCGCGCGAGTTGCTGCGCTCGCTCAATTTGTCGACGGCCTGTGGCATCGCGACGTATGAGGCGTTGAGGCAGGTGCGGGCGGCGACTGGCTCCGCCGGTCGCGAGCCTAAGGCCTAAGATCTAAAGGCTAAAGGAGGGGCAAAGCGCCGCCGGCTCAGAGTAGAAAGTAAAAAGTAGAAAGTAGAAAGGGGGAGGCCGTGCTGAGCCTAAAGCCTAAGACCTAAAGGCTAAAGGGGGGCGGCAAGGGGGAGCTGGACCTATAACTTCTCGGTAGGCCCTTAGGTGACCTGGGGAGGACGGGCAAAACAGGAGAAAAGCCCATTTTTTAGGGGGGTTTTGGCCTATTTACCGTTTTAAACCTCTTTTTTTCAGTTTCACACCAAATCTATTGCACAGAGTTGGTTTCCGTTTGACCGCCTTGGTTTCCAGTTAATCCTTGGAGCATCAAGTCCCCCTATGAGCAAGTTCCTCACCCCCGCGCTCCTCGCCATCGCCGCCACCGCGAGCGCCGTGCCTTCGGTCATTCAAACCGAGAGCTACAGCATCCTTGGTAATCAGGGCACTCAAAACCTGATCTTCAACCAGTTCGACACTTCGCTCGGAACGCTGACTGGCGTCTACATTGAAACAACAGGCACGCTTAGCGGAAGCTTCATCATCAGCAAGAGCGGAGGCGGCACGGCCACTGTCACCAACAGCGGTGACGAAATGTACCTGACCTTCCTCAACTCAGGCCCTACTCTGACCTCAAATAGCCTGAGCCCCATCAGCACAACGCCTGATTCCGGCAGCACTGGCACGGTCTTTACCTCAGCCTCGTCGCCCGTGACTTTCACGATTGGTGCCAGCCAAGTCCTGACACTCTCAAACACAGATCTCACCAATCTGTGGTCCACCTGGTTCACCGGCAACGGAACCCGCACTGTTGAAGTCTCGCAAGGTGCGTTCGTCACCACCACAGGCGCCAACATCAACACCGACTTCTCCAACGTCGCCCTCAACGGTTCGGTCACCTTGACTTACTACTACACGGCCCCCGTCCCCGAGCCCAGCACCTACGGCATCGCCCTCGGCGCCCTGGCCCTCGCTGGCGCGGTGATCCGTCGCCGTCGCAGCAAGTAAGCTTCGGCTTCATAGCCAAGAGGCCCCGCGCAAGCGGGGTTTTTTGTTGGTAGATACTCCGGTGACCGGTGACGGGTGACCGCTAGGAGAACTTGCTGCGCTCGTGACGACGCTGCGCGAGGACGGCGGCGACAGAGTCACCTAGGACGGGGCCACTGCGTGGCTACGACGGCGGGCTTCGCCCTAGGACTTAACCGGGAAATGCTCCAGTGACCGCTGGGAGAACTTGCTGTGCTTGTCGCCGGCAGGGCCGGCGCTCCGCGCGGGCCGCGGCCGCCGCGGAACGGCGGCCCTACCCAAGGTATGCGAAGCGTTATGCGACCGGTCACCCGTCACCGGTCACCGGAATGTCTCTCCTTTTAGGCCTTAGCCTGCGGCAGCGTCCCAAGGCGCGGTCTTTCTACTTTTTACTTTTTACTTTCTACTCTCTACTCCCGCCATGTCCGAGGCCCCGCCCAACCCCCTGACGATCGCCGTGGCGGCGCGTCGGGCCGCGGGCAAGCCACTCCTGGACCTCACGGTGAGCAACCCGGATGTCGCAAGGTTGGGCTGGTCGCAGGCCGAGCTCGCGGCGCTCCTCGGGGCGCCGGGCTGCGAGCGACATCAGCCCGACCCCTTTGGCGACCCGGCGGCCCGCGCCGCCATCGCGTCTTACTACAAGGCGCACGGCGCGTCCGTCGACCCCGCGCGCATCTGCCTATCGGCATCCACGAGCGAGGCCTACACGTGGTGGTTCCGGCTCCTCTGCGAGGCGGGAGACACCGTGCTCGCTCCCGAACCCGCCTACCCTCTCGTCGGCATCCTCGCGGAGATCGCGCGTGTGCGGGTCGCGCCTTACCGACTCGAGCTGCGCGACGGCGCCTGGCGCGTGGACCCGAGGTCGCTCCAGCCCGACGCGCGCACCCGGGCCATCGTTGTCATCTCACCGGCCAACCCCACGGGACATTGCCTGCACCCGGATGACCTCATGGCATTGCACAAGGCGGCCCCGGGACGTCCGCTGATCATCGACGAGGTCTTCCTGGACTATACCGCAGGTGGAGAGACCGCGCGCACGCATGCGGGCGATGCGACCGCACCGACGATTGTGCTCAGCGGGTTGTCGAAGGTCGCCCTCGCGCCGCAGCTCAAGGTCGGCTGGTCGGTGGTCAGCGGCCCCGACGACTGGGCTCGGCCGCTGCTCGCACGGCTTGAGCACCACGCGGACGCTTTCCTGTCGGTCAACGTGCCCGCGCAGGTCGCCCTGCCCGGCCTGCTCGCCGCGGCGCCTGCGCGCCGGGCGGCGGTCAACGCGCGGCTGGCGGCGAACGAGGCGGCGTTGCGCGCGACCTTCGCGGACAAGGCACTAGACGTGACCGTGCTGCCGCGCGAGGCGGGTTGGTCGGCGGTGCTGCGTTTGCCGGCAGGCGTGGACGAGCTGGCGCTCGCGCTGCGCGCGGTCGCGCAGGGCGTGCTCGTGCATCCCGGACATTACTATGATCTGCCCGGGGACCATGCGGTGGTCAGCCTGCTCGCGCCGGAGGCGGAGTTTGCGAAGGGGTGCGAGGGGCTGAGGGTGGCGCTGGCGGGAGTTTAGACTAAAAGGATGCGCTAAGCGCAGCGGGAAGGGGCAAGGGGCGGGGTGCAGGAGCGGCAGAGTAAAAAGTAATGAGTAAAAAGTAAAAGGGGGGATGCTCCGGTGACCGGTGGGTGAACTCGCTGCGCTCGTTGTCGGTAGGGCCCGCGCTCCGCGCGGGCCGCGGACGTCGCGGAGCGACGCCCCTACCCGAGGCAGGCGCCCTCGGAGAGGACGCCCTACCCAAGGCAGCCAGGGGGCGGAGCGACGTCCTACCCGAGGCATGCGAAGCGTTGTGCGACCGGTCACCCGTCACCGGTCACCGGAATGTCCCACCTTTAGTCCTTAGTCTCGGCGGACTCCGTCCGCTCAGAGCGCGAAGCGCTTCTTCACTTCCTTGGCGAGGGCCTCGTAGGCGGCGGCGCCGGGGGAGTGGGGATCGTAGTCGAAGATGGTCTTCCCGTGGCTCGGGGCCTCGGAGAGGCGGATGGAGCGCGGGATGTAGCTGGCGAGGACGAGCGCGGGGAAGTGCTTCTTCACCTCCTCGACGACCTGGCGCGAGAGGTTGGTGCGCACGTCGTACATCGTCATGATGATGCCGCCGATATCGAGGGACTGGCTGGCGCCGGCGGCCTTGAGTTGGTCGACGACGCCGAGGATCTGGCCGAGGCCTTCCATCGCGAGGTACTCGGTCTGGAGGGCGACGAGGAGATGGTCGGAGGCGGCGAGCGCGCTCATCGAGAGGACGCCGAGGGCGGGCGGGCAGTCGATGATGACGGCTTGGTACTTGCCGGAGTCGAGCAGGGGCTTGAGGGCGGCGCGGAGCTTGCCGAGGAAGCCGTCGGCGGCGGCGAGCTCGGACTCGAGCGCGGCGAGGTCGATCTCGGACGGGATGAGGTCGAGGCCCTTGGTGGAAGTGGCGACGACCTTGTCGGCGGCGCTGCCCTCGCCGTGGAGGACGCGGTAGAGCGAGGCGCCGGGCTTCTTCTCGATGCCGAGGGCGCTGGTGGCGTTGGCCTGGGCGTCGAGGTCGATGAGGAGCGTGGGCACGCCGAGGCGGGCAAGGCCGGCGGCGAGGTTGACGGCGGTGGTCGTCTTGCCGACGCCGCCCTTCTGGTTCGCGATGGAGAAGACCTTGGCCACGGGCGGTCAGGCGTCGGTGATGGGACGCTCGACCTCGGTCGGCTTCTCGTAGTCGACGCCGGCGAGGCCGAAGCCGAAGTTCTTGAGGAAGTCGGACTGGTACCCGGCGAAGTCGCCGTGGGCGTCGAGGGTCTCGGTGGTCACCTGGGGCCAGACGTCGAAGACGGCCTTCTGCACCGCGGGGTCCATCTCGAGGTCGTCGAGGCGGACGCGGCCGGCGTCGTCGAAGTCGAGCGCGTTGCCGTTGTACATCTGCTTCTCGAAGAGGCGCTGGATCTGCTCGATGCAGCCCTCGTGCGTGCCCTTGGCCTTCATGACCTTGAAGAGCAGGGAGACGTAGAGCGGGACGACGGGGATGGCGGAGGACGCCTGGGTGACGACGGCCTTGTTGACTGAGACGAAGGCGCGGCCGCGGCGGAGCTTGAGGAGGGCGTCGATGCGCTCGCCGGACTTCTCGAGGTGCTCCTTGGCCTTGCCGATGGTGCCGTCCTTGTAGATCGGCCAGGTGACCTGGGGCCCGATGTAGGAGTAGGCGACGGTCTGGGCGCCCTCGGTGAGGACGTCGGCGGCGTCGAGCGCCTCCATCCAGAGCTCCCAGTCCTCGCCGCCCATCACCTTGACGGTGTTGGCGACGTCCTCGGGCGTGGCCGGCTCGAGGGTGACGTCGTTCACCACCTTGCGGTCGGTGTCGAGGTTCTTGGCGTGGAAGGACTGGCCGACGGGCTTGAGGACGGACTTATGCGTCTCGCCGGTCTTGGGATCGGTGCGACGGGGCGAGGCGAGGGAATAGACGACGAGGTCGACCTTGCCGCCGGGGAGCTTGGACTTGATCGCGGCGATGACCTGCTGCTTGAGCTCGGTCGAGAAGGCGTCGCCGTTGATCGAGACGGCCTTGAGGCCGGCCTTGCGGGCCTCCTCGTGGAAGGCGACGGTGTTGTACCAACCCGGGCTGGCGGGCTTGTCGCCCTCGGCGGGGCGCTCGAAGAAGACGCCGAGGGTGGCGGCGCCCGAACCGAAGGCGGCGGCGACGCGGGAGGAGAGGCCGTAGCCGGTGGAGGCCCCGATGACCAAGACGGACTTGGGTCCGCCCTGGAGGGGCTTGCGGGACTTCACGTGGGCAATCTGCTCCCGGAGGGCGGCGGCGCAGCCCTCGGGGTGGGCGGTCAGGCAGATGAAGCCGCGGACGCGGGGCTTAAGGACGACCTGGGACATGGGGGGATGCTGGAGTAGAAAGGGGAAAGTAAAAAGTAATAAGTAAAAGGTAATAAGAGGGGCAGAGGGAAAGAGCGGTGCCCCACCCGATACAAACAAAGAGCCCCGCCGAAGCGGGGCCCTTTACTTTGACCTCTTTCCTTGGAGATCTGCTCCTTAGGCCTTCTGGACCAGACCGGCCTTGATTGCCTTGACCGAGACCCAGAGGCGCTTGACCTGACCCGAAGGGAGGCGGACGCGGATGTGCTGGAGATTGGGGCGGAAGACGCGCTTGGTCTGCTTGACGAGCTGGAGGCCGATGCCGCCGCTCTTCTTGGACTGACCCTTGTGAATGATGCGGCGACCCTTGACAGGGCGCTTTCCGGTGATGGCGCAGACGCGGGACATGGCTTTACGTGGTTTGGAGGGTTGAACGAAACACCCCCCACCCCCCTTGGCAAGAGGAAAGGCAGCCGGCAGGGCCGGCTGAGCAGGAAGGGGCAAGCGGGAGGCGGGAAGGCCGGAAAAAGTCTAAAGCCTAAGGCCTAAAGGCTAAAAGGGGGGGCTGGGGAAGGATTCAAAGTAAAGATCGATAAAGGAAAGGCCGGGTGCCTGCGGCGGCCTAAAGCCTCAAGCCTAAAGGCTAAAAAGGGGGGCAGCTGAACGGCTGACCAGCTGATCAGGGGATACTCCGGTGACCGGTGACGGGTGACCGCTGAGAGAACTCGCTGCGCTCGTTGCCGCAAAGGTATCTCCTTTCCTCCGTCCTCTTTCCTCCGTCCTCCAACCCCAAGGCAGCCGAAGGCTTGTGCCAGCGGTCACGGTTGACCGGTCACCGGAAATGGGCGCTCCTTTAGCCCTTAGTCATTCGTCCTTAGTCATCTGGAT
>Ga0129333_10004322_pt1 | contig 13295 bp, 10 predicted proteins | sample CPB6_08_DNA_FD_94474 | JGI IMG/M metagenome (GOLD analysis project Ga0129333, IMG submission 94474) | Freshwater to marine salinity gradient microbial communities from Chesapeake Bay, USA - CPBay_Sum_0.6_0.8_DNA | ecosystem: Environmental > Aquatic > Marine > Coastal | place: USA: Chesapeake... | reverse complement strand
GTCGGCGATGTTGAAGACCGGCCACCACTGGAGGTCGATGAAGTCGACGACGCTGCCGCGCAGCCATCCCTTGTCGCGGAACAAGCGGTCGACCACGTTTCCCGCCGCACCGCCCATCACCATCCCGACGGAGATCGCACCGAGACGACTACCGGTGTTGCGGAGGCCAATGAGCAGGTACACCACGACAATGAGCGCCACGACCCCGATGATGGGCCCCAGACCCTGACCGCGGCCGAACGCCATACCACTGTTGTAGGACAGGCTGAACTGCAGCGAGCCGACGACCTCGATGACCCGACCGCCGGCGAGACGCTCAACCGCCCAGATCTTGGTGATCTGGTCGATCAGCACCCACGCGGCGGCGACCGCAGCACTGAGCGGTTGGATCCGACGCCGCCACTTGCCCCGACTCGGGTGCGTTGGCTCTGCAGACGTTGCAGCGACGTCGTCGTGCGCTGATGCCGGGGACGTGCTGCTCGACGGGGTATCAGCGTCAGACATCGGATCGCAATCGGCTGCAGAGGAGCGTTCGGCGGCCTAGCGCCGACCGATCCCCCCGGCCTTCTCGTCAACGCGCAGCGTCGCCCAGGGAAGGGCCCGCAGACGCTCCTTCGGGATCGGCAGGCCGGACTGGAGGGAGTACCCATAGGTGCCGTTGGCGATGCGCGTGATCGCATCGTCGATCTCCACGATCACCTGACGAGCCTGTGCCGACAGCGCCAGATCGCGCTCGCGCTCGACCACCGTGGTGTCGCCCTCGCCGCTCTCGTCGTCGAACTGGACATCGCCCATCTCGACGTCCTCGATCAGCGAGTTGGCCTCGCTCTCGAGGCGATTGGCCTGCCCCGTGAGCTGAGCGCGCTCTTCGAGCAGCGCCTCACGCTGGCCCTCGAGGAACTTCGCATCGAAGTCCTTCGTGGGGGTGACGGTGACGCCAGGCTTCGGAACGATTGCCTTGGGGAACACCGGCGGAGGGGGTGTCTTCTTCTTCGGCTTCACGGGTGCGGCCTCGATCACCGGCTTCTCCGCAACCTTCTTCTCTGCGGGCTTCTCGGCCACCGGCTTCTGCGGAACCTTCTTCGCGGCGGGCTTCGGTGCCGGAGTCTTCGGTGCCGGAGTCTTCGGTGCCGGCGTCTTCGCGGCAGAGACCTTCTTGGCCGGAGCCTTGGCCGGAGCCTTCTTGGCCGGGGCCTTCTTCACGGGAGCCTTCTTTGCGGGTGCCGCCTTCTTGGCCGGCGCCTTCTTCGCTGGCGCCTTCTTCGCAGGTGCTGCCTTCTTGGCCGGCGCCTTCTTCGCAGGTGCCTTCTTCGCGGGAGTCTTCTTCGCTGGCGCCTTCTTGGCCGGCGCCTTCTTGGCCGGCGCCTTCTTCGCTGGCGCCTTCTTGGCCGGCGCCTTCTTGGCCGGGGCCTTCTTCGCGGGAGCCTTCTTCGCGGACTTCTGCTTCTTCGCCGTAGCCATGTCGACGAGCGCCTCCTTCGATCGAGCGGTGCGGAATGTTACCGCCGCCACCTCAGGAGACGCGGCGGACCTCAATAACCGGTGGTTCGGCCGCCTGAACCGTCGACTGCACGTCGAGCGCCAAGGTTTCGCCCGCCACGAGGTCGCGATGAGCGTCGAGGGCCTCGATCCACGGGGCCGACGCGGTGACGGCGAGCGAGATCCGATCGCTCACGTCGAGACCCGCCGCCTTGCGTGCGTCCTGAACGAGTCGCACGAGGTCCCGCGCCCTCCCCTCACGCTCCAGTTCGGGGGTGATCTCGGTATCGAGCACCACGACACCCGCATTGCCGGGTAGCGCTGCGCAGACACCCTCTCCTGCCGGCACCAACTTCCGGTCGTACTCGCCGGGGAACAACTCGACCCCTCCGGCGACTACCCGGTCGCCCTCGGTGGACCAATCCCCCGCCTTCACGGCGCGAATGACCTTCTGCGTGTCACCCCCGAGCCGTGGCCCGAGTCGGGCCGGAACCACCTGAAGCTCGAACGTTGCGAACCGTTCCACCTCGGTGCTCAGGTCGAGCGACTTGATGTTCACCTCGTCCTTGATGATGTCGAGATGCGGACGGATGAGGTCGATCGAACCGTGCTGTGCCACGAGCGCGCTCGCCAGGGGTTGGCGCACACGCAGCGAGTGCGCCTTGCGCATCGCAAGGATGGTGGAGCAGACGGCGCGCGCCTGCTGCATGCCGCTGGTGAGATCGGTGTCGGCAGGGAACTGCTGAGCATCGGGCCAGTCGGTGAGGTGCACACTGCGCTCGCCCGTGAGCGCGCGATACACGTGCTCGACGGTGATGGGCAGCAACGGCGCAGCAATGCGACAGAGGGTCGCCAGCGCGGTGTGCAACGTATCGACGGCATCCTGATCACCGGCCCAGAAGCGGTCCCGGCTGCGACGGATGTACCAGTTCGTGAGCGTGTCGAGGAAGTCGGCGATGTGGTGACATGCACCGAACAGGTCGTACTCGTCCATGTTCGTCGTCACATCACGGACCAGTTCGCCCAACTCGGCCAGCAGGTAGCGGTCGAGCACATCGGTCTGGTCCGTGCGGAAGCGACCGCTCACGCCCGCCGCATTGGCGTACAGGGAGAGGAAGTACCACGAGTTCCAGATCGGGAGGATGACCTGACGCACGGTCTCTTTCAGTCCCGCCTCGGTCACGGAGAAGTCGGCGCCGCGCAGGATCGACGAGGACAACAGGTACCAACGCATCGTGTCGGACCCGTACGTGTCGAACACGAACATCGGGTCCGGGTAGTTGCGCAGGCTCTTCGACATCTTCTGCCCGTCGTCGCCGAGCACAACACCGTGACTCACACACGTCCGGAATGCCGGGCGGTCGAACAGCGCCGTTGCCAGGACATGCATCGTGTAGAACCAGCCACGCGTCTGCGCGATGTACTCGACGATGAAGTCACCGGGGTAGTGGTTCTCGAACCAGTCCTGGTTCTCGAACGGGTAGTGCACCTGGGCAAAGGGCATCGAGCCCGACTCGAACCAGCAGTCGAGCACCTCGGGCACGCGTCGCATCATCGAACGACCGGTGGGGTCGTCGGGATTGGGACGGACGAGTTCGTCGACCAGTGGCCGGTGGAGGTCGTCGACCTTCACGCCGAAGTCGCGCTCCAGATCGGCAACGGAGCCGTACACGTCGATGCGCGGGTACTCGGGGTTGTCGCTCTTCCAGACCGGAATCGGTGAGCCCCAGAATCGATTGCGGCTGATCGACCAGTCGCGGGCGTTCGCCAACCACTTGCCGAACGAGCCCTCCTTCACGTGCTCGGGGACCCAACGGATCTGCTGGTTCAGTTCGACCATGCGGTCGCGGAACGACGTGACACTGACGAACCAACTGGAGATGGCGCGATACACGAGTGGCTTTGCACATCGCCAGCAGTGCGGGTACGAGTGATCGTAGGAATCCCGGCGAATCACGACACCGGCGTCGGTGAGGTGACGGATGACGAGGGGGTTCGCCTCGAACACCTGAGTGCCGGCCCACGGCGTGATCTCCGAGGTGTAGCGCCCACCGCTGTCCATCGGGCAGATGGTCGGGATGCCCACCGTGTTGCAGGCGTTCTGGTCGTCCTCGCCGAAACCCGGGGCGAGGTGCACGACCCCCGTGCCGTCCTCCGTGGAGACGAATTCGGCGCCGATCACCTGGAACGCATTCGGGGTATCGGCGAGGAACGGGAACAGCGGCGTGTAGCGCCGTCCCACCAGTTCCGACCCCATGACGGTGCCCACCTGCGTGGCGTTCGCCAACTGCTTCTCGTAGTGCCCGAGCCTCGCTGCGGCGAGGAGGTAACGCTGACCGTTCTCCTCCATCACTGCGTATTCGATGTCGGGCCCCACCGCCAGCGCCAGGTTCGACGGAAGGGTCCACGGAGTCGTGGTCCACGCAAGGATCCGGTCGCCGTTGTCGAGGGTAAAGGCAACCGTGAGCGCTGGGTCCTGCACCATGCGGTAGACGTCATCCATCCGGGTCTCGGTGTTCGACAGCGGTGTCTCGCAGCGCCAGCAGTACGCAAGCACGCGAAAGCCCTCGTAGACGAGTCCCTTGTCCCAGAGCGTCTTGAACGCCCACATCACGCTCTCCATGTACGGCAGGTCGAGCGTCTTGTAGTCGTTGTCGAAGTCCACCCAACGCGCCTGACGCGTGACGTACTGCTGCCACTCGTCGGTGTACCGGAGCACACTCGATCGACAGGCATCGTTGAACGCCCCGATGCCGAACTGGGTGATCTCCGGGTGTCCGCTGATGTTCAGTTCACGCTCGGTCTGCACCTCGGCCGGCAGGCCGTGGCAGTCCCACCCGAATCGACGCTCGACGCGCTGCCCCCGCATCGTGCGGTACCGCGGGACCGCGTCCTTCACGAAACCGGTGAGGAGGTGCCCGTAGTGCGGGAGGCCGTTGGCGAACGGCGGGCCGTCGTAGAACACGAACTCGTCCGACAGTGGACGGTCCTCCACCGACTGCTCGAACGTGCGGTCTGCCGTCCAGAACGCGATGACCTCGCGCTCGAGGTCGGGCAGGTTGGGCTGGGGTTCGACGTTCGGGTACACGATGCGGCTCACCGAGAGGTAAAGGGCCGCGAGGGTGCGGACCAGTCCGTCAGGATACGGCGGCGACGGGCGAAGGCCCGACGCATCGCACCGATGTCAGCCGTCGCGACGCGGCGAACCCGGTTGCACGATGCGGATACGCACCGACGGGTCCTCGTCCCAGTCGTCGATGTCTGGCACCGCAACGGGCCCCGAGGAGGGGCGGGCCGGAGCGGAGTCGACCACGCCCGGATCCGAGTAGGTCATCTGCATCGGAACGGTCGCCGTCGAGCGCGCCTCCGGCAGGCTCGTCGCCCCCGAGGCGACCTTCACCGGGTCCTGCGCGACCACCGGGGCCGATGTGGCGACGGGCGACAGCACCTGTGGCGAACTCTGGGCACGCAGGTGCTCCGACGCGGCCGACAGCGCAGGCGCGTGCGAGATCGCTGCACGGCCGAGTTCGGTCTCTGAGAGCACACGCATCGCCTCGGCCGCCACCGCAAGGTGCTGACGCTGCTCGGTGGCATACGTCTCGAGTGCGTTCACGTCGTCGCGCAGGAAGTCGAGCCGCGCGAGCAGGGCGCTGACCTCGCCCATCACCTTGGCGCGCTCGGCGTCGCCGGCCTTGCGCGCCTCGGCGCGTGCATCGGCGAGCAGTCGCGCACTCTCGAGTTCGACGTCGGAGCGCATGCGCAGTGCCGCCGCCTCTGCCTCGGCGCGGATCGCCGCTGCCTGCTGGTGTGCCTCGGCCACGGCTTGATCCGCAGTGCGCTGGGCCAGCACGAGTGCCCGGCCGATCGTCTCGGCATCGTCGGACCGGATGACCACCGTGCTCGACGTGAGGGCGGGACCCGAGGGCGTGTGATCGACGCCATGGGTGACGGTGCTGCCGGTACCCGACTGGTCTGGCTGCGATGCACGGGCGATGGCGGCGCGCGCACGCTGCTCCATCAGGGCGGCGTACTGCTGCGCGGCGTCGAGTGCACGCGCTGCCTCGATCTGGAATGCCTGAACCTCGTCGGGATCGAACCCCCGACGCACCACGCGGAACGACGCATTCGCCAGTTGATCGGGGCTCATGTCCATGCCCGGATATTAGACAGCGACACCCTCAGCGTCGGCGGATGGACCCGGCTGTAACCGGGAAAACACACAACGATTCCGTTGGCCGGTTCAGTCGGCGTAGTCGTCGCGGGGCGCCACACCGGCGAAGGGCTTGAGGAGATACACGCCCGTAGCGACCTTCTCCATGGTCCCGCCGAGTCCGTAGCAGAGGCCGCTCGCGAAATCGATCAACCGTCGGGACACGTCGCGTTCGGTGCCCTCGAGGTTCATGATCACCGGTTGGCCTTCCTTGAACTTGTCCGCAAGTTCCTGGGCCTGGTCGAAACGGCGGGGACGAACCGTGTACGGCTCGCCCGGCGCAGCGGCGGGACCACGATGAACCGGTGAATGCGCCTGGACGGAACGCTGGGGCGCCCGCACCGTGAGCCCGGACGGATCGCCGGGGTCGGTCGAGGACGGACGACGCGGCGGTACGGGTTCGAGGTCGCGAGGACCGACACGGGACGACCGGGGAGGCTCTTCCTCCCAACCGCCACCACGGGAGCGACCCCGCTGCGGCTCGGGCTCCCACGCCTGCGGAGGCTGGCGCCTGCCCATCCGGGGATCGACGTCCTGGGGCATGTCGTAGTCGTCGTAGGGATCCTCGGGGCCGAGCCCGAGGTAGTCCATTGCCCTCTTCCAGAGCGTCATGGTGTGGTCCAGAGCGTCACGATGTCCTCCAGCGCACAAGGCTAACGCACCGACATGGGGTGATCGTGGACAGCGCCTCGCGGTCGCTCAGGACCCACGTGCCGGGCGGCCGCCAAAGAGTGCGGTACCCACCCGGACCAGCGTGGACCCCTCATCTACGGCGATCTCGAGATCGCCACTCATTCCCATCGAGCACTCGGCGAGGCCGAATTCGTCCACGAGGGAGCGAACCGTACGAAATGCCTGACGGGTGAGGACGGGCTCCTCGTTGGTGGGTCCGACGGTCATCAAGCCCGCCACCCCCAACCCGAGGGTACGTGCGGCCTCCACCAGTGCGCCGACACCGCCGGGGACCACACCGCCCTTGTCCGGTTCATCGGTGGCATTCACCTGGATGAACACGCGCGCACCCGGCGCCCGTTGGGCGATCGCCGGCAACAACGATTCCCGGTCGACGGTCTGCCACACATCGATCGCCGGCGCGAGCATGCGCACCTTGTTCGACTGGAGGTGACCGATGAAGTGGGCCTCGAAGCGAAGGCCCTCAGCACGTGCCGCCGAAATCTTGGGCACCGCTTCCTGTGCGTAGTTCTCGCCGATCAGGTCGAGACCGGCTGCGACGGCCGCGCGGATTGCCGAGACGTCGAAGCCCTTCGTCACCGCAACAATCCGGACCCCACGCCCGCCGCACGCATCGAGCCGCGAGCGCACCTCGTGGGTTCGTCCTGCCACCTCGGCTGCGTCTACCTGACCCGATGTCACGAAGGTCGCCCGGGTTCCGTCAGGCGGGATTCCTCACACCCGTGGGCGCGTGGAATCCCGGCCTGCTTGGCTCACTTGAGGAATGACGGAACGTCGAAGTCGTCGTCGCCATCGAGGGGGTCCTGCCGCGGCTCGTCGGTGAAGAGTTCGCGGATGGAGCTCGAGGCCTTGGGTGCGGTGTCGACGGACTTCAGTGTCGGCTTCGTGGAGGACGTATCCCAGCGGTCGAAGCCCGCAGCGATGACCGTGACCTTGACCTCGTCGCCCATCTCGTCGTCGATCACCGTGCCGAAGATGATGTTGGCGTCGGGGTGCGCAACACCCTGGATGATCTCTGCAGCAGTGTTCATCTCGAACAGGCCGAGGTCGCTCGGGCCGGTGATGTTCAACAGGATTCCCCGTGCTCCGTCGATGGTGCTCTCGAGCAACGGACTGCTGATGGCCGCCTTCGCAGCGGTCGTGGCGCGGTTCTCGCCGTTTGCCTGCCCGATGCCCATGAGTGCCGTCCCGGCATTCGAGAGGACCATCTTGACGTCGGCGAAGTCGGTGTTGATGAGGCCGGGGGTGGTGATGAGGTTGGTGATGCCCGAAACACCCTGCAGGAGCACTTCGTCGGCCATCTTGAAGGCGTTGAGCACACTCGTCTTGTCGTTCGAGACCGTCAGCAACCGGTCGTTCGGGATGACGATGATGGTGTCGACCTTCTCGCGCAGTTTCTGGATGCCGGTCTCGGCCTGCACGGCACGGCGACGTCCCTCGAATGCGAAGGGACGGGTGACCACACCAATGGTGAGCGCACCGATACTGCGCGCAATCTCGGAGATCACCGGCGCTGCCCCGGTTCCGGTGCCGCCGCCCTCGCCGGCGGTGATGAACACCATGTCGGCGCCCTTGAGCAACTCCTCGATCTCGTCGCGGTGTGCCTCGGCAGCAGCACGACCCACTTCGGGATCGCTTCCCGCGCCGAGTCCGCGGGTGAGATCGCGACCGATGTCGAGTTTGACGTCGGCGTCGCTCATGATGAGCGCCTGGGCATCGGTGTTCACGGCGACGAACTCCACACCGCGCAGTCCGGCATCGATCATGCGGTTTACGGCGTTCACGCCACCGCCGCCGACTCCTACCACCTTGATGACAGCGAGATAGTTCTGCGGTGAGCCGGCCATCAGTGGAGCCTCCGGGCGTGGGTCATTTCGTCATTCTCCCATGCCCGCCACGGCACGCGGTGTCTTTTCGCACGCTTTTCCGGGCGGGTATCCGACCTGCTCAGACCCCGAGAACACGTGCTGATCGATTCGCCTGCGAACCCACGGGCAACACCGCCCCGCCGTGTCGGGCGGTCAGGAGGGAGAGGCGGTGATGAGGTCGGCCTTGCAGGCGTTGATCAGGCCGGGCGGGGCATCGTCGGGGTTCACCTTGGTATTGAGGAACGCCGTGAGCGACACGATCTGCAGCACGTCGAGGTTCCTCGCCGAGCACAGCTCGACCAGGGTGTCGCCCCGGTCATTGCTGGCGATCGTCATCGACACGTTGAGCTGTCCGTCGATCTCGAACACCTTCACCATCGGCGCCAACTGGGGCGGGAACGAGATGATCAACTGCGCGATTCGGGCGTAGTCCGGTGCGAACTCGCCCTCCTGCAGCGCGGGTCCCGCACCGTTGATGGCGAGGTAATCGACCGGTTGCCCCTCGAGCACCGCAATGACCCGGCCGTCGATGTCGATGACGCGCCACTGATTGTCCTCGCCGAGATAGGTCGCGATCGGCGTGCGTTCGGCGATCTGAACCACCACGGTGTGCGGGAAGTCCATCTCGACGGTCGCGTACCTCACCCACGGAAGCGCCTCGATGCGCCGCTTGGCCCCCTCGAGATCGGCCGTGAGGATCGGCTTGCCCCGCAGGGCTCCCGTGATCTCCGCCAACCGTTCCTGATCGGTGTAGACGATCCCCGAGTAGCGGATGGTGGAGATGGCGAACAGTGGCGTGGCGAGGATCCCGACCGCAGCGATCCCCACCAGCAACACGCCGCCGAGCACCACCGTCCAGAGCGCGCGGCGCCGACCGGCGTCCTGGCGCACGGCGAACCGACGTGCCTTGAGACGGGGATGTACGCGTGGTCCGCCGGGATCATCGGGCGATCGCGCCGAGGCGGCGGTGTAGTGCGCATCGGGCAGTTCGTCGTCGCCGCCGATCACCACGGTGCGGGGGCCCGAAGCAGTACCGGCGCCATCGTCGGAACCGGTTACCCCCTGCGCGCTGACATCGGTGTCCGTCGCTCCCGGTTCGGTGGCAGTGCCGGACCGGGGTGACGGCGCGGTCACCTGCCGGGTGGACGACCTCGTCGGTTCGGGGAGCGGCACGATGAGCGGGTCGATCGGCGAACCCGAACCCGGGGCCGCATCCGGAGCCGGATCACCGATGACGACCGTGCGCCGCTCGCCGCGCGGGTTGGGTCCCGGGCCCTGGTTCGACTGCCCGCCGCTCATGCCGGGTCTCCCCCGAAGCCGACCAAGCGGATCTCGCTGCGCAGGAGGATCCCGCGCTCCTCGAGTACCCGACGCCGCACCGCCTCCATGAGCGCACGCACATCGTCGGCGGACCCGCCCTCGCTCGCCTGGATGAAGTTCGCATGCTTCTCAGAGACGTGCGCAGAGCCGATCGAGAACCCGCGCAGGCCGAGCTCGTCGATCACCTGGCCTGCGGCCAACTCACCGGGAATCGGGTTCACGAACACTGAACCAGCATTCTGGCCGCCCGGCTGATGCTCGCGGCGCCACCTCACGATCTCGGCGATCTTCGCCTCGCCCTCCCCCACATCGCCTGATTCGAGGGCAAAGCGCGCCGACAGCACGACCTCGTGATCCCCCAATCGGGACGACCGGAACGCCAGACCGAGATCGTCAGCCCGCAGCGTAAGGAGTGCATCGCGCTCGAGGTCGAACACCTCGACGTCGATCAGCGACGCGGCAACGTCGGAGCCGTGGCCTCCGGCATTCATCCGAACTGCTCCACCGACGGAACCCGGAACGCCCACGGCCCATTCGAGCCCGGAAAGACCCGCGGCCACCGTGCGGCGCGCCAGCACCGGAAGGAGCGCGAAGGCGCCGGCGGTCACCACGGTGCCCGTGATGTCGATCGCCGTCCATGCGTCCGAGAAGGTGACCGCGATCCCGTCGAAGCCACGGTCGGCAACGAGCATGTTCGACCCGCGACCCACGACCAGCACCGGAAGGCCCGATTCCAGACTCGCGCGGGAGACCAGGGCGAGATCGTCGATCCGGTCGACCCGAACCAGCAGGCGTGCGCTACCGCCGACCCGATACGTCGTCAGCGTCCCGAGCGGCGCCTCACGCTCGGCAAGTACGCCGAGCCGTGCGACTGCGACGCGTATCGCCTCAGCAAGATCATCGGTCACGATGACGAGCGCTCCGCCTCGATCTCGCAGCGTCGGGCGATGACCTCCTCGGGAAGGCTCGCAACGTCTCCACAACCCATCGACACACAGACGTCTCCATCACGCACTTCGCGGGCGAGGTAGTCGATGAGGTCATGACGTTTCGGCAGCCACACCACGTGCTGATGGGGATGGGCGTCGAGGATTGCGTTGACCACCAGTTTTCCGGTGACCCCGGGAATCGGCGCATCGCCCGACGGATAGATCTCGGTGATGACCGTGACGTCGGCCCCGACGAAGGCGTCGCAATAGTCGGGCGACATGAGTGCCATCCGTCGATAACGGTTCGGCTGGAACACCGCCACCACGCGCCGGAACCCGTCGCCGCTCGAGCGGAGGGCGTCGATGACCGCAGAGATCTCGTTCGGGATGTGGCCGTAGTCGTCCACGAAGGTCGCCCCACCGTGCTCGCCACGGAAGTCGAGTCGACGTGCGACGCCGCCGAAGCGGCCGAGCGCGTCGACCACCGACCCGAAGTCGGCGCCCAGTTCGAGCGCCATGGCGATGACCGATGTGGCATTGCGGACATTGTGCATGCCGCGGAGCGGCAGTCGGACCTCGCCAAGCTCCACGCCGCGGGCGACCACCGTGAACACCCATGAACCCGCATCGGACCTCGTAGAGGCAATCCGGTAGTCGGCGTCGTCGGCAGTGCCATAGGTGACGACATTGCGCCCCTCCGCAAGCTGCCGGCACACGACGTCGTCGGCGCACAGCACCTTCACCCCATCGATCTGGTCGAGGTAGCGACGGAATCCGTCGACAATTGCGTCGAAGCTTCCGTAGTGCTCGAGATGGTCGACGTCGACATTGGTGAGGATGGTGGCATCGAGTGGCAGTTGGAGGTGGGTGAAGTCGCTCTCGTCGGCCTCCACGACGAGCCACTCGCTGTCAGTCCACTGCGCACCGGTACCGATGTCCGTGACATCGCCACCGATGACGAAGCTCGGCCGGAAGCCGGCAGCCGAGAGCACCAGCATCAACATTGAGGAGGTCGTTGTCTTCCCGTGCGTACCCGCCACCCCTACCGACCGCGCCCGGGCACAGATGGAGGCGAGCATGCCGGAGCGGTGAAGGGTAGGTATCCCCGCCTCCCGCGATGCCACGAGTTCGACGTTGCGATCCGGGATCGCGGTCGAGTAGGTGACGGCGTCGCAACCCTGCACGAGACCACGGTCGTGACCGATGTGGACCTCGACCCCTGCGCTGCGCAGGCGGTCGAGTACCGGGACCTCCCGCAGGTCGCTGCCCGACACACGGTGCCCCATCTCCGCAAGCACGAGCGCAAGCGCACTCATGCCGGGTCCCCCAACCCCTACGACGTGATAGCGGCCGGGGCGGGAGAGGTCGAGCGGTGCTGCGGGCCGGCGGTCAGCCACGCGCAACCGCCTCGATGAGACGTGCGAGCGAACGGCTCCGGTGCTTCGTGCCGGCCTCGCGCGCCGCTACCGCCATCGCGTCTCGCGCCGTGTCATCGGTGCGGAGTCGATCGATCTCTGCAGCAAATCGTTGTGGGGTGAGTGCCGACTCCGGGAGGAGCGCAGCGCCGCCCTGATCGGCAAGCCACCGCACGTTCTGCGTCTGGTGGTCCTCCGCCGCCTGTGCCCACGGGACCAGCACCGCCGGGATGCCCACCGCTGCGACCTCGCAGACCGTGCTCGCCCCACCCCGACCGACGAGTAGGTCTGCCGCTGCGTACACCAACGGCATCCGCTCCTCGAAGCCAACCACGTCATACATGATGCCGGTCGAGCCATCCCGCGGTGCGGGCATCTCCCTCACGAACCGCTCACCACAGATGTGGCGCACTGCGATCGTCCGGTCGTCGGCATGGGTCTCGACGTACTTGGTCACCGAGTGGTTGAGCACACCCGAGCCGAGCGATCCACCGATCATCGCGATGAGGAATCGATCCTCGGGAACCCCGAGTTCGCGCCGGGCCTGCGCACGGTCTCGTGCGCGGTCGATCTCCACGATGGCCCGTCGCAGCGGTGCACCCGTATAGACGGCGTGCGGCAGTGGCGAGTCGGGGAACGCAACCGCACACGCTGCGGCGCGACCTGCAGCGAGTCGACTGGCCCGCCCCGGAAGCTTGTCGTAGCTCACGACCACCACCGGTAGGTTGAGCCGACGCGCCGCCAGCACCGCAGGAAGGCTTGCGTACCCGCCGACGGAGACCACTACCGACGGCTGCAGCGCCCGCAGGAGGCGGATCGCAGCGCTGCGGGCCGCCAGCATCTTCGGGAGGAAGCCGAGATTGCTGCGGGTGAGCCTGCGCTGGAGGCCGACCACGTCGAAGAACGTGTACGGGAATCCCGAGGCGGGGAGCATCCGCGTCTCGACACCCCGGAGCGCGCCCACGTAGTGGATCTCCTCCGGACGGTGGCCCAGCGCCACCAGACCCTCCGCAACGGCGAGCGCGGGCAACACGTGCCCCGCCGTTCCGCCGCCGGCAATCACCGCAAAGACCTGTGCGCTCATCTCCCGCTGCGGGCCACGTTCAGCAGCAGACCGCCCGCCGCCATCATGGTAAGCAACGACGAGCCACCGTACGACAGGAACGGGAGGGTGAGTCCGGTCACGGGGAGCAACCCTACGACCCCACCGACGTTGATGATCGTCTGGATACCGATCCATGCCACGACACCGCCCGCCACGAGCGACCCGAATCGACTCCGCGTGGCGAGCGCCACATGGGTACCCGCCCACGACAGCGCCACGTAGGCACCGAGTACCGCAAAGACGCCGAGGAAGCCCAGTTCCTCGGCGAGCACGGCG
>Ga0129333_10004321_pt1 | contig 13296 bp, 10 predicted proteins | sample CPB6_08_DNA_FD_94474 | JGI IMG/M metagenome (GOLD analysis project Ga0129333, IMG submission 94474) | Freshwater to marine salinity gradient microbial communities from Chesapeake Bay, USA - CPBay_Sum_0.6_0.8_DNA | ecosystem: Environmental > Aquatic > Marine > Coastal | place: USA: Chesapeake... | reverse complement strand
TTAATAACAACAGGGCAGAATGGAATAGTCTTACGAACTTCTTGGATAATTTCAGTTTTTTGAATTGGTGTTAGTCCTGATACACTAACTAAACGATTAATGATTTTTAAGGCATCACTGCAGCTAATAATGGTTGTTGTAAGTAACAGAGCAACCATGGCTTTCTCCTTATTGTATTACTATTTAATCTCCAAAGTACTTAACAAACTCTAAGCATTCTTTAAATTCTTCCCACTCCTTATCAGTGAAGTTATCACTTGCATAAGGAATTCCAACGATTGCTGCACATAAACGATTTACATTGATTGGATACACTTCCTGAGAGAATGCTGTGTTTGGAATAAAAACTAAAAGAGCAAGTAGTTTCTTCATCGAATAACTTCCCAGTACTTATCGTTTTCTTCCTTAATCCAAAAGATGTAATCGTTAGCAATGGACTGTAAGAAAATCTTTTCGTCTTGTTTTGAAATTACTTTACAAGAATGCAGTCCATTCATTTCACAGTCAAAGATGTCTTTTGATACTTTAGTTTTCGGTTTTACGTAGATGAATTGACTTTTGGTTTTCATAAGTGTTTTGAAGTGTCTTAAAGTGAGCTTACAGAGTGCTTATCAACCTCGACAAGGGTTATTGTACAAGGTTTTAAGGGGCCTCGTCAAGAGCTCTTAGATTTGATATAATCCTCATAGAGTTCTTGTTCTTTTTGGTATGCGTGATGTTCGTGTAATTGTTCTTCATAGTCCATATCTTCCACATCAATACCCTTATAGTATTTTTTTGAAGACTTAATCTTTAGGTCCCCTTTACAGAAATCCATAAGATGTACGCACTCGTGGAAAATAACTTTTAGGTACTCCTCTTCCTTAAGACCTGATTGAAGTTCAATAAGAAACTCACGTGGTTTATAGGTACTTCCTTCCACGTCACAGTAACCCAGCACACCTTCCCTCTTAAGACCCCTGTGAAGGACTTCTACGGTGATATGATGTCTGGGTAGGTAAGTCTTGCAGAACCAGGTTACTGCCTCTCTGCAGCGTCTCTGGGAGAACCCATACCCTGATGTGTAAATTTCAAGCACTAGATTAGGAATTCAAGGATTGCTTTGGTAACCTGTGTGGTCCAATGTATGAAAACTATCAGTGACCCTAGGAAAACAATGCGGTCTAGACTGGAGTACCTCATCGGTCTCTGATGAACTGTAGCTACTATAAGACCCCTCACAGGTCATTCTGCAGGGGTCTGGGACAGTTCTTAAAGTGGTACAGATACTAAAAAAGGTGGGACTTTATGCCCACCTCATTTACTTTGAAAGTTTTTTAAAGATTTCTATTGTTTTTCTGGACTTTCTTCTACTACTTCTTCGTCCTTTTTTTCAGGTTCTGCCTCCGTAGTAGCAGTGGGTTGCAGTGTCTGTTCAATGTATTCAATCGCACCTTGAACTTTAAGAACAAGTTCACGTTTTGATGTTAACTGTGCATTCAACGTATTAATCTCATTAACAAGTTGATTTTGTTGTTCAATCAGTTGTTGAAGATGCTTCTGCTGTTCTGTGAGTTCTGTAGTCATATCAGTTTAATGATGATTTTCTAGTATATATGAGAGTTTTTAGAAGGTCAAGAGTTCCAGGGTACACCGGATTCTTTTGATGGTGCTTTTTGCTCATCAATCTGTGCCTGAAGTGCAGATTCCATTGAAGTCACTTGTTCTTCACCAAGTTTCTCTTGAACCCATTGGATTACAAGTTCCTTGGTAAGGTCTTCAAAAGGGATTAAGTTTCCTTCAGGTCTTTCAAATCCAATCGAACCATAAGAACCTGCAGTGTGGTCTCCATCAGTAGCAGAAAGAGTCCAGTGTGCCGTGAAGACATAACCGTCTGATGTTTCTCTTTCTAGGTTTGCAATTCCCCAGGTGTATGTAGTCATAGTTTCTTTTTAGTTTTATTTAGTGTGTGTCGTTAGTGAGTAGGACTAGTTGCCTTCGAGAGCGTTGACCTTGGCTTCCAACACCTCGATGCGCTCCATTGCTTCCTGCAGCGCCTTGACGGCCTTCATGTAGAGCACCGAATAGTTGACGCTTTTGGTGACGGTGCCAAGGTCGTTACCTTCGGCGTCGCGGTCGGGAGATTCGCTGACGAGGCCAGGGGAGACGAGTTCAACTTCTTGGGCGATTAGGCCGATTTGGGTGTGGGTCTGCTGGCCGGTTTCTTCCTTAAAGTTGTATTTGCGGACTTGCAGCGCCTTGATGTCATCCCACTGGGAATTGGCGTCAACGATGTTTTCTTTAAGCTTGATGTCGGAAATACCGGCGTAGCTGTTGTTGCTGTTTTGAAGATTGCCATTGGTGAAAGCAAGTAGTCGCGTTGTCCCACTGTCAATACCCGTAGCTGCTGAGGTCGCAAGCAGCAAGTAGTCGGTTGTACCGGCCGCCTTGTTGCTGTATAAACCAAGAACATTGATGCCCGTCGAGTACCAGTAGCCGCGGCCATCATTGCCAATCCTCATCCGCTCCGTCGGGCTGCTCGCTCCGTCGGCGGTAGTGGAGAACACTAATCGGCCTGGGGTATCATTGGCACCGGGAGTGCCGTCTATTTCAGCGGTTATTGCTGCGCAATGAGAGATTAAATCAGTTCCGTCCGCTACGGCAAACTTGATTGCGCCAATAGCATCGTTGTTTTGCACAACAGCTATACCACCGGCTGCCGTGCCCCTTGATTTGCCAAGCGCAATCTCAGCGCCATATTGATCAGCACGGTTGCTTACTAAACTAAGCAAACCAGCGCCAGTTGATTCTACCTCCAATACAGAAGGATTATCAGTACCAACACTACGCGCACTAGACGTGCCAACTAACAACCTGCCGGAGCTGTCGATGCGGGCGCGTTCACTGCCAGCAACCTTAAATGCAAGGTTGAATGTAGTGGAATTAAAACTTTCTACGGTTCCTAAAGTTACGGCACCAGTTGAATTATCGTAATCAATTTCAAATGTTCTTTTGCTATCGCTACTTCTCGTAAGTCGAAATACGCTGCCAGTTGAATCAGCGTGTTGAAGATGTAGTAGCGTTGCTGGGCTCGTAGTGCCAATCCCTACACGACCTGAGGAGTCGATGCGGACACGTTCGGTGTTGTTGGTACCAAAACGCACCGGATTAGCCTGTACTGCAAATACATTGACATCGCTTGCACTGGCGTAAAAGTTTCCTTGCAACGTTCCAGCAACGCTCAGCCTTATATCGGAAACAGTTGAGTTATCTAGACTCAGTAAACCAGTGGGGCTACTAGTCCCCAGACCTAAACGGCCACTGGAGTCCAGCCTCATGCGCTCGGTTAAATAATGCGTAAAAACAAAAGGTGCAGATTCAACTCCATTAAATTCAAAATTACCAGTTCCTCTGTGATAAAAAGTTGAAGCTGTATTAGCTCCAGCACTTCCGCGTTCAATTCTTAATCCATAATCTGTATAAGTAGTGTCACCAGTAAAGTCAATAAAAACAGTTCTATTACCTGTTGCTCCGTTGCCAAGCTCAATACTTACTGGGCTTGCATCTCTAGTACCAATAAGAACGTTACCTCGAACATCTAAAGCGCCCGAAGGTGAATCTGTTCTAATGCCAATATCGCCGCTTGCTTTAATAAACAACCGCCCAGCACCACCAGTCACTAATGCTATTTGATCGGCACCGGGACTATAGATACCAGTATTAGGGTCATCAGCAAACGTAAAGGTTGGTGCTGACGCACTACCTAAAGGAGCATTACCTATAAGTTGAGCTTTAGTAACCGACATCTCTTTATACTTTTTAGGTATTTATTCGAGCAGGTATCTTATACCTTAATCACATGTCTTAAGAAACGAAGGTTATGATTACTCTACCGTTTCCTAAAAGAGTAGCAGATCCTGTATTTCCTGCATCATTACTTTGATTAGTTCCACTATTATAAGAACCTCCAGCACCACCATAGTTACTACTGGTAGACCCTGCACCTCCGCCAGAATATCCTCCTCCAGGTCCACTTTGCCCATAATAACAACCATCAGATGCAGAACCACCACCAAACCCACCAATTGAATTTCCACATCCATTAATATTACCATTTCCTCCATTTATAAAACTTTGTGGTGCTGCATTGTAACCATTTGAAGCGCCATTTCCCGTAAATCCTGCTCCCCCACTACAAGTTCCATAAGGACCAGTACCTCCACCTCCTCCATTTGTTCCTCCATTATTTTGATTTTGACCCGCAGTTCCACTTGTAGTAGTAACTGCATGAATAATAGTAGAACTCCAAGGAGACTGTGTATTTCCGCCACCAGAAACTATTAATGGAGTATTGCTATTAGTAGCAACTGCAGTCATTCCTCCGCCACCACCATATGATGCTCCACCAGTCTGTCCAACCAAAATTTTAAGAATATCTCCTTGATTGAGAACAAAATCTCCTCTCATTCTCGACCCATAACCACCACCATATCCACCTCCTCCACCTTGAGCTCCCCAGGTTTCAATTCTATATGTTCCAGTTTTAGGTACAGTCCATAATTGAATACCACTTGAAGTATTAAAATATAAAGTGTTATTTTTCCAAGTATCAACACCAGTTCCAGTAAGACCACTTATTGCCTGTGCTAAAGAAGGTCCAAATCTTCCAGTAACTCCACCTGGAGTAAATGTAGCATTAGTAAAATCATAAAGACCCAGTGCTAAACCAGGTCTTCTTCTTCCCATATTAATTCCACTTGTAGAATTTATAATTCCCGCAGAAGCAAGTCTAGAAAGAATAGGAGACATGACTTATCTAAATCCTCCGTTTACAATACCAAGAAGTTCATAATTAGCAGCAGTACTTGCAGAACCTATAGTATTAATTCCAGTAAAACTGTAGATATCATAACCTCTTGTAGTTGTTACTCCTACTATTGCAGCAGCAAGAGAACCACCAGCCCATCGAATTGTTTCTGTTACTCCATTTAAAGTCACTGCAGTGCAACTTCTTGCAGTTCCTGTTTGATTAACAACAATACTAAAAGAGATGATGTGATTATCAAATGAACTATCTGTAGGAATACCTGTGACTGCAAGTGTAATATTTCCTGTTGGATTGGTGCAATAACCTACATTTGCTCCTGATGTTGTATATGCAATGCTTACGGTGTTTCCATCGACACGAATTAATCTTTCTGCTACTGATAAAAATCGGGTTTGATTTGATGTACTAATTCCTAATACATTAAGATTACTTGATGAAGTTACAATTCCAACAGAAATATTTGGAGTTCCTGTGAGACCTTGTGCAACTGTTGAAATTCCCGCAGTTGTTGCGTATGTTGCATTGGTTGCAATTCCTGCTGTTGTTGCATATGTGCTTATTCCAGCAGTTGTTGAATATGACGCAGAAATATTTGTTAGACCCGAACCACTACCAGAAAATGAAGTTGCTTTGACTGTACCACTTACATCTAGTTTTGTGGTTGGGGAAGTGCTACCAATACCAATGCGGTCGTTAGAAATATCTACAGTAATATTACCATCACTTACTAGATTTGCGGATTGTCTTGTTTTCCCCATCTATCAATTACCTTCTAGCAATTCAATTCTATGCTGAAGACTATTTATTTGCTCTTGCTGTTCTTTGATTGCTTCAACCAAAAGACCAATAAGACCATTGTAATTTACAGTCTTATTTCCTTCGTTTTCTTGAACGATTTCTGGGAGAATTTGTTCTACTTCTTGAGCAATTACACCAGCAGATGACTTCTTATTTTCTATCCAATTAAATGTAATTCCTGAAATAGAATTTACTTTATCTAATGCATTATCAATAACTCTAACGTTTTCTTTTAGATTGATATCAGATGTTGAGTTAAAATCAGTTGCGGTAACTACTCCAACAACAGTTAACTGATTTGTATTTAAAGTTCCTGATGATGGAGTAAAACTAAAATAATTTGATGTTGTTGTAATTGATGCTGTTACGCTACCAACACCAGAAACAATCAGGGGATAATGTACGATACTTGAGGTAATACCGACAACTTGAGATAAAGGTCCTTGAGGTCCTGTAGCACCTGTAGCACCAATACCCATTGTGTATTCAACAACATCTAAAACATCACCTACAGATGCTGCATTGATTAATGTAATTGATGAACCATTAGATGCTACGAACTCCGTATCATTTAATCTTATTCCATTTAAATAAACATCAACATATCCAGCAGTATAAGTTACATCAAATTTAGTTTGACCTTCGGTTGCTGTAAGACTAGTTGAGTTTTTCGCTGCTACTGGTTCTAATTCTGATGGATTGTTAAATGGCGCAGCATCTACCCATACTGCAGTGAAACCAATACCTAACGCTACCTCATCATACCAAACGAAAGTTCTTCCGTAATCAGGACTGTACCATAAGTCACCATTGGAAGGACTTGGTGGTGCTATGGTTCCAATACTGACTGCTCCACCACCACTTCCACCACCAACAATATTGATGGTTGCGATACCTGAAGATACAGTAACTGTGGAGATACCAGCACCACGGAAATCTAGGATTGTTGCTCCAGTACCTACAAGTCCTCCTGCAGTTGCAACACCAACACCAGAAAGAATATTTTGTAAGTATTGTCCGTCACCATAATACGTTACAATACCTGAGGTAGCAGTGATAATACCTGAAGAAATCTTTACAGTACCTAGTGTTGTAATACCAGAAAGATTAACGTGATTGAGAGTGAGACCGGAAGTATGAAGAGTGTTTCCTCCTACTTGAACACCATTAGTATGGTGAAGTGTAACACCAGAACCTACATTAACTTGGTTTTCAGTACCATCTAATACAATACTTGAGGTACCAACGGTAAGAATACCAGTTATTCTTGTATTACCTTCTACAACCAAAGCAGTTGTTGCTGTACCTGCTTTAATTACTGCTCCGTTTGATGCAGTAACAACACCAACAATTGATGCTCCTGCACCAACTATAAGATTATTTGCAATATTAACTGATGGAGTTGCAGTTGTTCCAAAATCAAGTGCTTTATATCCAGAAGCACTATTGATTTGACTTGCACCTATGGTTCCTTGGAAAGAAACATTTCCCGTTCCACTGTAAATGTAGAAAGAGTTTGTACCGTCTGCTGCTTTAATGTATCCACTAGTGGGAACGAAAGAAGATGCAGTTACGATACCAGATGCTTGTATATTTCTTACAACTGATAAATCATTTTCTGTAAATTGAACTGAACCAGCAGCAAGTCTTACACCATTTGGAACTTGTGTAGAACCAATACCAACACCATAGTTGAACAACCAAGCATCAGTAAGTCCAGCTCCAATGCTACTACCCTTAAACCACATAATTTTCTTATATGTGGATGGGTTTGTCTCAGCAGGAACAATATTTAAGTCTACAAGTGGGGTTCCTTCTGTGGAAGCAATTGCAATACCGCCATGATTTGCAGTGTTATCTGTAGGACTGAATGAAGTTCCAATACCTAGTACAATATCAGCATCAGCGATTTGTAACTGTTCAGTGTTTAGTTGAGTTGTTGTTCCGCCAAACGAAATATTATTACTTACATATAAGTCACCAAGAATAGTTAGAGCATTTGTTGTGCTAATCCTATCCTTATTAATCGTTCCTGTGATGATATTTGCAGCATCAGTAAGATAAGATGCGGTTGTTGCTGTTCCCGCAGAAGTAGCAATACCAGCAGTTTGTGAATATGTTGCTATACCTGAAGTATTAGAATATGTTGATACTCCAGCAAAAGTTGCATAAGTAGCTATACCTGCATTTGAAGAATATGTAGCAATACCAGCAGAAGTTGCATAAGTAGCAATACCTGCAGAGGAAGCATAAGTTGCAGTGGTTGCATTTCCAGTTAGGTTTCCATCAAAACCTGATGCGGTAACGATACCAGAAACATTTGCTTGATTAATCGTAAGTCCAGAAGAATGAACTGTATTACTTCCTACTTGAACTCCATTTGTATGATGTAGAGTAACTCCAGTACCAACATTAACTTGGTTTTCAGTACCATCTAATACAATACTTGAACTACCAACAGTCAGTATTCCAACGACACGCGCATTACCTTCTACAACGAAGTCTTCTGGGAATGTAGTACCAGAACCAACAATAAGACGACTTGCAGTTGTAAGTCCTACGTTGATGTCTGGAGTTCCTGTTAGACCTTGTGAAACTGTTGAAATTCCTGCAGTCAGTGAGTATGTTGCAATTCCAGCAGTTGTTGCATAAGTACTTAATCCAGCAACATTCGCATAACTGCTTATACCAGAAGAACTAGAATAAGTAGCAATTCCAGCAACATTAGCATAAGTAGCAATACCCGCTGTTGAAGCATAAGTACTTAATCCACTTGAAGTTGCATAAGTAGCAATACCCGCTGTTGAAGCATAAGTACTTAATCCACTTGAAGTTGCATAAGTCGAAATTCCTGCAGTTGATGCATAAGTAGCAATTCCTGAAGTATTAGAATAAGTTGCAATACCTGCGGTTGAAGCATATGTTGCAATTCCTGAAGTATTGGAGTAAGTTGCAATACCTGAAGTGTTAGAATAAGTAGCAATTCCTGAAGTATTGGAGTAAGTTGCAATACCTGAAGTGTTAGAATAAGTAGCAATTCCTGCGGTTGATGCATAAGTGCTTAATCCACTTAATGAAGCATATGTTGCAATTCCCGAAGTATTGGCGTAAGTAGCAATACCTGCACGTGATGCATAAGTTGCAATTCCACTTGAAGCTGCGTAGGTAGCAATTCCGGCAGTTGAAGAGTAGGTAGCAATTCCTGATGTTGATGAATATGTTGCAATTCCACTTGAAGCTGCATAGGTAGCAATTCCTGCTGTTGATGCATAAGTGCTTACACCAGATGTATTGGAGTAAGTAGCAATACCAGCAGTGATTGCGTAGGTAGCAATACCAGCAACATCAGCATAATTTGCAGTACCACCTCCTCCACCGCCACCGCCGCCGATGGAAGAACTTGAGATACCAGTCCACTTTGAACCATCATAAATCAGTAAACTTCCTACTGTATTATCAAATGAAACGTCATCAAGACGATTTAAACGAACCTCACCACCTCCACCAAGAGATGCAAGTTGTTGTTGAATTCGATTGATGAAGATACGATAATGATTTTGAAGGTCGTCAAGAGTTGCAAACTTTTGGTCTAATGGAACTAGAGGGTCAGTGCTCTCTTCAACGACTGGTACTTCCTTAAGATTTTTAATCTCTTCATAAATCTTTTGAATATCCTCATTCCAATCGACTTGCTCTGGAATTTCAGGAATTTTAATTTCACTAAAAGACTTTTGAAGTTCAAAAAGAGACTTCTTAATCTCTACAACATTATTCTCTAATACAACAATATCATTATCATAAGATTTAATTTCAGGAAGTTCTGGAATTTTATTTTCTACTTCTTGAATTTGTTTTTCAAGTGTAGCAATCTCATTTTCATAATAACGAACCTCAGGAAGTTCTGGAATGCTCTGTCGAACTTCTTCAATCGTAGAAAGAAGACCATTCAGTTCATCATCATAATACTTAATTTCTGGAATGACTGGAATGCAATCTCTTACATTCGTAATCATTTCAGTTAATGAATTCAGTTCATTCTCATAATACTTAACTTCAGGTAGATTAGAAATCTCATTCCTAATATCTACAAGACTTTCTTGAAGTGAAGAGATATGAGTTTCTAATTGAGATGGGTCAAACTCTTCAGGAATGACTAGTTGATTTAGATTATCTGCAAGATTTTCTGTAAAGGTCTTAAGGTCCTTAAGTTCTTTTTCTTGCTTATCTACAAGATTTGAATTGGAAATCTTGAAGAGGTCAATTCTTTCGTGAAGGTCATGAATATCCTTATCATAATACTTGACTTCAGGTATAATGATAGAATTAATTCTTTCTTGTAGATAAGAAATCTCATCATCATAGTATTTGATTTCAAGTTCATTCAGTTCATTTTGAAGATTTGAAATCTCTTCATCATAATAACGAACTTCAGGAAGACTTAAAAGTCCCCCTTTTAGTTCTTGGATTTCAATATAAAGTGGTGTAAGGTCGTAATCTTCTTGATTGACTTTGCTTTCTAGAAGTTCTTCAATTCTTGCAATCTCTGCATCATAATACTTTGGTTTTTGAATAGATGCAGCAAGTTCTTCTACACGCTCATGTAGAACTTGAATTGGTTTCTTCTGTGGTTTTAGTGGTTCTACTTCTTCTTTAATTTCAACAACTTCTTCTTCTACAACTGGATTAAGAAGTTGCTTTGGTGGTACAAGTTTTTTATTTGCTTTCTCTTCTTCTAATTTCTTTTGTTCTAATTTCGCAGCAAGAAGTTTCTTCTGCTCTTCTTGCTGAGCATGAAGTTGCTTAAGTTCAGTAGGTGATAATAATTTCCTTTTCAAAATACGTCTTGCTTTTCTTTTGCATAAACCTATTTATTTTACTGTAAAACAGACCCATTTACAATGATGCTTCCTTCTCTTTCCTTTCTTTTAACGGAACTTCCATCGACGGTAAAGAGATTATAATAATATCTTCCAGGGTCTAATGTTGCAGTAATCGTACTCGCCATTGAAATCTTAATCTTACTTGTAGATGTGGTGATACCTACAGTAAATGGATAAGACGTTGCGTCTCCTGCATATTTCGCCATATATGCAGTAGAAGTATAAGATGCGATATTCTTTAAGGTCTGGTCACTATTCTTTAAGGTGAAGGTGTATTCAAAGTCTTCACCTTGTTGAAGATTAAAGTTTTCTGCGACTACTGCGGCCATGGGTTTTTAGGTATTTATGGATTATTATGAGAGACCACCGTGTCCGTTGGAACAAGCGGCATGAGCAGTGCGTGCTACTGTGAGATCTCCAAAGTCAGTGGCGTCTCCTGTGGTTGCTATGGTGATGTAGTCTAATATGTTTGTAAATGATACACCAAAACCACCACCAAAGACACCTCTGGTACTTGAGGAACATGCAGCTGGTTGAGAACGTGCTCCGGTAAGGTCTCCAAAGTCAGTAGCATTGCCTGTAGTTGCTATGGTAATATAATCTATTGCATTTTGTGCACCCACCCCTGGCACGTCTCCCCCACCAAAAATCCCCCGAGTACTTGATGAACATGCAGTAACACCACCACGTGCTACGGTAAGGTCTCCAAAGTCAGTAGCGTTGCCGGTGGTTGCTATCGTGATGTAATCTATTGTGTTTGTTGTTGGGGAAAAACTACCACCAAAGACACCTCTGGTGCTTGAGGAACATGCAGCAAGATATTGTCGTGCTACAGTGAGGTCACCAAAATCAGTAGCATTACCGGTGGTTGCTATAGTAATATAGTCTATTGTGTTATTTACTGTTGGAGTACTACCACCACCAAAGACACCACGAGTGCTTGAGGAACATGCAGCAAGACGATCACGTGTTACCGTAAGATCCCCGAAGTCAGCGGTATTACCTGTGGTTGCTATGGTAATGTAGTCTATTGTGTTTTGTAATGTTGGAGAAGCACCACCACCAAAGACACCTCTGGTACTAGAAGAACATGCAGCAACATCATATCGCGTCACAGTTAAATCACCAAAGTCAGTGGCGTTTCCTACAGATGCTATGGTGATGTAGTCTATTGTGTTTAGATTTGTTGGATTTAGCCCACCACCAAAGACACCTCTAACCAATGCTGGGTCTATAAGACTACTACCTAATAAGACTTCAACCCATGAACTTCCATCATAAAGTTCTAACTTACCTGCTTCTGTGTTATATCTTAACGAACCAGTAGCAACCCCCACGGGTCTTTGAGCATAAGTTCCATTCGGGATATCAAGGTCTGCAGTAGCAACAACAGTACCAAACGTACCAATACCTGTAGTATTCACACTTCCAGTGCTACCAATACCAACACCAGTTAATAGAGAACCATCACCGCGATAAGAAGTCGCAGTAATCACACCAACATTAAGATTTGGAGTTCCACTTAATCCTGTGGCGTTTCCAGTTACATTTCCAGTTACGTTACCAGTTACATTTCCAGTTACGTTACCTGTTAAGTTTCCAGTAACATTCCCAGTTACAGTTCCAATAAAACTTGTAGCAGTAACAACACCAACTATTAAGTTATTTGGTGGTGAGATACTCGTGGAGAACCCAGCAAGAGAGGCTGCTCTAGACATCTTATTATACTTTTTAGGTATTTATGAAATAACCGAGTTCTTATTCGAGTTCTTATGAGAGACCACCGTGTGCGTTAGAGCAGGCTGCAAGTTCACTGCGTGCTGATGTAAGGTCACCGAAGTCAGTGGCGTTTCCTACTGATGCTATTGTGATGTAGTCCATTATATTGGAATATGTTGGAGTAAGGCCGCCACCAAAAACACCTCTGGTACTCGAAGAACATGCTGCAAGATATCCACGTGCTACAGTGAGGTCTCCAAAGTCAGTAGCATTTCCTACTGATGCTATAGTGATGTATTCTATTACGTTTAGTCTTACTGCACCGGGACTAAACCCACCACCAAAAACACCTCTAGTACTTGAGGAACATGCAGTAAGAAATATACTTCCTATTGTCCCATCTCCAATGAGGTCTCCAAAGTCAGTAGCATTTCCAGTGGTTGATATGGTGATATAATCTATCACGTTTCGATATGTAAATCCTGGAATATCATAACCACCACCAAAGACACCTCTAGTACTAGAGGAACATGCAGCAACACCAACTCTCGCTACAGTTAGGTCTCCAAAGTCAGTAGCATTTCCTGTAGTTGCTATGGTGATATAGTCTATTGTATTATTTGCTGATGGTGTGTATCCTCCACCAAAGACACCTCTGGTACTTGAAGAACATGCAGCAAGAAACTGACGTGCTACAGTAAGGTCACCGAAGTCAGTTGCGTTTCCGGTAGTTACAATGGTGATGTAGTCTAATACATTTGATATTGCTGGAGTACCACCACCACCACCAAAGACACCTCTGGTACTTGAGGAACAAGCAGCAAGTCCTCTACGTGCTACGGTGAGGTCACCGAAGTCAGTGGCGTTTCCTACTGATGCTATTGTGATGTAGTCCATTATATTGGAATATGTTGGAGTAAGGCCGCCACCAAAAACACCTCTAATCGTAGCAGGGTCTATAAGAGTACTACCTAATAAGACTTCTAACCAACTACTTCCATTATAAAGTTCTAACTTACCTGCTTCTGTGTTATAACGAAGAGAACCAATAGCAGGATTTACAGGTCTTTGTGCATAAGTTCCTTCTGGAAT
>Ga0129333_10004320_pt1 | contig 13297 bp, 20 predicted proteins | sample CPB6_08_DNA_FD_94474 | JGI IMG/M metagenome (GOLD analysis project Ga0129333, IMG submission 94474) | Freshwater to marine salinity gradient microbial communities from Chesapeake Bay, USA - CPBay_Sum_0.6_0.8_DNA | ecosystem: Environmental > Aquatic > Marine > Coastal | place: USA: Chesapeake... | reverse complement strand
TAAATCTCTTAAAGTAGTTGAGATAGCGGGGTCATCAATCTTTACATTATTTTTATAAATCTCATATAACACCTCATCAAACATATAACCGTGGGACTTGGTGGGATGTGAGAATTTTGAGCCATTAATATCAGGACAACAACTGGAACCGAAATGCCATGAATTATCGTGATAATAAGCAGTGATAAGAGTACCATCCATTGCTGTGTAACAAATATCACTTGACTCGTGTATTTTCATATAATCAGCTATGGATAAACGAATGGGAATTGAATTGGCATAACTAATAACGACGTTATTACCAATACTTCTTGAAAAATCCAAGATAACACTTCTACACTCGTCATATAACTCCTTAAACTCATTCACATCATCTCTTTTGTAAGAATTGTGAAGAAGACATAGATAAGGATTGCTCTTAAATTTCTTAATCTTAATTGCTGGATAATAATGCTTTTCTTTGAGAATGGATAGGAGGATTGTGGGATAATCAACAGATTCACCTGAATTAACATTCAGGGTTCTTTGATAGGTCTCGTGAATAAGCGATTGAAGTGACATTTTTCCAGAAGAAATAAGAGCTTTTCTATACTCTTATTCACATTTAAATTTTAAATCATTTTTTATTTGAAAAACAAAAACTTTTTGTTTTTTATTAATTAAATCTCATAGGAATTGTTGTGGAGGTATGGATGTAAAACTAACTATTCGAGATATATACTCATATTCGTCATAAACCTTGGTTAATATCATTTTATCAACACCAGCTGACGTATCTATGTATCTTTGATATTCCACACTTGGAATACAAGCCCACTCCTTGTAAGAAATCGTATCTTTAACTGTTTCCAGACTATATATCCTGTTTGTATTACCTTCAATATTAATATAATAATAACTATTTAACCAAGATGGATTTTGATTTTCCAGTTGATGGAGAGGATAAAACAGCTCATAATCAAATCTTAAAGTTTCATTTATTAATTTATAAATTGGATGTGCTTTGAAATTATCTTCGTGATTATCTGAGAAATATGCAAATGAAACAATGAAATTATCATAATCTATTTTAAGCAAATTATTAAAGTAATAATTTTTATCGAGCTTAAGCAAATCTAATTCATAATTATAATTGATAGGGCAAGGCGTAGGATTAGGCATTTGCGATAGGAAATATTCTTTATGAAGACCTAATTTTGCTAAGAAATCAATAGCTTTCTTTCTTAAAAATGCTTCTGTTCTATTTTTATTGATTTCAATTGTTCTCTTTAAATCCATTTGAACTCTCAAACTCTCATTCATGAAATCACTCAATTCCTTCTTTAAATCCATTTGAACCCTTAAACTCTCATTCTTGAAATCACTCAATTCCTTCCTTAAATCCATTTGAATCTTATAAATCTTATTAAAGTCATCATTGGGTGGTTTATAATCACCTACCAAGAAATCACTCATTGTTTCGGTGTAATTATAAAGATTGGTGATATCATCTTCGATAACATCAATCTTTCTGCGAATATTTTTCGTGTCTTTCTCGTTAATCACATAGATGTAAATAAGAGAACTGATGATACTAATAATGGAGATTGCAAATAAAGCAATCTTTGTAATCTTACATTTGCGGTCACTTGCTTCGAGATTCACGTAATTCATCATTTTGATGTTAATAATTATAAAAACAAAAATCATTTTTTGTTTTTTTTTGCTTAATGAATTTACGAATTAGGACTCCTTTACAACAACGACATCAATAACACTCTCGTCAAAAGTATTATCAACCACGGCAACCCTTCTAATATCCCTATTTATAAAACGATTATACCATCGAGAAAGCACCATAACACATATACAACACAAGATGTAATAGAAAATGATACCAATAATGATCATAGTTGAAATGTAATCAGACCTATCATTATAAGCAGCCGAAACAACAGTGGTATTATTCATATTGGTAATATGATGATTATTACAATTAATCATAAATAATCATTATTTATCCATTTACTTGAAAATTAATGACAAATTTATTTATAAGAATCTCACAGGAGGAATTGAAACAAAGCTAATTATCGTACTTATGTATTCAAATTCATCATATATCTTAATTAATTCATTATTATGCAGTTCATAAGACGGATAACCACAAATTCCTTTAAATGGTTTTATGCCAGCAAACCTTTCTTTATTATATAGGATAATATTACTAAGATCACCAGTTATCACATAATTATAATTTTCATTATAAGAAACATTGGATAACAGAAGATTATCAAATTCAAGTGTTTGATTTATCAATTTATATAAAGGATGAGTCATGAAATTATTTTTAGAATCATCCCAGTAATAAGCAAAGGAAACAATATAATTATCATAATCAATTCTTAATAATTGATCATAAACATCCTTAAATTTATTAATTTTATCCTGGAAACATCTTGAATTAGCTCCCGGATATTCATTAATAGTATAGGTTCTCGCTTGATTAAATCCCCAATTTTTATTCAAGAATTCAATGGCTGTTTTCCTGATTATGAATTTATTTAAATCAGTTTGAGATTTTAAACTTTTATCTTTGAAATCAGCAATAGATTTCAAGATTAGTTTGTTGTAGTTATCATTTGAGTTATAGAAAAGATAACTCAAACTAATGATAAAGGAAGTTGCGATAAGTGCAGTTGTTGACATCTTTTTGATTAATGATAATCGTAAAATCAAAATCATTTTTTTAAATAAAGAATAGTTCGATTATAATAATTAAATGTATAATAAAGAACTATTTGACTTTATTAGTAGAGGTAATATAGAAAAGAGTTTATATGCCACTTGTATCTTTCTTATCGAAAACTCTAAAATTGAAGTTCTTGAGGAGACTTTAATTGCTGTTTGTGCTCATATAGGAACTTTCATTATGATTCGTGATATTTGGAAGTTGAATGACATAGTCCTTGCCACTAAAGATACGATTGAAAGTGAAAATATAAATGTAGGTGAGTATCTCATCCTAATCACAAAGATGTGTATCTTATGTAATATCTATAATATAAATCCAGTTTCCAAGACAGGACTTATTCCAATCGGCAAGTTAAGAGAGAAAATTATTGATGTCTTTAGTGAGGATTCTAAATTAAGTTCAAATGGTATAATGAGATTCGAGCAAATTATTCCACCTCCAGATAGTGATGCTTATCTCTTATCATTAAAAATTATTAGTTCTTTTATAAGGATAATAAAAATAGTAGATAATATTCCTAATGAAAATAATATTGATTTAATAGCTATTAAATTCAAGAATTGTTTTGATTATATCATAAGAAAGAAATATGCTATTGAAACAAAGTTAAATCCAAACGAATGTGATCCCATCTACTTCCTATGGGGCTTTATTGAAATCTTATTTAATCATGAAGAGTGTGTTCATACCTATTATTGGCTATTCAGTCACGAATATAAGAAAACACTCAAAAGTCAACGACTGGGATTGATATACGCTGCTGCTATTTCTATTATCTTTACCTTTAAAAGACATATATCAAAATCTTGGACTCAAGAAGAAATGAATGTTATGTATAAAACAAAAGAAATTGCTGGTGATATGATGCGATTAGTAAGAAAGGAACTAAAAGGAAAGAATATTCAAATACCAGAAGACGAAGAAAAGAAAAAAGAGAAAGATAGAATTGATGGCATTGAATATTTAAATACCTATGTTCCAAAAGTCGTGGATAGAAAAGATTTATTAAACCCAACTCCTTTTTTTGATGAGTATAAAACTATTGAAAAGTAATCAAAAGTCCAAAAATTGGACTTTTTGTAACGAAGATCTTACCTATCGAATCATCATTAGGCGAAACTCCCATCTGTCAATTAGATCATCTTTCTCCAAGAATTCCTCTTCGAAATCTTCATCCTCACAGATAGTAGTCTCTTCCATCCTAACAAAGACATCCTCATCGTCGTACAATTCACCGTTGCAGGAAATGTAAGGCATATTCAATATCTGGTTGATACGTGATAATTTTTGTAAATCAAATTATCATTTTTTTTGTGAAATTCTTCTCAAATAATGCAAATTTATTCAAATTTATTTTTATTCAATTTAAAAGTAATCAAATAAAAAATTGATTTTTTGAATATAAGTAACTATTACCCACGAAATGACTGCTGTTACCGCAAACACAAACGAGAAGTTCTTTGAAAATGACAATGGCGTTTATTTTAAGTCTGGCTACCCCTCTCAGTGGTATGAATCGGAGTTTGAGATTGACGACAGGAAGTTTGCAAATTGCGAGCAATGGATGATGTTTATGAAGGCGGTAACTTTCAATGACCTCGAGATTGCTGAGGAGGTTATGAAGACCATTGATCCGAAAGAGATTAAGGCTCTTGGGAGGAAGGTGAGAAATTTCGATGTGGATGCTTGGAATGCGGTGGCGGATGACATCGTCTTTCAGGGTAACGTCGCCAAGTTCTCTCAAAATCAGGAGCTGAAGGAGCTTCTTCTCGCTACTGGTGACAAGAAGTTTGTGGAGTGTGCTACCTATGATCCCATCTGGGGAATTGGGATGGATATTACTACGGCTCTTCAGACACCTGAGGATCAGTGGAAGGGTACCAATCGCTTGGGAAAGGCAATCATGAAGGCTCGTGATTATATTCGCTCGTTGTAGATAGTTAGAATTGGAAAAATGGCAATTACCTTAAGTTTTTGTCATTTATCGAATATTTGAAATAGCCAACTTAAAATTGATAACAATTTACTTCATAATGGCCATATTTTCCACATATATCACATCTTTTATAAGATGATTTATTTGCAAAATGACCATATTTTCCATATTCGAAGTAAGAATTGCCGGATTTTGAATTGTGTTTTTTTTTACAATATCTTTCGTGATATTCGCATTTTTCTTCATCTTCAAATTCTTTATCACAATACTCACAGCACCATATTACATTTTCTTCACTTTCATTTAAGTCTTGTTTTTTACAACTTTTAGCAAAATGTCCTTCATTACCACATTTGAAGCATCTATTATTAGTACTGTTACTAATTTTTACAAGTTGGTTTTTAGTTTCTTTATCTAATTTTACAGAAGTATATGAACCACCTCTTACATTATCAATGCCATATTTATCCATATATATTTTTGTATATTTATCTTCATCATAATCATCTCCTTCTATAAGTTCCAATAATTTTACTGGTTTGTTTATTTTAGTCCATTCTGAACCTTCTGAATTAAAATGACTTTCCACACGAAAATATGGATTTGATGTTTTACCAACATAATATTTACCATGCTGTAATTTTAGAACATAAATATATACCATTTTAATATAATATTATTATATTAAAATCATTTTTTATATAATTAACAAAAAAAATGATTTTTGTTTTTTAATGACAATTATCAAGCAATGAACAAGCCTTGTTACAAACTTCTCGATTGGATTGATTCGAATTACTTGGATTTGCAATCCTTATGTGAAAATCCAAATGCCTTGGATATCATAGAAGCCAATTTACATAAGGAAGATGAAATAGGTGAATATGAATTATCTTCAAATACTAATCCCAGAGCGATTGAAATTTTGCGAAAGAGACAAGGATTAATTCAATGGAACAAATTATCAGCTAATCCTGCTGCAGTTCAATTACTCAAGGAAAATTACGATTATATTGATTGGTATTATTTAATGCTTAATCCAGAAGCAATGGAGTTGATTGAGAAGAATCAAGATAAGATTCATTGGAATCGTTTATCACAAAATCCAAGTGCTGTCGATTTCTTAATTGCGAATTATGATAAGATCGATTGGTTTTATCTCTCCGCAAATGCCAGTGATAAAGCCATTCGACTACTTCAGGAAAATCAAGATAAAATCGATTGGAATAATCTTTCTGCAAATAATAATCCCAAGGTTATCAAGCTTCTCAAAGAAAACCCTGATAAAATTGATTGGGATAGATTATGTTTGAATGAAAGCGATGAAGCAATTAAACTTCTGAAAGCCAATCCTCGTAAGATTAATTATGAAGTACTAAGTGAAAATCGCAATCCAATGGTTCTTGAGTTATTCGAAGGTCATTTGAATGAACTTGATTGGTATTATGTATCATCCAATCCAGTTGCCATTGAGTTATTAGAGAAAAATAAGTGTTATATTAATCGTTGGTGTTTATCAGCAAATCCAGCAATATTCACATTGGATTATGAAAAAATGAGAAAAAACTTTCAGGATGTTGAAGAAGAAATCCTTATGAAGGTCTTACATCCAAAAAGAATTGACTATTATCGTGAAACTTATAATTATGATGTGGATGACATGTTTGATTAATTTTTTAATATAAGGATTTAAATTATATATGTCTATATAAATGGATCCACGTGTATTAACTGTTTATAAATCACCTTTTCCTAAAAAAAGATTAGGAAAAGATCGAGACGGTGGATATGTAATTGTTGATATTCCAGATGTTAATTATTTTATTTTTCTCTCATGTGGTGTTGGTGGTGATATTTCTTTTGAGGAAGATTTTATTAATAACTATCCTAATGCGAAATCTTATTTATTTGACGGAACTGTTGATAAACTACCCACTGAAAAGGATAATAATTTTACATTTATAAAAAAAAATATTGATAATTTTAATGATGATAATATCACAAATATGCATGATATTATAGATAATAATGATGATATCTTTCTTAAGATGGATATCGAAGGTGCTGAAATACCTTGGTTAAAAGGGCTTTCACATCAACAAATGAATAAATTTAAACAAATTGTTATGGAATTTCATTGGCCGTTTAGTGATAAAGAAATTGACGCTTTTAATAAAATAAATAATAGTCATTATCTTGTTCATTTTCACGGTAATAATAATTGTGGTGTACGTTATCATAATGGAGTAATTATTCCAGATGTTTTTGAATGTACTTATTTACATAAGAGTTATTTTAACTCAAATCCTGAGCTTAATACTGAGCCAATTCCCACGAGTTTCGATATGCCTAATTTAACAGAAGCACGTGATATATATATAGATTATCCACCATTTGTATTCAAATAAATTTTAATTTTTTCACAGGTATCCAACCATCATCTCCTTCATATTCACATACATTCCATCCATTCACTGCAAAGCCGCAAATGGCTTTTGCAAATCCAGATAATGAATTATAACGTACCTCATCATAAACAATCGCATTTCGTGATTCATCATAAACCCCTATTTCATCCTTGCATCTAATCAGTCGTCCATCCTTAAATAACTTTTTCATATCACAAGGCTTCATTTTTTGAGGCTTAATTGTATTATCAATTATTTTTATATCACGAGCATCCATAAGTTTTATCAATTTATTTATGAATTCTTTTGTCGTTCGATATAAATCTTTTTCAAAATGTTCAGTTTCATCATAGAGAAGATTATGAAATGCCTGTTTTTTTTCTTCAGGATTAGCCACCTTTACCTTTATGATATAAGTAACATTTCTTATATTATCTACAGCAGTGAGGATCTTGAAGATATCATCTTCAATCTGAAGGAAATAGATATATCCAGTCATTTATTTGGTTTAAAATTATCGATATAAAAATAAAACTCATTTTTTTTATTATGAATATTTATGATATAAATTTTAATTATTTATCCGTTTATGATAAAAACCTTTTTTTTGAATTAGGATTACATAAATATCCATATATTGGTACTTATCGTAAAAATTGGGATTATTTTATCTCTCATCTTAATCATCAAAAAGCTCTGTTAAATAGTCGTAATTATACATTTCCAAATACTTGCAAACCCTTTTAGGATGCATCACTTCTTTAATTATTTCTTCTGCTAATGGCTCAAACCTTTTTTTAATTTCCTCATAATCCAATTTAAAAATTATTGGATTGGCTGATAATATTGACCAAGACACATCGTCCCTATCAAGTAAATCCCTATTTTTATATAAGATATCAATTACTTTAGGATTGGTATTTTCAATAAGATGATATACATTAATTTTATCTGGATTTTTATTGAGAAGTTCGACGGCCTTATCATTTGAATTTCTTGATAATTTCTTCCAATTAATCAAATTAGGACTTATCATAAGAAGTTCAAATGCTTTATCATTTGGATTTGAGGAAAGAAGATCCCAATTAATCATATTTGGATTATTTTTGAGAAGTTCAATGGCTTTATCATTTGTATTCATTGATAAATAAGAATCTTGAATCTTATCCCGATTCTCTTCAAGAATCTTAATAGCTTTATCATTTGTATTTTTTGAAAGTTTATACCAATCAATCTTATCTTGATTATCCATAAGAAGTTCTAATGCCTCATCACTTGTATTGCCAGATAGCTTATACCAATCCAGTTTATTTTTATTAGCCTTTAAAATAGAAGCTGCTGCTTTATTTCCTGAAAGATAATGCCAAGAACATTTATCCAAATTTGGCATTACAAATCTCTTAAAGATCTCTGGATTTTCATTCATAGATAGAGTTGTATAATCAATCTTATCCCGATTCTCTTCAAGAATCTTAATTGCATTTGGATTCATAGATAAACTCTCAAAATCAATATAAGATGGGTTTAATGTAAGGAAATCAATAGCCCTTGGATTTTGACTTAGAAAATCTTCATCAAGTAAGCGGACATCTATCCAATCGTGAAGTTTATAAATCATTAATTATAATTATGATGATTTATTCTTAATACGAGTGAATAAATGACAATGTTTAATCTCCGGAATGGATTGATATTTAACCTTATTTATTTTTACAATCATATCATAAATATCAGTATTAAAATTAGCTTCAGCGAATATACGATATTTATCTAATTGTGATTGCATATCTAATGGTTCAGAATTTAGATCCCAAATGATATAATGAGTAACATCATTTTCGACGTCATAAGGATAATCATTAGGGGTCAAATGAAGGTCTTTTGTTTTATCCTTAATGACATTAGTCATAATATTATCAGTGAGCGAATTATTTTTCATAAATAATAGATATTTATCCATTACTTCTCGTTTTCTACGTGGGATAATATCATCATCCATTAATTCATCCCAAGTCATCATTTTTTAATATATATAAAAATTGAGTAATTAATCTTAAGTAATTATATAAATGAAAAACTCGTTGATAATCAAAAATACTTATTATTCAGGTGCGAATCTTCCGCCACAATTAAACACTCCTTCTGCTTTGAAGAATAATAAAAAAATAAAGGCATTTTAATTTTCTTCTTTAATTTTTAATTTATTACACGTATGTCTAGCCTCCCAAAAATCAACTCCTAATCGATAACATCCGTAGGTATATATAGCACTAATAGCCAAAGTTATTCCTACTGCAGTTATTTTTTTCATTTCTAATTTATAATTGAATATTTTTATTTATATAACTATCATATTTACATAAGAATTTATAACCCTTAATTACAGTCACCTCACTTACATTACAAACCTCTGCAAATTGTTTCTTTACATATCCAAGGTTTTTCTTTTCTGAATAGTAATATAAAATTGAAGCACAGCTTGATGTAGGAGAGTTGTCACTCATAATTTCACTATCTTCGAGAAATTTCACCAATCTCTTACAAGTCTCAATATCCTCCATTTTCATATCTAAAATAGAGCAATAACGAGATATAAAATCCAATGGTGATGAACTCACGACATTTATCTGTAATAAAGTCTGAAATCTTGAATTACCTTTATTTAAAATCACCGGATCGATATCAAACATCTTTGCTATTTCTTTCGAACTCCTCGGAAGATTATTCATTAGACAAGCGTGATATATACATGATGCTATCAATCCCTCCTTGTTATCACCTCTACTTATCTTCTTTTCTGACGCCCTTTTATATAAAACCTTAGCATCATCCACTATCTTCTGTGGTATTCCATTACTTAAAGAAACACCCGTTAATTTATCAAAAACATTCCATAAAGTCCTCTCATTATAAGGCATAGCATTCCACATCTGATATTGTCTAATTCTTCTGATATCAAAATTACTGCCAAATTTATTACCTCCTATCATTGAACCAAGTGATGATTTGGGAAGTAATGAATTTGTTGGTAATCCACATCTGGATGGATCATCACTTTTACTATCACCTCCATAATATCTCCATTCAGCTGTATTATCAATTACCTTACCTATAATAGAACTACATTTACCACAAATTTGCATACAATCCTCAACTACTATATCTTTAGAACCACATGAACAGATAATATCGGCATCCTCTGATTTAGGGTCTTTCAACCCGTCCATTATATCCCAAATATCATCTTCGGTATTAAAAGTCATCACTTATGATTAAAATCAAATCCTTAAATCAAAATAATCATTTTTTAATTCTTTATATATAAATATTATTTACTATTATTTATATAAATATGGATGAGCTATGTAATAAAATTAAAACAAACATCTCAAACTTGAATCAAAATGAATTAGAAGAAGTTTTTAAAATTATTTATAAAAATAATAGCAGTTATACCAAAAATAATATTGGGGTAACTTTGAATTTATCAACATTGGATTCTGATATAATTGAGCAAATTTATAATTATATTAACTTCTGTATTAAATCTCATAATGAAATTAATAAGTATGAGGTTTTGTGTAATAACTTCAGTGATGTCATTAATCCTAAAGAAAAACCAGATGAAAGTGATATCGATATAGCTAATAAAAATAAACAAAAGATTTCATCTTATATGAAATTTTATCTATTGAAGAAGAAATTTGCGAAGCAAACAGTTGCTATAAATAACAGAACTGATAAAATACTTACTCACGAGGAATATTTGATCAACTCATAACAATAATTTCTTTTGTATTCTTATCTTTATTAAATAGATAAGATTTTTCCTTATAAACAACACTTGAATCTAACAGAAATGATACGAATAAGGCTATGGATTGATTCCAAGCATCTCGGGTGATAGCACTCACTATTTCAGCAGACTTCTTCACTCCAAATGCCTTTGAAAATTCGGGAATAGTGATTAGTTCTATCAATTTCTGCTTAATCTCTTGTTTCATTTTATCACTACACGCCGTATATTTAATTATCAATTCCAATGGTGTATCTTTCTTCGACTTCGTAACAGCAATCTTTAATGATGGTTGTGGTTGAGATTGGGAGGGGGGTGTGATAATAATAGCAGGGAGTTGTGGTGGTGTATCCTGAGGAAGTTGTATTTGATTATATTTATTAAACAATTCTTTATTTTCTTTAAAAATCCACATTGTTTCCTTTGATTCATACTCCTCAGGAATTTCACTTCTCACAAGTTCCATTACACTATTTGTATTAATATTAAAATAGATTTCATTTTTTTATATGGATTTATCAGATGGCAACCGAATAATTATCATTTTTAGGTTCTTGATTATTTATATAGATATAATCTTGGATTGAATTATAAATATCATATTGATTGATATCATCTATACTTATAACTTCTTTATAATCAATTTTATAAATATGAAAGGTTTGTCCCTTTACATAACTATTTTTATAATCCACATAACTCAAGATAATTCTCGTCGGATTTGTTCCTATACTAAGATGAATATCACAATCACACATCGAATTCAATCCTGATATAGGTTTTAATGTTAATTCATCACCAATAAATACTTGTTTAGGTTTATATTTACCTAAGACCGTCATATTTACCTTTCTATTTTTATATTCATCTCTCTTTTGTAACATCTCGAATTTATTCTTAGAGCTTAAACAATTACCCATCTTTATGATTATTAATCAAGATTGATTTTTTATCATTTTTTATAGTAAGAAATGAATAGAAAAACTTGTCCTCCTGGTAAAATCTTAAATCCAAAGACGAATCGTTGTGTTCTTATTACTGGCAAAATAGGACAACAGTTATTAAAGAAAAGTAATCCTAAAGATGCGAAGAAAGTCGCAGATAAAATTAAATCTATGATTGATAAGAATTATAAAAAAAGAATTCTAAAAATTAAAAACTTTACAGGTGATGATAATGATACATTTGATGATGATGTTGTGCAACAACTTGGAAAACCCTCTAAAATAATTAGCAGAAAGATGAGCAGTTTTGATAATACAGCAAGACTTTTAATTTCATATAAGAGTAATTATATCACAGTTGTTTATTATGGAATTACTAATGAAAAGGATGAAACCATATTTCGTCTTTCCATTTTCAAAGATAAAAATGAAGCCACCGACTATTTCAATTATGATGAATATAAGTAAAAAATGATTATTATTATGATAATAATGATTATAATCAAAAAAATGGAGAGAATTGCAAAATTGATTGATATTATGATTGATATGGAACTCAAAAATCAAAAAAATGAGATTGTTACTATTACCGATATGGATATATCAAAAATTTTCTCAAATCTCAGGGAAAAAATACAACTACTTGATGATAATCTTGAATTTAAAGTTGACTTAAAAACAATCTTCTTTAAATACAGAGATATGTATATAAATATCTCATATAAAAGGAAGTTTTTGAATTATACAGATATATATCGATATCAAATTTTAATTAAAGAGACTGATTAAGATATGAATTTAAGTTCTTCTAACAACTCTTCAATATTTTTTATCAAGATTTCTTTGAATTCGTTTTGATTTAAGGAAGTTTTCTTAAGTAGATTTTCAATGATCCTGTCATCTAATTTTTTTCTTAAAACCTCCTCACTAATATCTTCATCTATCTTATAATAATTAAAGATGACTGTTAGGAATTTTATGTCAAGATCTTTAATATTAACTTCATTTTTATCTCTAAAATTATCAATACAAACCTCATTCGCGTTTTCCATTAGAATTTCCTTTAATAACGACTTATCCATTAATCTATAATTATCAGCCCATTTATATTCAATTACATCTCCCAATAAATCAAATTGAAGATAATTACAATCCTCTTTAAGTCTAAGTAATTGATTAATAATCATTCTATTGTAGTCTTTATTATCGCAAATATCAAATCTTTTCAAAAACTCCACGAGGGCTGATGGCATCCTCGATGTTTCATAAGAAGAAACTTGCTCTACGTCCATTATAAATGTTATAATATCATCATTACTAATCTTAAGGAAATCTAAAATAATTCTAAAATTAGTTTCTGTTAAACAATCAAGATAAATATCTTTGATTTCTTCATAATTCCTGTTTTCGAATATTTGATTGAAATATTCAATTCGTATTAAGTTATCATAAGTCTCTTTAAATACAGAACCGTCATTG
>Ga0129333_10004319_pt1 | contig 13301 bp, 14 predicted proteins | sample CPB6_08_DNA_FD_94474 | JGI IMG/M metagenome (GOLD analysis project Ga0129333, IMG submission 94474) | Freshwater to marine salinity gradient microbial communities from Chesapeake Bay, USA - CPBay_Sum_0.6_0.8_DNA | ecosystem: Environmental > Aquatic > Marine > Coastal | place: USA: Chesapeake... | reverse complement strand
TATCACTGGTAGAGAGGATATGGGCGAAAGATGGTGTATAACTCTCCCTCACGGTGGTGTAGAAGTTGGAGCTCTAAATTCAATTGATGTTCCAGATGACCCTATTGAGAAGATATGGTATTGTGAATATACTTTGGATGTCTTCTACGAGGATACTATAGCCATTCAACAGACTGTAAACACCTTTGACTATAAAGGCCTAAAGGTAAACGACTCCTTTGAGCAGGCCAAAGTAATCCAGGCTCCAGATATGATTCTAATAGGTGAAAGGGTTCAAGCTTTTGTGGTGGATCAGCAAGTCGACCACAGGTTGATATTGGAAGATTCTGATATAGCTACCATAGATAATAACATGATAATAACACCTAGACGCAAAGGAACCACGAGATTGCTGCTGGTTACCACTAAGGACATGTATGGTCCGAATCGCACCGTTTTAGCCGAGAAAACAGTCACAATAAAATAAACTCGGATCTTATATTAAAGTGTAGATACTAAGAGGAGTATAATCATGTCGGCTAAGTTAGAACAAGCATATGCCAAAAAGCAGGTTTTAGTTAGAAAGTTGGTGTCGGGCGAAGTGGCGATTCTTTTGCCCAACAACCTTAAGCCGATTGTATTATCTCACAATGGACTCTCTGACTTATTATCTCTTCGGGGAGTGACTGTAGACGTCCTGCGAAACTCGAATCTAAAAGAGTTAGTAGCCCAAAGATTAGTATCAGTCGAGTGAGGTACATCATGTTGCTTGCACCAAAAGATGCAGACATCGAATTCATTTTTGAAGACGAAGACGAAGAGGATGACGAAGAAATCGAAGACGAGGATGAAGACTTCGATGACCTCGACGAAGAAGATGAAGAAGATTACGACGATGAAGACTTCGAAGAGGAAGAAGACGAAGACGAGGACGAGGACTACGACCACGAAGACTAAGTAAGATCCTCCTTCGAAAAGTCTAGGTACAAAAGTCTAATTATGATAATACTCGATTCAAAACTCAGGATCCCTTGGGATAAAGTCAGCTACGACATCCTTAATGCCTTCAAGAGCATCGTCAAAGATAAAGACGGCAATGAACAGATACTAGAATTCTACTATCGAGACGTGGAAAACGAGCAGATAATATTTCCACGCGGCAATGCTGAGGCACTCCAGAATTATTTTGGACACCTGCTACCACAGGTGATTGACCGACGCTCTAAAGCCCCAATGAGGGTCCGAGATCTCACTTTCACCAAAAGCCTATATCCAAACCAGCAGACCGTTATAGATAAATTTTTAAGGTCCTTAGAAAGTCCTTTCTCGGGTGGCGGCCAAATAATAGCACCGCCAAGGTTTGGGAAGACCGTCGTGATGACGTGGCTTGCTTGCCACCTCAAACTAAAGACGTTATTTCTAAACCATCAGACAGACCTCAGTAAGCAGGCTATCAAGACCTTCTATAAGATGACCAACATTATTGATCTAGAATACATACATAATAGACAGATAATTGGTCTAATTGAAGACTGGGAGGATCTCGACAAGGATTACGATGTGGCCTTTATGCCTTATCAGAAATTCCTATCCGAGAATGGCAGAGAAAGGCTCCAAGAGTATGCGAATCAATATGGAGCTATATTTATAGATGAATCACACCGAGCTGCAGCCGAAGGTTACTCCAGAACCATCGGTAACATGAATAGCTATATAAGAATCGGCTTTACTGGTACACCAGAGCGGAAAGATCAGCTACATATTATTAATGACTATATAATTGGTCCTGAGCTGGTCAGGGGTGAGGCTCCTCAGATCCCCTGTGAAGTACAAGTGGTGCGCACCGGAGTAAGGGTTCCTTATCAAGCCGGATCTAATATGTTCTTTGTACTTACGGATAAGTACCTAACTGATCACAAAGACCGGAATGCATTGATACTATCATATTTATTGGCGTATGCTAAAGCGGGCCATTCTATATTGGTGTTGGCTAAGACCACTAGACATGTGGAATACTTCGCCAAAACATTGACCGAGGCAGGGTTTAAAGCCGAAGCTTATCATGCGAAAAGGTTTAAGAATAATGAAGAGCGAGAGGCATGCCTGAATAGGCTGCGTGCTGGCGAATCTCAAGTAATGGTGGCTATACGTAAGATGACTCTAGGCTTAGATATACCGAGATTAACCGCCGTATTCAATATTATGCCTATGTCAAATGAACCAGATTACTTTCAAGAAATATGCCGAGTGCGTACCCCTTATGAGGGTAAAGAAAAGGGATTCATAGTAGATTTCGTGGATGAGCATCACATACACAAAGCACAGTACAAGACCCGCAGAAGGGTGTATTCCAAAGAAGGATTTCCCATTAAGGGTGATCTAGTGGGAAGCTAAATCACCCTCCGCGGATTATGATGATCCTTGGCTTGCGTAACAGAGGTATGGTGCGACGTAACTAGAACCACCAACATTGCCAAATACAATATAAGAAGACATGTCAGTGCCCCATGGATTAATTTGTAGAGCCTGCGAGCTATTTATAAAAGCGGCAGCCACAAAATTGTTGAATGCTCCGACGACTTCCTCGACAGTGTTACCCCAGCCTTTGGCTACCCAATTGCTTAACAAATAATGTTCCGCGTTTGGTATGACGCCATCTGGAGGCATTAGTGTGGTCTTGAAGAGATCAAATTCGGCTGGTCCTAGGTTAAGAGAGTTTTTATTTATACCGTTTGCATCCATGACGTTTGGATCAAACAGGTAGGCGGTCGTGGGGTATCCTATCATACCACCAGTGTATAGATTTCCGCTTTCATCTACCTTCCAGTATGAGGTATCGAAGTTGTTGGTGGAATAGGAAGTGTTAAGAATCTGAATCTCAAAGGTACTATCTGCATAGTCGTTGCCTGCACTAGCGCGGACGACGATATTATAAGACTTCTGAGCGTTGTGATCGAAAGACTGTGAAGTACGCAGCTGATTGTTATATATGTTGAAATATTCACTACCACTTTGCAGACTGAATGTAATTGGTTGACCATTTGGGTCAAATGCAGAAAAGGTTCCAACGACAGTATTAATGCCCTTCTTCTCAGAGACCGAACTCATCGATAGAGTTGGGAAAGTTATACGTTGTTGGATTGTGATAGTGAAAGATTGTTCTGAATATAGGCCAGCGTTATCTGTCGCCCTTATAGTTATGGAGTAAGAAGATTTAGTGTCATAGTTGAATGCTACAGACGCCCTTAATTCATTACCATTAAGGTTAAAATCAGCTGCATCAGTGCCGCTTATGCTCCAGGTTAATGGATTTCCTTCTGGATCTGTTGCAGATAGCGTTCCAATCACAGCGTTGATAGCATTTCTCTCAGCGATAGTACTGGAGGATAAGGCAATGCTGTTCGGTGCTTCATTAGTGTTCGCAATATTAATTGTAAATGCTTGGTCTGTATTGTTAACCCCATCAGATGCTCTAACAGCAATTGAATATGAAGACTTGACTTCATAATTGAAGACTTCAGATGCTCGAAGTTCGTTTCCATTGATATTAAATGAAGCTGCATCTGTGCCTAACAAAGTGTAGGTGACTTGCGAGCCTTCGGGATCGGTTGAAGATAACGTGCCAATTACTGCATTGATTTCGTTATTTTCTGCTATTGCAGCAGACGACAGGGATATATTAAAGGGTGCCTCGTTTACATTGGTAACACTAATGGTAAAGGTCTCTTCATAAGTCAAGTCAGTGCTGTCGGTGGCTCTAATACGAATAGAATAAGAAGATTTAGTTTCATAGTTCAATGCGACAGCCGTAAGAAGTTGATTACCCGATATACTGAAACTATTATTATCAGTAGACCCGTCCCCAGATACTAGGCTAAAAGTGATCGTTCCGCCCTGTGCGTCTACAGCCGACATTGTTCCTACCACCGACCCAATAGCACTATTTTCGGCTATAGAGCTAGATGAAAGCAAAATATCAGTAGGTGCGCTGTCTGGTGAATAGATAAACGTGCTCTGCAGTGTAGCGTCGGTCGTGTTTATTTTCGCAATACTAGGTCGAGAGCTCGATTGATAAGATAAGAAACCACCGCCCACATATAAGTCTGAATCGTTAAGGCTTACAGCATATACAGCAGAATCAAAACCGGTAGATACATTAAAAGTGGTATCTCTTGCAGCTGTACTTGAATTAAGCTTTATCAAGCGGTTAGACGTAGTCCCTTTATAGGAATAGAATTCACCGGCAGCATATAGATTAGAATTATCTAGCGCTATGTCCTTAACATAGGCACCACTGAAACTAGTTACTGCTGTGTCAAAGGTAGTGTCTAATGCTGCTGTTGTAGCATTAAGTTTAGCAAGGAATTTCCTAGAGGTGGATTTGTAATTGGAGAAAATACCAGCAGCGTACAAATTACCAGAACTGTCCAACCTTACAACCTCAACGGATCCATCAAAACCAGTGGAAGAGTTGAATGTGGTGTCTAATGCTGCTGTTGTAGCATTAATTTTAGCAATGTATGCGCGGTTCGTTCCTTTATAACTTCCGAAATAGCCGCCTGCATACAGATTTCCGGAGTTATCCAGAGTGATAGTGTTTACTTGACTGTCAAATCCTGTGGAAGTATCAAACGTTGTGTCAATAGCACCAGTGGTAGCGTTTACCTTGGCTATGTTCTGTCTTGAGGCTACCCCAGCTTGGTTGAATGAACCCGCAAAGTAAACCCCCGAGTCGTCGACCGCCAATCCCATAACTGTGTTATTAGGACCGGCTGGTACGAAAGTGGTGTCGAGAGATGCATCGTTGGTATTAATCTTGGCTAGTCGAGTTCTTCCGGTACCCTTATAAGTACTGAATGTACCACCCACGTAAAGGCTCGAGCCTCTTAATACTAACTTAGTAACACTACCGTTAAATGCCGATGCAGTATTGAAGGAGGAATCTAATAGACCAGTTGCTTTCACTATTTTTGCTAGTCTTTGCACAGTGAAATTGGTCGTCTTATAAGTGGAGTATTCGCCAATAACCGCAAGATTAGAACCATCTATTTTAAGATCAGTGACCTTAGCATCGAATCCATCCGCGGTATCGAAAGTGGTGTCCAATGCCGCTGTTGAAGCATTAAGTTTAACAATATTTTGTCTAGTGGTTCCTTTATATGTAGTAAAACCACCACCTACATAAACACTAGAATTATCGGTAGCAAGACTTAAGATTTCGTTCGATCCACCGCCAAATCCGGTACCGGTATCGAATGTGGTATCTAATGCCGCAGTGGAAGCATTAAGTTTAGCTACTTGTCGAGTCGTTACGCCTTTGTAGGATGAAAACCAACCACCAGCATATATGTTACCTGAACTGTCTAATGCCAGTGCCCTAACTTCAGAAGAACTAAAACCAGATGTAGTGTCGAATGTAGTGTCTATGGCTGCGGTAGTACCATTTATTTTGACAATCCTTTGAGCATTTGTGCCCTTGTAACTAGTAAACGACCCACCGACGTATAAACTGCCGGAAGCGTAAGCCATCACATAGGGTAATCCATTTGAGAAGGTCGTTCCGGACGTGTTAAATGTGCTATCTAAGGCGGCAGTGGTCGCGTTTAGTTTAACAATATAGTTCCTAGTAGATCCCTTATACGCAGAGAACCAGCCTATAACAAATAGTCCATTGGAGCCATCGTGTATCACCTGAAGTATGTTTTGTGAAAATCCAGTAGCCGAATCGAATGTGGTATCGAGTGCAGCGGTAGATCCATTCAACTTAGCTACATAATACCTCATGGTTCCTTTATATGAGTAGAAACTACCACCTGCATACAGGTTACCAGCGCTATCAACAGCCAGAGTGGTTACACTAGCATTAAATCCGCTTGCTGTATCGAAAGTAGTATCTATTGAATAATCGCTTAGCCTTACCTTCACGATTCTTTGTGCCGCATTTCCATTGCATGTAGTGAAGGACCCACCCAAATAAATGTAATTCCCATCAGGTGACTTCACAGAACATAGAACATTACCGTTGAAGGTTAGCGGAGATCCGACTAATGATGCATTCGTGCCAGAAAGCCGTGCATACCGGTCGACGTTCATTACCGACGCTTGGGTAAAATCACCCCCAATATAAGCGTATTGGCTGTCCTGAACTATCGTGTTTACGACACCATTTAGTTTTAGATTATATGTTGTGACCGGCATCAGTGAACCTCCTTATGCATCTTTATATAATATAATATGACCCCCAGCTTTAAGCTGGGGGGGGTCATATTATTAACTTTAATGCTGTATTATTTCTTACCCTTGAGCAGCTTGTCAATCATTTCAGCACCCTTGCTTTCACCATGAAGTGCCTGCTGAGACATCGCTTTAGCACGGGCTACTTCATCCGCAGCGCGTTCTTCAGGTGACATTTCATCGTCTTCTTTGATGACGGGGTTTGCAGGTACGGTAGCTTTGATCTTTTTTGCTGGAGCCGGTGCTTTAGCACTTTGCGGCTTTTCCTTGAGAACTGGTTTATTGGCGAACAGTTCATCCACACCAGCCTGGATTTCTGGGATGCCAGACTCTTTGAGGTAAGCCACTTCGATTGTTGTCATAGCCTCACGGTGACGACGAATCTCTGTGAGAGCTGCTGAAGCTTCAATTTCCCCAGATCGCAAACTTTCAATGATGCCCACCACTCGGGGGCTGACTGACGAGGCCTCTCCTACTTCGTTAACTGGACCAGCTCCACCATTATCTGGTTGCATTTGAGCTACACGGACGGGAGATCCTGACACCACCGGAGCCCCCGAAGCTAGTGCAGACTGTTCAGAGAGCATGAGAGTCTCATATTCATGAACGGCTTCAGGGCTAGATAGGAAATCTTCGGCGTCTTGTGGCTCAACAAGAGTAAGAATGCCTTTAAGCAGGCACTGGCGAAAATCGCGAGAGTCTGCTAATTTCTTAGACGGGATGGCATCCGTTACTGCAATGGGAATGAAAGTAGGGGGCATCTTGAAATATTCACGACGCTGCCCATCATAGAAGTTCACCACAATAGTGCCTTTGTCCCCAGATGGTAAAACCGATGTATTAAGCACATAAACTGGCAAATTGCGTTGGATTAGACTATCCAATTTCCCCGGTGCAAGTGTTCTCATTATCAACTCCCTATGATGGCTTGAGCAACAGCAATTTAGCGGACCATTCCTCTAAATTGAATTCTAGATTTTCATATTTTAGTCTAGTAATACCCTTAATATCTGACAGTAGTAAGGCGTTTAATATGTGGTTTAGGCTTCCGCTCTGCAGTTCTTTTTCGTAGGGCGACTTAGCAAGATTTTCCGTAAGCACTCTATGCTGCAATGTATTTCTAGCATTAATACTTTCGTTAGTGTATGTATAGTACTTAATGTCATAGATCGAATGCTCTAACAACCTATGAACCTTATTTGATGGAACTTCCCAGATTTTATGGCTTACCATGACAAGATTAGAGGGTAAAAAATTATCCTTATTCCCATCCAAAAACACTCCCTTCAAGTCGTTCTTGTGTTTTTGTGTAATATGGCATTTAGAAAAATTCAGACCCAATCCCTCTAATAAGTAGGCAATAGACCAGTCATTTAGTTTTGAATATTGGTCGATCCAAAAATTTGGCTGCAGTATTTCGTTCATAGTCTATATACCATTGCGATCTTATGATACTTGGGCTTATCTATACACATTATTATTTTATTGGATTTAGTTTAGTCCGAAACAGGGAACATATACCCCTTGCGTGGCATTCGGTGCTTCGATATACATTAAAACATCCTCGAAATTGATGCAAATACCAGATGGGCTAGTGAGTGTTTCAATACCCTTAATATGTCTTAAGGCGAGTTCACCCCAGTATTCATAGGGCCCAATATTAGCAACGGAGATTAGATGACCAGCGGACTCAAGTACTGTGGCATTATAGTCGACCAAACAATCCAAGACCCTGAATCCAACCGTCCACCCATTAACGACGGCATTATATCTGATGACTTTACTATTATGCAGCAGGTCACCGTGTAATACTGCCATATTAGTCAGAAGGATATTATTCATATTTCCTGAAACTGGTACAATCACTGCATCTTGGGTCTTACCCGTTAGCAGGCAATTCAGTTCTGAAGCAGCCTTAAGAAGATTCTTTACAGAAAAGCTTTTCCTATCACGGTAAAAATGGTACATAAACTGTTTACCTCTGTGATAATTTTAGGCACCTAAAAAAAGAACATGAATAGAGCAGAATTAGTAGATAAAATATGCATATCGGCGGGTGCGCCGTGGCAATGCATTCGCAAAGCCACTCCTATCGATCAAATCATATTTGATACGGTCGCTCTCTTAGATAATAAACAAAAGGTGAAGACATTACTCGATGAGAATAGGCAAAAAGCGGTCTTTACTCAGATGGTATTAGCAGCCCCAGAGTACGGCTTCCCCGCGGTTTATGCATTCGGAGCTGCTCAACAAGAAAAGCTCGCCCAAGATATGGTGGTGTATTTATTGAAGCTTTATTTAGAAAGCGCACTTACCAAGGCCAAGTTGCCCGAAGTAAAATGGTTTGATCTTGGGTTTATGGATTGGAATTATTTCTCTTCCCATAACCGTCCGGATGTTACGGTGTTGACTGGGATAAATGACCAATCTGAAATAAAAAGAATAGAGCTCGCCAAAGATCTTATAAGGAAATATGAGCGTAGTACGTGTTTTGTAGTGGTGGGTACTAGTAACATCCTAGAGTTTATTAGCAACAGACTCAGGATGAATACAAATGCATGTTGGCAAGTTAAGAAAGAAATACAAAAGAAAGTGTTTGTATGAAAGCCTACGACGCGGCCCTCGAGTCAAAAGTGCTGAAGACGATCTGCGATAACGTAGACTTAAGGCCTAAGCTACTTGCTAGAACTGGTGTGGATTACTTTGGTGCGCCTCCAAGTCGAGAAATCTTTCGCCGCATCGTGACTCTCGCAGGTGCAGGCAGGCCTATACCATCATCGGACATTCTACAATCAGACTTGGCACTATCGGATGAGGCTAGGGTTCTCCTTATCAGTCCCGATGTCAAGGCCTTCAGTACAGACGAAGACCTAGATTCATCAATCAACCTCCTCTCTACCTATAGGAAAGCGCGAATCATTCACGACAGCATCTTAGAAGCGGTGGATGTCTTAAAGCAAGCCGAACCGGACATTGATAATGTTATCACGAAAATGGAATCAGCATTATCGTCATGTTATTCCGGAACCTCTACTACTGAAATGGTTCATTACTGTGAAGCCAACATCCAAAGCATCAGGGAAGACCTTCAATCCTTTTTCGAGGATAGAGATCCAGGGTTGATACCTACTGGATTTTCCCATTTTGATAAAGAGTCTGGTGGATTTGGCCGAGGAGATGTGGTCTGCTTCGGTGCCCCTCCAGCAGGGGGCAAGACGCTGCTAGCCCTACAGATGGCGGGTAACCAATATCAGATGGGTTACAATGTTTGCTTTGTAACTTTCGAGATGAGTCACATCGAAGTTAAAGCGCGTTTACTGGCGGCTCATGGCCGAATCGACCATGGACTTATCAGACTTAAGAAGTTAACTAAAGCACAACAAAAACTCATTCTTGATAGGTTTGAGGATTTTCTTAAAACTGGTTATGGTAATAGATTCACCATTTGGTGCCCTACGCGAGACCTTAATATTCCGGAAATCTGTCTAGAGATTAAGGCGTTCGGTTATGACTCGGTGTACATAGACTACTTAGGGCTTCTTAAAGGTGATCCTAAAAAAGCCATGTGGGAAAACCTCGGTGATCATGCCCGTACAGCAAAAATACAAGCCCACTCGCTTAACTGTGTCATGAATCTTCTCGTTCAGTACGATGATGAAGAGAACAAGATCAAATACTCGAAAGCCATTGTGGCGCATGCAAGTTTCATCTGGGTGTGGTCGAATGGTCAGAAGGAAAAAGATACTGGGATTGTAACTATTAACCAGCTCAAAGCACGTTCGGCAGGGACTTATGACTTTTTGTTACAGAGGGAATTTAACCTCATGACCTTCAAAGACTTCTTCGGGCCTCCGCCAATCAGTGACGCGGCCCCATCAAATAATAACAATACATTTATCCCTAACATGCCCGAGATAAACTAAAATAGCAGCGTTCTAATGCCGATAAGTAGCTAGAGGTGTCACAATGAAGAATCAACAACCGGTAATAGCATTTTGTGGGCCCCAAGGATCAGGCAAGACTACCCTAGCAGAGCATGTCATCAACAAGTATGGTGCTAAGAAGGTTAATATCAAGCAGGGATTTCTACCCTTGGTACAAGCAGTCAAAGATGGACTACAGGGTATTCAGTTCTCAGAAGAAGCGAATAAACAGCTGATGCTCGCTATTTCGACTACCATTGAAACCTATGTGGATCCTAACATCTGGAGTCAGCTCTTTCTCAGGCGTGCTCTGGTAGAGGAGGCTCTTATAGTTGTTGATGATATCAGAACTCAAGCCAATGTTGAAGCACTCAGCGTGCTTAGTTCGGTTCGCCCTGTATATGTTTTCATCTTAGAGGCTTCCGAAAAGGTGCGCAAGGGGCGCACGATCTGGAGGCCGAATGGTGGCTATACTGAGCAAGAACCACCTTTCTCAAAATACCCGCAATTAAATGTGATAAGACTGAACACCGAACAGGATGCGGATCTTACTTTAACTGATTTTTCTGCTCTTTTGGATGACCTGTTACTAAAATGAAAATTAAATTAGCCGCCAAGGAATTTAAAGAAGTTATTAAGACACTTATGCAGGTGTCAAACACCTATAACAGAGATCCGATCCTAACCTTCACGGACAAGCCTAAACCGAGGTTCATCACAAGTTTTGATAACACCCTTATAGACTATAGCCCTGCCTACAAAAGTGTTGACGGAAGTATATCTACCCCCGTCAGTTTTGCCGTTGGTCCCTTAAACCAATTATCTTTACCCAATGCAGAAATGACGATTCATTTCAACGAAGGCTCCCTCGGTATTTCATGTGGTACCTTTAAAGCGGATCTGAGAATTATTGTAACCAATCCGACTATGCATCAACTCCCAGACAGTTTAACAAGTGTCGGGGCCTATTCGGATGACCTTACCAACCTGATTGCAAACGCACTAGCCTTGCCACCCTCATATTATAAGACGACAAGATCCGATTTGTCTATAAATATGTTCGCCGTGTCCGCATCAAAGCTAATGACCGTGGGTAGTTCAGATGGCTATGCGGCGGGTATGATCAAAATGCCAAACGAGAACCAGAACTTGAATATGGCCATACCTCAGTCGGCCTTCCAAGTTTTATCTGGAAAGGGCAAAGGACAGCTCGATATCGCAGCGAGCGGTTATCAGATATTCATGCGACGCGGTCATTTGTCATTGTTTACTACAGGCCTTGAAACGCAGGCTATTGATTTTGATGCCGTGTGCGGCCAGCAAGATTGGCTTTTTGAGGCCAAAATCCATACCAAACACGCTATTGAGCAGATGTCTTCCTTGGGTCTGTTCTTTACCAAAGACAAAAGCGCGGCGTACATCCAAGGTACCTGCCTGCAAGACAGGCTACTCTTAGACTGCAAGCACCCAGAAATGGGACAAGCTAACTCAGAGATAGTGCTATTTGATACAAAGATATACAAGGAACAAGCTGTGTACTTTCATCCCAAGGCACTATCTGATTATCTCGACCTATGCAAAGAAGCTAAAAGTGTTAGCATGAGGTGTTCTTCAAATGTTGCTCATTTAACCTATCAAATAGGGTCGAATCTTCAAGTAGAATACCTATTTCCAATGGTGCAGATTTAAAGGACACCAAATGAAACCACTAAAGTGGCATCAGCAGGACTCGAAGCTTCTGTACTATAAGGACGAATCTAGCCCTCATGTATCATCGAAAGTAATATATGAGGATGATAATTTGAGTCTATCATTTGGCTATGATGCCAATGGCAAGCTAGTCTCTTATCTTATTGACACCAAAAAACCACCGAAATATGCCACCAACATTGATGCCTATCAATATCTAGGCTATTCAGAAAACTTTCTAAATCCTAGCATCGAAACCCTTTACGAAGATAAACACCTCAGGGCATTATTGTATCAAAGTGATTCCACTCCGATGGCATACCTTCTCCTAGGTAGGAAAAAATCTACATGAAACCCGAAGATCATCCAGAGGGATCTAAATACCGGTGTGGGACTTGCCAGTGGTTCGCTGTCGGCTTCAGGGGAGAGGCATGTCAAAAAAACCGCGGGGTTGAAGTGGACACTACGGCCTGTATTGAGTACAAGGCAGTTATGCAGGATCCGTACAAAGAGATTGTTACAGATAAATATATAACCGGCATTAGATCGGCTCTCGTGAAGCTTAATAAGAGGTGCAATTATACAGCCATCACTGAAGAGCTGCGAAATTATCAAATGGATATCGACAAGCTTAAAAACAAATTCGGATCGACCCAAGACCTTGAAGGTATCGATAAACTCTTAAGAATGATAATCAGCTATAGGGATCGTGTAACTGCAGTTTACACAGAGCTGCTTGAACTTAATAAAGAGTATGATGAACTTACGCAGCATGCCAACATGTGGCTGCATTCAAAATATGCTATAATGCGGGATCTCAAAAATGAAGCAGCCAGAAAAGCTGCTACGGATCGAATACTTCCAGAATTGATAGGTACTGGCCGTAATATTACCACTCTTATTACCACCACGAAATTTATGAACGATAAAATAAATGATAACGAGTTCACACTAAGGGCGATTTTGTCGGCTTCGGAGAAGTTATGGTTCAGTCAAAACGCCAAACGAATGAGTACGTGAAACCTGAGGAAGTCTTAGCACAGATAGACAAGCAGGACCACTTGGACTTCTTTCTTAAGCTCATGAACACCATTATAGGAATTGAAAAGGGTCTGAGCGAAGCAAAGGACACACTCGAAAACCAGTTCCTGCAGGAGGGTAAAAACATCAACATTGAAGATGTCTTCACTCTCATAGAAAAACAGACTGAAAGAGCTATAAAGACTATGTCGGTGACGGCATTAGCACAACATTTGCATTTGACTGAAGAAGAAGTCCAAAAGATTCTAGATCAAGAATTTCAATACATCTACAAAAGTCAGGCTCCAAGCAAGCTTAAAGTGACCGGTGTAGTCGGAGAGGGAACGATATGAAGAAAATCTTTTTTGTCACTACGCCTATGGAAAATGATGGCGATTTTAAATTTTGCGAAGTCTTAGAAAAAAATGAAGAATTTCTAGTCGCTCACCCAGCCTT
>Ga0129333_10004318_pt1 | contig 13303 bp, 17 predicted proteins | sample CPB6_08_DNA_FD_94474 | JGI IMG/M metagenome (GOLD analysis project Ga0129333, IMG submission 94474) | Freshwater to marine salinity gradient microbial communities from Chesapeake Bay, USA - CPBay_Sum_0.6_0.8_DNA | ecosystem: Environmental > Aquatic > Marine > Coastal | place: USA: Chesapeake... | reverse complement strand
GAGCAAAGACTAGATCGCCAACTTAATCCTGATGATTTCGTAAAACTTCCAATTAATTTTGGTTGTGTTTTTCCCCAATCTGATTTATTATCTTCAAGACTCTATGAAAAAGGGCATATTTATGGTTGATTTTATTATTGGTTTTTCTTTGGCTATTTTTATTATATTTTTACCTTCAATTTTCTTTAAAGATTGATTTTTTATTTTAAAAGGTTCTTTTTTATATAGGGCCTTAGATTACTAGGTTTTAATAGACCTTAGATTACTAGCTTAAAAATATAGATTACTATATGGTATAATATTTATAATTAAATAAGGACTTTCTATGAGCGTGCTTGATTCAATATATACATTCTTTATCTTTTTAACAGCTAGTGCTGCAATCATAGCTGTACTTTCTAAGATATTTCCAGACGATAAACAGGAATGAAATAAATTATGGGTTTATATGATTCAGTCATTTGTCATCAAAAACTACCAGAATTTATTATCGAAGGAAAAATAGTTAGTTTTCCCGAGGAAACAGTTTTCCAGACAAAAGACTTTGAATCAGTATTAGACATCTATCATATAGATATTCATAATAGACTTTTAAGAAAACAATCTACATGGTCAATAAACTATGATGGACATGTAGAGTCTTATTATGAAGGACCATTTGAAGTTATCCCTTTTCATGGTATTTTTGACTTTTATACTTCATACAAAACAGAGACAAAACAGTACTTTGTTTGTTTTATCGCAAAATTCACCGACGGCTTATTAGTTTCTATCTCCCCTAGTGTAGAATAATACCTTTTCACTAGCAACATATGCTATAGCTGTGGTATAATGTGAGCCACATGATGAATAGTGAGGAGTCAATAATGAATGATATCTTGGGAAAATATAATATAAAGATCGATGCCCCGCTCAAAGAACATCAAGGTAGAATTTATCTTTATGAAAAAGATGGTGTGGTGTGTGGCGAAATTGAAGTTCCAGAAGGAAAATCGGAATTTTCCAATGTTGAATTTAACGACAATAGTTTTGTTGTAACATACGATTCCAATATACCAATGCCAACAACACAAACTCTTCAGGCTACTATTGAAGATGATAAGATTTCTGGAAAGTTAAAAATTGTTATAAGAGAATCTTTCTCTGCAGAGATGACTTTCGCCGGACAAAAGTCAAGAATAATTAAATAGCAAGGTAGTTTTTAATTGAAAAATATCGATCTATGGATCAAAGACTTTGATCTTCTTGACGAAAACTATATAGAAAATCCTTTTGAGTACCTTACAGCTGTCAGGGAACAGGGTCCAATAGTTAAGAGTAGCAATCCAGATTTAACTTGGATGACAACATCCTATAAAGAATTGACAGAGATATGTCAAGACTACAATACATTCTCATCTGCTCAGGGTATTAGAATAGTTCAATCTGGTCTTGATGAACATCAAAGCTTGGCTATTCCATTAACAGCTGATCCCCCTTTGCACACAGAAGCTAAAAGACTAATTACTAGATGGTTAACTCCCAAAAAAGTTGAGGAGTATAAATCAGTAACTAAAAATATTTGCACGAAGCTTATAGATAATTTTATAGAGAATAGAACAGTAGATGCTGCTGACAGCTATGCTAGATATATTCCTAGTGAAATTATTGCTGATATTTTGTCTATAGACAATAAAGATGTAGTAAAGTTTACAAATTGGGTGAACGCAATACTAGCCAATTCTAGCGATCCGGAATCTTTATCCATAGCTAGAAGAGAGTTATCTATATTTTTATTTCAAAATGTACTTAAATTTAAAGAAAATCCACAAGATAATTTTATTAGCTCGCTATTTGATTCAGAATTTAACGAAATTCAAATTACTGGAATTTGTGCATCTTTGTTTGTAGCTGGAATTGATACAACTTGGTCTTCAATTGGAACTATATTATGGCACTTTGCCTCAAATCCAGAACACTTAAAGTATTTTAAGGAAAATATAGAGAATAGATATTTTGTTATAGAAGAACTTCTGAGATACTACTCTCCTGTACTAGTTAGTAGAACTATAACAAAAGATACTGAATTTGGCGGTTGCCCAATGAAGGCTGGCGAAAAAATAGTCCTCAACTACACTGCTGCCAATAGAGATCCATTAGTTTTCGATAATCCAGATACTGTAATATTGGATAGAAAGAATAATAGACATATAGCTTTTGGATCAGGAATACACCGTTGTATTGGCGCAAACCTAGCTAGAATGGAAATAATGGTAGCTCTAGAAACTTGGATAGATCGTATTCCTGAATTTACTTTAGATGAAAATATTCCAGTAGCCTGGGTTGGTGGACAGGTAAGAGGTCCAAGAAAGTTAATGATTAATTTCTAAAAAACCTATATAGGGTAAAATTGAAAAAAAATTTTGAAGGCCGATTTTGTTTCTTAAAAAAGAAAGGTTTCTGAAAATGGAAAATATTAAAGAAATATCTACAACTTACGAAGAGATTATAAATAATATAGATAAATATATAGAATTATTTTTATCAGATGGAATACTAGCATTTAGGGAGTTAAATGCTACTGAGCAGCAGCAAAGAACCATACTAGCCTGCTTTGGAGATAAACTGGGCTGGTATCCCAATAAGAAATACCCAAAGACTCACCGCTACTTTGAAAAACATGACAATGCTCTAACAGTATACTCTAATAGAGGTAAAGACGAACTGATAGTGATGTGGCATCTTGAGCATTGTTCCGTAAAGCATCCTCAGTGTGGAGCTGCGTGGAACATGTTAAAGTTTGACTGCGATCCATCTACGGGAACAACAGGTTTTATATCTGCTGCAGAAATATATGAAGACATGCCAGAAGAATGGAAAATATTCCTAGAAAAATGTGTCATACGCGACCACATGCATGGCAAGGATGCCGAGGATTTTGAGGAGACTGGAAGATTTAAGAGTCTTGATGGATACACATATACTTCATCCCCACGCAATGCGGTCATGAAACATCCCAATAGAGATCTAAAGATATGTAGAATTAATCCTATTCAAGTTCCAGCAGATTTAATTTCTGTAGACGGAGAAAAGCCGACAAATGACGACCTAGACCTTTTCGACCAAATATGGTCATATTATAGAGGTGAAATTTGGAACAATGACGATAGAGCTATTTGGTGGAGTTGGCGTAAAGGGGATCTACTGATTCCCGATCTAAGAATAATGATCCACGCAGTTCGTGGAGGATTCAATTATTCTGAAAGACAATTCGTAGGCTATTGGGCCTACCCAAACGACGCTCATGAATCATTTGCTGATCTTAGACTTCAACCAGAAGAACGAAACTATATATTAATATAGTTATTTTTTAATTAGTACGTTAATACCCTGGGTTTCGGTAAGATGAAAGTTATAGATTTCATCAATATTATTGATATATTTTAATATATCATAAATATGATTATTGTGGAATTCCGGCTTATACATTCTTAGCATGTCGCTCGTAGCAATAACGACTATTGCTCCACCAGATTCAGTAATATTAATAAAATTATTTATAATAGAAGGATCAAGCAATATCCATACGTATGGTATATAAATTAAATCAAATTTCTTACCATCAATATTTTCTGGATTAATAATATCCTGCGTATCAATTACATTGTAATCATATTGATAGGGTTGATGTTCTGGATGTGTGTATACATATTTTTCAAATAAATCTAGTAAAAAACAGTTTATAAAAGTTATTTCACATCCCATGCCAGCAAGAATTGATGACATAGTGAAGTGACTGTCGGGCATTCCTAACAACGCTGACTTTGGTTTAAGTAGATTTATTATTAGTTGGGGATAATGATTAATACCAACCCAATGGGCATGACTCCATCCACCCTGAACAGATGCAAAAAACATCTCTTCTCTATTACAAAAGCTATTTGTCCCTATTGCTGTAGCTCTCTTGTCAATTGTTAAAGAATTTTTTAGATCTAAAATACTTTGAAAAGAATCACTCTGCACTTCGTCTGCATTATAAGGAACACCATCATCCATATATTTAGATACTGTTTTTGTAATATGCGCCTTTAAAAGAAAGGAGTCATTATGTATTTTCTGCATCGATTAATCCCTTTACAAATTGACGGTTATACCAAGCTGTTCTATACACTTCGCACAAATAGCTATTAATTGTACCAACCATTGAAAAAGCAGCTGTTCTTTGTTTGGTTAGATCGTATAAAAAGTTTTGTTTTATAGTTGCCAAAACTTCATCTATACTATGGTTATCTACATCTAAATCTGTATAGCCTAAAATGATTAAAATAAAAACTAAACTGTATTCAACATATTCTAGATCAGCTACAGAAGAATAGCAGGGTCCATCTACACTTCTTTTTCTAATCATTGAATACTCTCATCTGTATTATCATTATTGGATAGATTATATTCTTTGACTATGTTACAGATAAAGTTTAATTTATCTCCGCTTTTCCAAACCAAGTTTTCATGATCAAAAGTAATGATTTCATTTTCTAAACCACTAATATCACCAAGATCTCTACCAGTTAACATGTCTTGCGGAATCGAATCCATAACTGGCTTAGGAAGATCTTTAGTATTTTCTTTTATTTCTTTATTGATTACAACTGGCTTTGAAAACTTCATGATTCTTGCAAAGCCTCCAGTGAGGCACACATGCTCTTCAGCGCCACGTAGGCATGGTAGTCTGAGTTAGATTCGTCAACTGGTATTTCAATATCAGAAGACAATGTATCTAGGTCAACATTGAGCGCAATAGCTATGTTTGCTATATTATATTCTAAATATTCAATTGCCCGATCTTTTGCTCTATTTAAAAGAGATTCGGAAATTTGAATTGTCATAAATTGTTCTCCAATTCGTCTATTTTTTGTTTTGTTTTCTTTAGAAAAAGAATATTTTCATAAAGTGCCGCGTACTCTCTATTCTCAAATGAAAACGGACCATTATTTACTGACCATAGTTTAAAACCAACAGATTGACTAGGGTCAATGTCCTCTGACGACAAGGCTATACCCTTAATAAATTGAGATATATACATGTCCGGCATTGATGATAGAAAGTCTGTTGGTTCAACGTCGGTCTTTTCAATAGAAATACCCATATCAGTTAATACTGTATTACTTAATACGGCCATTGGCTCTGTGTTATTTGTATATTTGTAAGCCCACTGCCACTCTAATAAAAGCCTAAATAATTCATGCATGGTGTGTGCAGCGTAATACGGATGAATATTTTTTATATTTTCTATTAATTCTACATCTTCAGATTCAAAATAAACTATTGAATATTCTCCATTCTTAGAATACATTGAATCAGTTTTGGTTACTTTATGGAGCGGCATGCTGGGCACTACTCCATGAGTGTAGTTGTCACTATCTGTTAAAATATCTTGGAATTCAGTTCTTCCATAAAGTTCATCTATTGGAATTTCCATATATTTTAAATTATTTTTAGAAAAAACACTCATAAAATGATCTTCTACCTTAAGCTGATTTGCAAAGAGAATGTAAAGTCTTTTTTCTCTTATCTTGTTTTCGTTCTTATAGGTATAAAAATTTTTTTCTATTTCTGATAAAAGAAAATCAAAATCATTTATATTATCCAAATCTATAAATGGCACGTACTTTATCCTTTGTACAAAGTAATCGTACAAGTCAGCGTAACGTTCTTTATACATTGATAATTTTTGAGCATAGCTTAGTGGCATAATCGACTTCCAATTTATTAATTGTATATGTAATTAGTAACTACTGAGGCGTCTTTTTGTCATCTAGAGTTTTGGTTCCTGGAGAATAGGTAAACCTTTATATTTGGGTCCTATTCTTTCTCCTTTTTCATTTAATCCTGTTCTAATACCATTCATCCAAGTCCAAGGCTTTTTGATACTCTTTTGAGTTTTAGCTTCTCCATATGCCTGTCTTTCCTTGAAAAATTCCATATGGTCTGACATATTTTCTACTTTAACCTGTATTTGTTCTAATTCATTTTTGAATACAGAAAAAAATGCAAAGGGCATTCCCTTTGGAAACACTACCTCTTCATTAATTTTGTTTATTTTCCAATTAAACTGAACTTCATCTGGCCACCAATAACTGGGTATTATTGCATTTGTAGGAGACGCACCATCAATAAAATAATTTGGTGGTCCACTAAGCCAAGTCTCATAACCTGGGCTAGTTTTAAATATCCATCCTAAACGGAAATCTACCATACCAACCTTGTTGCAGTCTGCGATGATTACACCATTATGAGTAATGGAGTTACCACCTGTATCGCTATTGGTAATGGTCGGTATATGGTTACCCCCCTGCCAAACAACTCTAATTTCTTTTTGCAAAACAAATTCCCACCCAGATGCATTTGCGGTGGTCACAGGTAAGCATTTATAGGCGTGCTTTTTGTAGCTTTCGTCCATCCAATCTCTTTTTATGGATCCTCTTCTTATTGTCGGAGAGTTCTCATCTTTTCTAATTAAACAAAGATTTGTCATTGCGAAGCTACCTCATATTGATTGTCTATATTTTTTGTGAATCCACCATATCTATGTGTGTCGTCATTGTAGTCAAACATTGTAACGGCGGAATACTTTACTCCATCTGCAACAGGTAAAGATGCGTGTGCATATATAAACGTTGATGGAAAGAATACACAGTCTCCAATTTCAGGTTTCCACTTAATATCTAAACGAGGAAACCATAGTTCTCCACCAGAGAAACCATCGTTTAAATAAAGAACATTGGAAACTGTAGCTACATAAGAGTATCCGTGATCGGAGTGAATATTAAAATGCTGACCTTTTGTATATTTTATAAAATTTGTAGCTTCCATATAATTCATGGTAATATTGTATTTAGATTGATAATCTCTAAGACCAGAAGAAATTATAATCTTTACATCATTATAAATATTCTTAATTTCTTGAAAAGATTCTGGTACATAAATATTATGTTGCCCACCGAATTTAAAATCTACACAATCTCTATATTCTGGCATCTTCTGGCCATGACCAACAAGAGCTTCCTGCCAACTAAAAATATCATCAGAACTATTTCCAATAACTGACTCTAATCTCTCCACAATTTTTAAATCAGCTAAATGAGGATTTTTATAATTAATAATTCCAAATTTGGGATCACCCAAGTATTCAAACTGCAAGACATTTCTCCTTGTTTCGTATATGTCTAGAAAATACTACACTAGTATACAGCTATATGTTGATCTTTTCTACAAGATTTTTTCTACAGAATAGAAAGCAGGGGTAGTCCATCGTTCCCCCGAAGTGATAGTTCTTACCCCGTGCAAATAGTTTATGTCGCCTGGATGAGCTACTGCTAAACCTGGAGATGGTTTAATATCTAGATTAAATTCTGGATAGTATAATTCTCCACCAGTAAATTCATCATTGTAATAAAATAATGAATTTATATCATAATTTGGAAAAAAATTTGGAGAACCATCTAATAGTTGTTTGTCTGCATGTGCGGGTTGAGATAATCCTTCAAACCACTTTATTATAACTGGAGGTCTAGACATTAACTGTACCTTAAACCTATCCTCAAGATACTGTTGCATCTTTTTGATATATTTTTCTATAATAAAATAGATCTCCGCATTTAAAGAATGTATTATATCTGCGCTACACTGTCTATCTTTCCAGTACGAGGCGTCAAAAGATTTTTGATCTTTACCACTTGATGATTGATCAGATTCAGTATTTACCCATTTATTTATCTTTGGTAAAAAATCTTGTATTTTCTTTAGATCATGTAATTCAATAAAGTTATTTAATACAACTATATTGTCTGTAGTTTTACCAAAATAACCTGGCTCAACAAGTGAATGATTAAAATGAGATGAATTATATAACTGTTTTGTCACAAAAACTCTGTTTCAGATAGGTCTCCATCTAAGTTTGCCCAGCAGTCTTTCCTTTATATGTTTTGGCAGTGAGTCAGGAAGAATGCTATCTTTAGCGTGTCTCTTTACTCCAACTGGAAATGATGGTGGGAAACAAGGCGGGAAACAAGGAGGGAAACACGGTGGAAAACACGGAGGAAAACACGGAGGAAAACAAGGAGGGAAGCATGGAGGAGCTTCAGGTGTTGCAGAAACACTTGTAGCAGAATTATACGTACTGTAGGTAGAGTTAAAAGATACTACCCAAAAATAATATAGAGTTCCATTTGTTAATCCAGTTACAACTTTAGACGTAGTTCCATCTGCAATTTTGTTTGCTGAATCAAATATTGTTGCACTACCTATAGAATTTGTAGTTCCATAGTATACATAATACCATCTATTTGTTGTCCCAGTTTCTGTTGTTCCCCAGTCAGTAACTCCTGTCCAAGAAACGGTTACTTGAGTATTTCCCGCAGATGCAGATACTCCAGTGACTACAGCTGGTAAATTTCTATGAGTAAAATTTCCATAGGTATATATATCGCTTTCTACCCCATATGGAGTAGAAACCTTGCATGTTGCTGAATATTGTGTACCTCCTGTTAAACCAGACCATGCTACATTAACATTTTGATTAATTAGCGCGGTGGTTGTATTTGTAGCCGTTATGGTAGACCCACCAGCTGTTGGAGTAGCATACGCAGTATATGTTAGTGTTGTATCTCTTCCCGCGTAAGAAACGTTAATTAATAGAGAGGACGCTCCAGTAGAACTATTCGCACCGAGTGTAACTCCGCTAATTACAGGTTTTTTTCCGCCATAATCTTTAATACTCATAACATTATTCCTTTAAAATATAATCTAAACACTATTATATCACTTATGCGGACAAATCTCCAATTGCAATCCATGTATCTGTTCCTCTTTTAATTAGAGTTACAGCAGACCATTGCGCTCTTAATTTTAGCCCAGGAGTTGCATTTACGGTTACACCAGAGGCTCCAGCAATTGTCGTTTGTCCAGTTCCAGTTTGAAAAACTACTATTTCTGAACCAATTGGAAACGCAACGCTGCTGTTCAATGGAACAGTAAGAGTATTAGCTGTTGGACTTGTCGTTGACATTTCTATAATTTTATCTTTATCTGTTAAAACTAAAGTATATGATGCTGTTTGAGCATTTGTTAGTCTTGTTGAAGGCGCAAAATGAACTGCGTTAGTTCCATCTCCAACAATGATTCTATCATTTGTTCCGTCCCAGGCGATACGACCATTTGCTGTTGATGTAGTTGTTGAAAGCGTTAATGTTGGCGTATCTATTATTGGAGAAGTTAATGTTTTAAAGGTTAGCGTTTCACTTCCGGCAAGGGTCGCCAGCGTTCCCGACAAGGGAAGTGTTACAGATGATCCACTGGCATTTGCTGTTAAAGTTATATTTGCTGTAGCAATGGTTAATGTTCTACCAGCATTATTAATGCCTGTTCCACCATATGTGGAGCTTATGACATTGGCATTCCATGTTCCTGCTGTTAATGTTCCGACACCGGTAATCTGTGTTTGAGAAGCGTTTACCGAAAACTGTGTTCCGGTTAAGGTTAATCCAGTTCCAGCAGTAAATGTTCCAGATCCAGAAAACTGCAAAAATGATATTGGATCAGTTCCAAAAGTTGTAACGGCATTTGTCTGGACCCATCCTGTGTTAGCGTATGTACTGCCATTAGTTACGAAAGTAAAGTCCCCACCAGCAACCTCGGTTGGCGTATTATAATCTGTGGCTCTAGTTAATACCGTTCCACCTGTGGCCCATGTATAGATTCCATTATGAGCAGTTGTTGCTTGGTCCTTAACAATAATTCTATTACCATTTTGCAATGAATATCCATCTAAAGTTGTTAAGGCAACACTCAGTGTTAGAGTTGCTCCTACACCATCTGTGCCATTATTATAGGTAACTGTGCCACCTGTAATTGAAGCTAAGGAAGCAGTGGTGGCTGCTTTAACTGGGGCATGGATGTGTAAGCCTTCCGCTATACTATCAGCGTAGGCTTTTGTCGCAATAACACTGGTATCTACGGCAACAGTAGGCGTTGAACCTTCTCCAGAATTATTGGTTAAAGTTATTCCAGTTCCGGCAACCAGAGACTGAATGTAATCGCCAGTTGTATCTGTAGACAGATTAATTGGATCATTAACCCAGGCACTTCCATTCCATTTTAGAAAATCTCCAGAAGCTGCAGATGTAATTGTGACATCTCCAACATCATCTAAGTTATTAATTGTTGGAATGTCTGCGGGTTGCCACTCACTTGAAGCGGATACATACTTTAAGAATTGCCCATTTGATGGACTCGGAGCGTTTACATTGCTAAGATTATCCAAAGTAGCATTTAAGTTTACTGTTGCAGTTGATCCTTCAGCTGGAGTATGGGTAACGCTAATGCCTGTTCCCGCAGAAACATCTGTCATGTAATTTCCAGTGGTATCGGTGCCTAAATTAATAGGATCATTTACCCATGCTGTTCCGTTCCATTTAAGAAAATCTCCTGACAACGCTGATGAAATTGTAACATCGCCAATATCGTCTAAATTATTAATAGTTGGAATCGATGCCCACTCAATACCGTTGGCAGCTCCAGAATTAGCTTTTAAGAAGTAACCATCACTACCCGCTGCCAAGCGTACTACTGTGTCTGCTGCACTTGCTACTATTAGATCGCCCTTTGCATCAACGATTGATTTTTGGATTGTAGAAGATAGATCTACTGATGAGGTTTGCTTTCCAGAAACTCTTCCGTAAGAATCTACTGTTACATCGGAAACAAATGTTGTAGTGCTGGATCCACTAGTGTTAGTCTGTGAGACCACTGCTAAGTCAACGCTATCGGAGTTAACAACTATTCTACTTGAATCTGCTGTAACTACATTTAAAGTGTTTCCACTAGATGTTAGACCACTTCCGGCAGTAAATGACGCCGTTCCGCTAAACTGCGTATACTCTATTTCGTCTGTTCCAATGTCAATGACATTACCTGATAATGATCCATATGTTGTCAAAACAAAACCTTGACGCAAGTTGGTTGATCCACTCAAGGCATAGACAGCATCTCCGGTTTTCATTTCGCCTAATGGGCTATTGTCTGAATCTTGTGCCCTTTTAAGAACCCATGTGGTAGTAGATGAACCTTGATCTTCAACATAATAAATTCCATTATGTATTGCGTTTGATTGATTTTTTACTAGGATTCTGTCATTGTTTGTGGCGTTACCACCGTCTACAACCAACCTTCCGTTTGTTGTTGCACTTAAGGTTGCGTTAACTCCACTTGTACCATTGCTGTAATTGGGAGAGTTTGGCAGAACGCCAGCCGTTGCATACTTTACAGCTTCGTGCCAATAAAGTCCAACTGCAACAGCATCTACATAAGATTTTGTGGCTATTGTAGATGTATCAACTGAGATACTTGGTGTTGCTGATTCTCCGCTATTATTAAGAATATTAATTCCAGTTCCAGCAACTAAAGACTCAACGTAACTACCGGTTGTATCAGTGGCTAGATTTACAGGATCATTTATCCAGTTTGAACCATTGTATTTTAGAAAGTCACCAGAAGTAACACCACTAATTGTAACGTCATCATTGTCATCAATGCTGAAGGTAATTTGCCTTAACCAGGCACTACCATCCCATATCCATGAAGATTCGCCTGAGGTATAAACCTGATTCAACGATGGACTATTTGGAAAATCTAAAGACATGGTAACCTCATAATTTTAGAGCTCAATTTATATTAAAATAGTAATAAAAAAATAGGCATTCAGCTGCATTACGATTTGAATTACCTAAATTGAGGACCACCTATTAGACATAGTAGTGATCTTCTCGTGCCAGAGGTGACTTCAGTCACCCGGTGTAAAACATATGATGGAAAAATTATTAATGATCCCATTTTTTTAGACATCTTAACTGGATTAGGAGAAAACATTAATTCTATATCTCCACCAGAATATTCTTCTTCGGCAGAAAGTTGAATTATAACTGCAAACTTTCTAGAATATCCACCATTCCATCTGTCAACATGCCAGTCAAATTTATGATTAGAAGATTCATATTTTAAATACTGAATTTTTTCATCAATTCTATCTATATCAAAATGAAAATGCTCACTATTAATCTTCTTAACGCAATCAGCTATTTTATCATACAACCAGACAGTTTGATCATTGCATGGTATTGAGGCGGTCAGGCAGTATCTTAAGTCATCTTTATTCGGAGTAGAGTATGAGTGTTGACCTATCGTTCTGCCGTAAGAAAAATCAATATAGTTTTCAAGAGATCTTAGAGAATCTAACTCTTGTTCATTAAGAAAATTATCAAGACAAAAAAAATTAATAAAATTATCTTTAGTAAAACAGTAAGAGTTACCAGTATCTTGAATTGATTGTGCTGCTGGTTTATCTATCTGTATTTGAATATCATTAAATATTTTCAATATAAATCACCTAATCACAGTCAAATAAAAATAGCAATATACTTAAACTAGAGTCTTCTTTACAAATTTTTATAGCTTCTTTAGAGTTAGATAAATAACCTTCATTGCAATTAATGAAATATTTATCCTCTACTTGCGCAGAGTTAGTTATTGAATTAACTATATAGTAAAAATAGTAATCATTTTTTATTACCGTATGAGTATCCAAAGAGCTTATCTGTTTATGTGGGCTCAATAAATAATTATTAGAAGGTTTAATTTGTTTTTCTACGACGCCCTGCAAAAAAGAATTAATTTGATAATGTATGTGACTAACAAATGGTAAGTTTTTTTTATATAAAATATACAGATCTGTTTGAAAAGGAATTATTTTAGAATAGTTATCACAGTAATCTAATATGTAGCTATGCATTTGTGGTGTAAAAAATTTTTTAAATATAAAATTATTTTCTTCCATAATATGTTTTAGATCTTTTTTATTGTACGATAATCTTGTAGGCGCTTGGTAGTGCATTTTTGCCAAGAATATGATAACATTATAGCATGTCAAAAGTTATAGAGTTTCAACCAACTTCATCTGAATCAGATTTATTATTTGATATTCCCACACCAGCTTCTAAACATCTACCTGATTGGTATAGAGAAATGAATCTACACATAGGTAATGAAAGAGAAACTGGACTTGCACCTGACGGAATAGCGTCAAGCAATTTGACATTAAAAGGATGTATGCCGTTTTTGGACGCTATAAGTTCTGGATATATGTTTACACTTCCATTTGATCTTGAATTGCGAAAAAATAATCAAGGGATGATTTCCTTACGCTGGGCAACTGGCATAGATCTTATAGGGCAACACAGTCAAGATCAAGCTCCTGGACTACCAATTCCTG
>Ga0129333_10004317_pt1 | contig 13306 bp, 18 predicted proteins | sample CPB6_08_DNA_FD_94474 | JGI IMG/M metagenome (GOLD analysis project Ga0129333, IMG submission 94474) | Freshwater to marine salinity gradient microbial communities from Chesapeake Bay, USA - CPBay_Sum_0.6_0.8_DNA | ecosystem: Environmental > Aquatic > Marine > Coastal | place: USA: Chesapeake... | reverse complement strand
TCTTTCAAAACAGTTCACGACTTGATACGGTTTGCGGTTACTATGCCTTTCATATTTACACAAAAAAGCATTTCAATTTTTTTTTATTTTGGCTTATTTTGGCAGTTACTCAAAATTTATATTCCACCTTTCAAAAGGTGGAGCCAAACCCTACTAGGTCTAAGTCTAAATTTGAGGCCTAAATTATAGGTTACCTATTTTCACCTTATTTTTGGGTAGTCTGATTTTATTTTTATTTTCCCTGGAACCCTATATCATAACTGGCCTTATAATACCTTACCGGGTATCGTTTAAAATATTATAAATTTTTAGTAGATATGCGTTTCAGCCTTAAAATGAAAAAATTGAAATACTTTTTTACCTCTTAATCCATCTCATATTTAAACTTATTAAAACTATAAGCCCTCAGCTAAAATGTCTCCTATTACTAGTCTTTACATTCCTCGAATCGAAAAGATATTTAATGCCAAATATGTGACCGAAATTTTCGAGAAAAATGGTATCGCATATGTAAGCAATGTCTGTTTTGAACCTTGTAAAAAGTCGGATTTATATAACAAAGCATATATTAAAATCGATGAATGGGCCGACACTGAGGCAGCATATAGCTTTATCCAAAGACTACGTAATAATAGTCTTGAGGCACGTATTGTTTATGGTGGAGACGATTGGTGGGCTGTATATATCAACAAAAATCCAGCTAAATTAATATCTAATCGTTCTCCAAACGCGTTTTCACAGCAAAAACAATTAAAACAAAATTATCGTAACAAAATAGCTGTCAGAAATGCCAATGATTTAGACGCATTTTTGAAAAAAATAGATTATAAGACTGTAGAACGTTTCATTGAACTTCTTAATGGTTGAACTGGATATATCGTAGCCTGTATTTTAATTTATTTGTAACTTATTAACTAATTTTAAATGGTGAGGCACCTGCCAATATCCTTTTTATATCTATTTTTAAGTATTATAAATTTTTAGTAGTTATTTATTTTAGCCTCAAAACTAAAAAATTGAAATGATTTTTTGAGTCTTGATGATTGGTATATTTAACTTATCAACCTTGAAAGACAACTTCGTTCACATAACTTCGGTAAAATGGTCAAACTAACCAATAAGGATATTATGAATGCATACAAACAGCCTAAGGCCAGAACTCCGCCTAAGCGTTCTAATGATAATTCAAAATATGATTTTATGATTGGGTTAGCTTGTATTTCATTATTGTTTTGCGCTCCAACGCTTGCTATCGGCATAATCAAAGGCAGATGTATCTCAACAATTGTTACTTCTTCATTGCTGGCTATTGCCGGCTCATTAGGCTTAAGTATTGTATCTGTATTACCTTCGATGGGTAGCGATAACCCTCATTATATTCGTCCTGGCACTGATATAGCAATTGGTGCAATGTTTTTGTGTTCTTATGGCTTACAAATCGCTCTTAATATGATGTAAATAGTGTAAATATTCGAATTATTCAAATAAAAAATAAAAAAATGGTTGCTAAATTGGCACCTTTTTTATGTAAGCACGTTTATTTATTTTATAAATTTTTAGTAATAATATATTTATTATTATAAATAAAAAAATTGAAATGCTTTTTCATATTAAAATGAAATGCATAATTGTTAAGGAACCACTAACGCTAAGTTAAAATGCCAGCTGTTACTAGAAGTATGAAGAGAACTAATTCAGTTGTTGCTCAACCAACAATGGAATCGTCTTGGGAGGAAAATATGAGAGATGTCATTAAAGGTTTGGTACAGGCAAACGAATTAGCACAAGGTAAGACTGCAAAGATGATGGTAACAATACAAATTTATGATTTACTTAATAAAAACTTGCCGAATCTTCTTCGCTATAACCCGAAAAGATGGGTTAAATTTGGCGCGACTGTTTACAATAAGACGACTGAGTTTGAAATTCAGCGTATTAAAAACTTTTATGTTGATGTGAACGTAAAAATAGTAAATAAACATTGTAAGACGTATACGCAAGTTAGAAAATTCCTGACAAGTTACCTAAAAAATATTAGAAAAACTCAGCCTAATTTATTGGATATGACCGATAAACATATCGCCGAAGCCTTCAAAAATATCGATGAAGTCGAACAAGAAGAAACGATGAGAGCAGTAAAGGTATTCAGACCGCGCAGAAATGTTCCTCGGGTTAACTACTCCGGAATGGACATGACGGATGAAGACGAAGGCTCGGTTTATGTTTGCGAGACTAAATGGAAAGACAGAGTCCCAACTCATAGATGGGTTAAGTATCCTGCATCTCAAGCCAACGAATTGGGCGACGAAGAATGGTGCGAAGAATATTAGATAGTTTGTAAACATGTAAGTTAATTAAATAATTGTAAAGTTGAGCCTTAAGGCAATATACTTTTTTCATATTTTTTTATTATTAATTCGTCGTCCTCATCTATTGTTTCCTCTTTAAATTGTTTTGAATAATCGTAGTCAAGAAATAAATCACACGAATAATCTTTTTTAATTCTTGTCACCCATACTCTTTCACATAATGGTATAAATTGTTCATAAATTTTTTTTCCGCCTATAATAAATATTTTGAAATCCCTACTTAAAGAGGGAAATTGTTTAACATATTTCTCTCTATAATTCAAAATAGAATTATAGATCTTATCATTATTTGTAAAAATAACATTCGATAAATCTTGTGATTCTTCACATGCAAATTCAAGTGGTTTACTAGTTAAAATAATATTTAATCTGTCTTTTAACGGTCTATTAGGTAGAGAGAAATATGTATTTCTTCCCATAATTACCACATTATTTTTTGTCATATTCATAAAGAACTTTAAATCCTTTTTAGAGTGCCAAGGTATTATTCCATCTTTAGACAATCCATTATTACAATCAACTGCATAAATAGCTTCCATACAAAAATAATAAATTAGATTTTAAATATTAATTTATTATTATATTTTATGAATCTAAGAACAATTGAAGAATCCGTTCATAAATTATTTAACACTGCAACTGACAACTATATTTTTATTTATACGCCACCAAAAGTAGGTTCAACTACATTAGTTACTTCATTAAGAGTTTCACTCGGCAAAAGTTATAATATAATTCACATACATGATGAAATAATGTTAAGTGTTTTAACTGGAATAACTAATGTTAAAATTAATGATATTATACATTTTCTCTCTAATAAAGGGAAAAATGTTTATGTTATTGATGTCTATAGAACACCAGTAGAGAGAAAAATGTCGGAGTACTTTGAAAAATTATCTCCTTATCATTTTAATAATAGCGAAGACAACATATCTAAGTATTCAATTAAAAGAATCAGTGATAGATTTAATAAATTATTTCCACACTTAGAAAATGGTGATCATTATTTTGAACAATATAATATTGATGAGCCTGTTAAATTTGATTTTGATAAAAAATATTCATTGCAGGAAGTAAATAATATCAAATATATTAAACTTAGATTATGTGATTCTGAATTATGGGCATCAATTCTCTCTAATATTTTAAGAACAGATATAATTATAATTTATGATTATAATACAGAAAATAAGGGTATAGGAGAATTGTATAAGCGTTTTAAAAATGAATACAGATTGCCTTCAAACTATGTAGAACTTATCAAGAGCTGTAAATATTTTAACTTTTATTATAATGAAGAAGAGAGAAATAATTATATACAATTATGGAGTAGAAAACTTGATGTTCATTTTATACCATATTCTGAGTTAGAGTACAATTTTTATATGAATTTATGTCTAGAAAACCAATATATTTATGATGTTCAAATAGACCACTATATAGATAATGGATGTTTTTGCAAATATTGTACAAATAAACGTAAAGATATATTTTTCAGGGCTAAAGCTGGAGAGAAAAATTTTGAAAAAATAATTCACACTGAAGTGATAAATGAAGTTAAAACTGAGAAAATAAAAGAAATAAATATAAAAATGAAAACCTTTATAGATGGCGAACTTGCAAAGAAAAAATATAGACCAAAACAATTCAAAATTAATGTTACAAATAGTTAAATTTATACGCTTGTATATTTATCACATCCAGCCGCGTGTCTCAATGTATATTTTGTCTTAGACTTCCAATCAAAACCAGTCGCCTTTTCTGACATAATATACATATCACCATGTTCTATACTATTTATACTCAGTACTTCACTAACATTTTCATTATTATGATACCATGTATAACAAAGCGGAATAGTTGCTCCTAATCTAATTGCAACTACCTTTTTTCTCTCTGAGTCTCCATGAAATCCAATTCCACATTTTTTAATATCATAATAATAATTACCTTCTGCTTGTAAATTTTCTCCTTTTTCACCAATAAATTCACCAAGACGTTCTCTAATTTTATTCAATAATGGCACTTCATTAAACGCATAAACTCGTCCTCTACCTTCTTCATAATTAGGCTCTTGATGTTCTTCCGAAAAACATAAATTATGTCTCGCGTGCTTATTAACAACTCGTCCATACATAAATGCTTTTGTATCTTTTTCTAAAACATCCTGCTCATCAAATAATAAATTTTTACCATTTTCATCCTCTAATAACGCATTAACAGCATTTTTTACAATTAATATAAAAGCATGGTTTTGTGCCTGCACTTTTTCATCATCTAATAACCAATGCAAATTTATAAGCTCACATTTACAACCTTTTGATTCAAAAACGCTTTTAATATTTACGAGGTCTTTAAGATTAAATCCATTATCCGATAAATTTCCAATTTTTTGCATACCCTTATGATTTTCGGCAACGTCACCAAAAGTTATTGAAAATGTCTTTGTAGAACTCATTTGTAAATAATTATAAAGAAAAAAGTTTATATTATTTTTATTTCAATTTTATTTTATCTTTGTAAATGCATGTAATGCATTTTTTATTTATATTTTTCTAACAATTCAATCATCTTACCTCTAAAATTTTTACACTCTTCTTGTGTTAAAACAACATAAGTTCTTCCATAGCTTGCTTCATTTGGAAAGCTCATTTTAAGTTCTCTATGTCCACCAATCGTCGACTCTGTTGTAAATTCACTTCGTTGCAAATACGCCCATCCACCTTTCTGAAAAGTAATTGATCCATCCGAATATAAATGATAAATAGTGTTTCCATTTGGCGACTCCTTTGGATTGACTAATCCAGTTTCGGATTCTTCGTAGTGATTCTTATGAGCTTCCAAAATAACTAAATTCAATACTAATGCTTCTGATTGAAGGTCTGACATTTTAGATTATAATTTAAATTTTATTTTTGAAATACTTTCAATTTTTTATTTATGTTCTCTAAATGGTATTTTACATTTTCTATTCTGTACTAATTCATCCAATATAACTTTTTTAGTTATAATTTTCCATGAGCAATATCTACACGGTATAAAACCAGTGCTTTCGCAAATCTTTCGTTGCAGTCTTGTTGGAGTTTTCTCTGCTAATACCATTTTTATAAATTCATTTATACAGCATTTTGGATAACCAAAGTAGTTGCCATAAAATCGTAACTTTCTTGACCATCTACAATTATTACACATTGTTTCACTATTATGACACATTTTAATGTAAATCTGATTTTAATCTACCTTTAATTAATTAAGTATTTATTTTTCAATTTTTAATTTAAAAATAAATATAAATATTATCCAAGTATTGTAAGTAATGGATATAATTAGATTATATTATTATACAAGTGTTCCTCTACTAACTTGTAATATGCTATTTTACTCAATTACATCACTTTCTGCCTCCATATCTTCTTCTCAAAATGTTGTCAAATTTATAGCTGAACATAAGGATTGTGATTCTGTTATATTTAAAAACGAAATTGTGGACACGGATTTAGAGAACAAATTAAGGATTGTCGAATCTTTAATCTACGACATTATTAAAAAATATAGCAAAAATACGGATGAATTTGAACGCACAAAAAAAGATATTCAACAACCTTTGATTACTGATACGAATTTGATAGAAAACAATGAATTTGCATTAGTTGAAATGAATTCTCCGACAACTGTTTTAGAGAGAATAGACGAACCTATTAAATTGGCGCTTATTAGCACATCAGAAACTGTGCAAAGTATAAATACACTTCTTATGGAAATGCGAGATAAAATAAATAACCATAATAAATCTTATATAAAAACTATTTTGGCATTATCTCTCCAAACAGAATTAAAAAATCTGAATAGACAAGTAAAAATATTGGATAGTCGTCTACATCTTTTACTTGAATTGTTGAAAGTATATCTGCCTATTAGAGAGAAAAAAAATTTATAATATTTATAATATTTAACTTTAATTAATGAGTTCAATTCCACCCATCTTCATATAATGACCGTGTGGTGTTTTATATGTATATCTATAAAAAGTTTCAGGTGGTAGAGTATCATATTGACCACCTCTGGCTAAAGACTCTAAAATCCAACCCGGATACAATTTTTTAAACGCAATTACCTCCTTCACAAGTCTTTCTAAGTCATGCCAACGAGGATAGTTGCCAAATTTTCTGTAATCGGTCTTGTCCATACCATTGGAAATAGCAACTAATTCTTCTTGCAATAAAGTATCAAAACCTTCAATATTTTCAACCGATTCAAACACATTTTCAGTATCAATAATTCTTTCTAATTTTTTTATTTGTTGTGATAAATCTTTTCTCCTGGAGTCACATAAGTTGATCTTTATTCGGTTTTCTCTATAAATTTTATTAAGATCTTTTAGTTCAGTTTCAACTTCAGCTAATTCAGCTGATATTCTAATAAGTTCGTTCTTAGCTTCAGCAATCTCCATTTTATTAATATGATTTAAATTAATACTAATTTATTTAAATCAATTTTATTTATAAATTTAGGCTTCTGCATTCTTAACGAAATGCTTATTCATGTACTTCTGAATGTTGAAATAGTTCAACTCCTCACCATCTTCAATGCCTAATAACATCTTCAACTTTTCATCTGGTGCAATAATCTTTGAATTGGTCGTATTTTCAAGTTTATTTTCTTTTATATAAGCAACAAGCGCACGAGTTACTTCTGTTCTTGCAATTTCTGTGCCCTCAGTCTTATTCATAAATTCACATAATTCCTTTGTCACCTTACTTGGCTTAGCGAATCCAGATGGAGCTCTATTACCCTTTGCTTTCGTTTTGGTTGCCTCCTTTTTGAGTCCCTTCATTTGCTTCTTAACACTCTTTTCCAAATGTTTGATATTCTGTTGAATTCCGGTAATTTGATTTTTCATTACACCTAGTAAATTTACCAGATTTTCAAACTGAGCAAATAATTCCTCTTGCACTTCAATTGCGTCTGTTTCCTTTGGCATTTTATATTTACATTTGTCAAGTAATATTTAAATTGATTTTTATTAAATATTAATTTTGTTGTTTAATGACGTCTACGAGAACGACGATTTTTTCTTGTTCGTCTAGATTTACCTCCCCATTTTTTTCCACCTCTCTTTCTTCTATGCTTACGAGTACCTCCGACTGGACTGTATTCTCCTCTTTCAAGAGCATCTAAATCGTCATATTCCTTACTCGAGGCTTGTGTTTCTTGTGGTGCTGGTTGTGCTGGTTGTGCTGGTAATTCTGGCTCTACAGATTTACTTGCCTTAATACCAGCTTCTTCAATGTCACCTCTTTGATTTTCTTCATCTGGTTCATCATCATCTGCACCACCTTTATTTCCTTTACGCATATTTTTGCAAATTGGGCATTTGCAATTAGACTTATGACCATTACCCTTCTTTCTGCGTTTACCGCCTTGAAAATCAGTTTGTTCAATTTCATCTTCTTCATCTTCATCGTTTCCTCCTTTTTTGGCATTTCTCATATTTTTGCAAATAGGACATTTGCAGTCTTTTCTATGACCATTTTTCTTTTTTGAACCACCGCTAATATACTCTTCTTCCCTCTCCATTTCTTCAGTATATCCTCCGCGTTTTGCTTTATTTTTCATATTTTCGCAAATATGGCAAGTACAGTTAGATTTGTGACCATTTTTTCTCTTTGCACCACCGAGTTTAACTTCGTCAACATTTGATTTAGTCATTATATATTAATATAACAAATAAGTTTTTTAAAAATTAATAATACAAAAAATTTATTAATTTTTACAATTTCTAAAGTTCATAGCAATAAATATTTACTTAGATTGAATGGTAATAACAGTAGCTGGTTGACGCGATGGTCTTCCACGGCTCTTTTGTGGTCCATTTCTTGATACTAAAGTCCATTCCTTCTTATCTCCAACTGATTCCCTTGCTCCAGTTGATTCTCTTGGTCCTTCTCCTCGAGCCCTTGGTGCAGAAGTCTTTCTTTGTCTAGGAGCACTAGATTCCTTTGCATCAGCTTCTCTAGGGGCCTTTTGACGAGGCATCTTTGGTTCAGAAGGCTCTTCTGGTTGCTTTGCTGACTTATATTCGGTACGAGCAAGCTTCAAATCACGACGAGTTTCGCACATCAACTTGCCTCCCTTAATTCCAGCAACCTTGGAAGCTTGCCATTCATGAGTTTGAGATTCAGTCTTAACCAAATCGAAGTCTACATATTCACCTTGAACCAAATACTTGTATTGTTGGTTTTCTACATTAATAGCACTATGATGAACGAAAATATCTGAACCTGAACGAGAACCATCGGTGACGGTAATAAATCCATAACCTGCTCTATTATTAAACCACTTTACGCGTCCGGTTAAGTGTTCAGAAGCAACAGAAGGTGTAACAGCGTCTTTAAAAGATGACATTATTTATACTTATCTTAGGCTGTTATCTTTATATCTTTTTAATAGTAAAAAATATATTTCTCTTATTTACCTTGCGTAATATAATAAACATGTGTCAAAACAAATCTCTCTAAATCTTCTTTCTTTGTTACATCTAAATCATTCATATTTATTGTTTTGAAATCATATAATTCTATATTGTTTGCGGCTACATATTCAAATACAGGTATTAAATTGATGCTTTCTGGTTCAACCAAACTCTTTAAATCAACATTATATTCATTTGCCATATATCTAACATAATTATATATTACTAATGCAACTATTTTCATTCTTTTATCCTGTTGTTGTTCTGCCTTTCTATTAACTAATTGAAAAACATTAAAAATTGACTCAGTGTAATCTTCCATTTTATCATAACGATTAGTCATTTTATTTATTTACATATTTATTTTTAATTTATTTTACTCAATAATTCTATTTCTCTCTTAAAATTATCAATAATTAAATAATAATTTGGTTTTTCTTCATACTCTAAACATCTAGAATATCTTAAAAAATCTAATAGAACATGCGGATATTTATTGTTATTTATAATTTCTACTTTTTTTCTTATTATTTCGTTTTCATCACTTTCATTATTCCAAGGTAAATTTCCACTTATAAAATATAAAAGCATATATCCTAATGATTCTAAATCATCCCGTCTACTTAAATCAAATCGTTTGTGAGACATTATGCTTGCATAATTAAAACTACCTATGATACTATGAGTACTTTTAATTGGGACGTGTATATCATTATCTAAATATGATTTACAAAACCCAAAATCTATTAAATATAAATTTGTTAACTTATTTTGCCCAAATAAAAAATTATCTGGTTTAATATCTCTATGAACTAATCCTTTTTCATGTATAGTCTTTAGTAATAAAAGTATCTTTATACCTACTTTTAAAACTAGAGATAGAGAGAAGGAGGATAATTTATTTTTTAATTCCTGTAAAGAAGTGCCAAGTAAATCAATAACCATATAATAATTATTATCATCTTTTCCAAACCATTTTACAGAAGGAATACCTGAGCAATCATTTAAGTATTGATAAATTTTAGATTCATTTTTTAGAAGTTTTAGCTCATCGCTTATTCTCTCTACTTTTATTGCAACAAATTCTTTAGTTCTTATATTTTGACCCTTGAATATTGAACCAAATGATCCCGATCCTATTTTATTTAAAATCAAATATTTTTTATTTATAAGTTCCATTATAAATAAAATTATATTAATTCTAATACTTTTTAACATGAAATGATAATAAATTTAAAGTGTGAATGTATAAAGTGTTATTACGTGAGATGAAATAAGTATTAATTGTTGAATCAATACTGCAATTTTACTATATATTGATGTAGGTTCTAAGAAAGTAAGACCTACTCCAGATTGTATTGTTCCACTTAATGATATATAATCAATAAAAGTTTTATCTATTTTAAGTTGTCTACTTTTATAAATATCCTCAAAATAATCATCTAAATTATAATAGATAATTGCAAATAATATTATACAAAAAAAATGAAAAATTAATGCTCTAATAACTAATTTCATAGTATATATATTAATGTTATTTTTTTGTCGATGGAACAAGTTTTAATGGTGCAGTGAATAGTTTATCTATAAAATTCGGCGATTTTGACTCAATATAATTCAACAGCTTAAGTGTTTTAGGTGTTGAATAGTTAAACATTTTAGTTAATTCTTCCCTTATTCTCTCTAGAGATACAACAGTAAATAATTTTTCAAGAATCTCTGGGCTTGTCATATGAGTTAATAGTTCACTATCTAACTCGAATTGTTTAGTTATATGAAATCTCATTGCCCTTAATACGCGCAATGGGTCATCCATTAATGTTATTTTAGGTTCTCTCGGAGTCCTTAATAATTTAAGACGAATATCATCAAAACCATCACAAATATCAATTAAATTTGCATTCATATCTATTGCAAGCGCATTAACTGTAAAATCACGTCGCATCAAGTCATCATGTAAACTACCTAATTCAACTACTGGAAATCTAGAATTTTGGTCAGGATATATTTCCTTTCTAGCCAATACAAAATCAGCAGTCATATTTTCCTGTTTTTTATACTTATCATTTTTGGGAAATTTTGCTCGGATTGTTAGCATATCTGGTGTTAATAAAAATGTCGAAAAACCTTCATTATTGAGCCATTTTTTCATAAGTTCAAATCCTTCAGATATGCTAATTATCTCATCAGGATTCGGGTTTATTACAAATGTAAAATCAATATCTTTCGATTCTATTCCAAGCAATTTATCCCTAACACAACCTCCAACATAATATATTTCATATCTCTCTTTTTCCTTTTGCATATAAATAATAATTGATTTACTATTTATATCAATTTATTATATTTCATTCCCATTATAAATTGTGTTTAATTGTCGATTAACACGAGCAAATGTAGTACATTTAGGAATATCTTTTATCTTTTTGGCGCCAATATATGTCATAGTAGAACGTATTCCACCCTGAATATTTAAAATTGTATTTTCAACTGGTCCTCGATATTCAATCTTAACCGTCTTACCTTCACTACTTCTGTACTTCGCAACACCTCCACTGTATTTATTCATAGCCGTATCCGAGCTCATTCCATAAAATACTTTGTATAATTTATTGGTTTTACTATCTTCAAACATTTCGCCACCAGATTCATTGTGACCTGCAAACATAGAACCACTCATAACAAAATCTGCTCCAGCACCATAAGCTTTTGAAAAATCACCAACGACTTGAAGTCCGCCATCGCTGATGATATGAGCATCTAAACCATGAGCAGTATCAGCACACTCAATAACAGCGCTTAATTGCGGCATACCTATTCCTGTTTGTTTTCTAGTTGTACAACAACTTCCGCTACCAATTCCAACCTTAACAATGTCGACTTTTCCTTCCATTACCAATTCTAATACACCTTCAGAAGTGCAAACATTTCCAGCTATCAATACTTTTTCAGGATATTTCTCTCTAATTTTTCTACAAACTTCAATAAATTTTGACATATAACCATTTGCTACATCAATACAAATAAACATAGGATTAATTTCAGACACAATTCTATCTAAGTTTTCTAAATCTTTATCTCCAATTCCAGTTGAAACAGCAAAATATTTAATATCTAATTTATTCTGTATACTTGGTTGAAGAAAATCTTCAATAGTATAATATTTGTGTAAACAAGTTAATACTTTATGTTTCTGCATTTCCATTGCCATTTCAATTGTTCCAGTTGTATCCATATTACTAACCATTATAGGCACACCGTTCCAAACATATGGTGAATATTTAAATGTAAATCTTCTCTCTAATGAAACTTCAGACCGTGAAGAATAATCACTTCTCTTTGGTAAAATAAGGACATCAGTAAAATCTAATTTTACATCATCTAAAATTTTCATTTTTATAAGTATTAGAGAGAAGTTTAAAAAATAATATAAACGATTATCGCTTAAAAATATCGCTATAGCAATAATATAATCAAGAATGATTGAAAAAGCTGACGTTGTAGTAGGATGTAGTTTTGGCGATGAAGGCAAAGGTAAAGTAGTTTATGATTTATTGAAAAAAAATAATTATGATTTATGCGTTAGATTTAATGGTTCAGGAAACGCAGGACACACTGTTTATGAAAATAATAAAAAATTTGTCGTGCATCAATTGCCAGTAGGTATGTTATTAGAAAACACATATAATTTAATATCAAGTGACTGTTTAATTGATATAGTGCGTTTAAAATCCGAGATTTGGGATCTTAAGGAAAAAGGAATCAATATTGATGGACGGTTATTTATTAGTAAGGCTTGTCATATTATTACACAAGAATGTATTGATTATGATAAGGAAAATAATCGGGTAGGCACTACTGGTTCAGGAATTGGTCCAACTTATTCACAGAAAATGTTGCGCATTGGAAAAAGAGTTGAGGATTTTGAAAATGAAATTATGAATCTAGGAGTTCAAGTAGTAGACATGAGAAAATTTTGGACCTCTGATTTTGTCATGCAAAATATTAAAACAGTTTTATTAGAAGGTGCTCAGGGTTTTGAATTAGATATTAATTGGACAAATCACTATCCTTATTGTACGTCATCTACCTGTTCAGTTGCAGGAGCAGTTAATACAGGAATTCCACTAAAAAGTATTAAAAATATTTATGGAGTAACAAAAGCATATGATACATATGTTGGAACCTTACAGTTTCAACCTGAAGAATATAGCTATGAATTAAATTTAATAGGTGATTTAGGACATGAATATGGTTCTACAACTGGACGAAGAAGACAATGCAACTTTCTTAATTTAGATAACCTAATTGAAGCTTTAAAATTAAACAGTTGTAATATTTGCATAATTAACAAGGTAGATATATTAAATCAAGTATCTATTTATAGATTATATTACCAGAACGAAATACATTTTTTCCAAAATTTAATAGATATGCAAAGTTTTATTTCAAATAAATTATC
>Ga0129333_10004316_pt1 | contig 13307 bp, 22 predicted proteins | sample CPB6_08_DNA_FD_94474 | JGI IMG/M metagenome (GOLD analysis project Ga0129333, IMG submission 94474) | Freshwater to marine salinity gradient microbial communities from Chesapeake Bay, USA - CPBay_Sum_0.6_0.8_DNA | ecosystem: Environmental > Aquatic > Marine > Coastal | place: USA: Chesapeake... | reverse complement strand
GGGACGAACCTGTTGCTGTCCAGATTGCGAATGCGACGAACTCCGACAGTTGATTCTTAACAACGATATTTGCATTGATGGATACACGTTATTGTTTGACTGGGAAGAGGTTGGTGGAACGGGGAACTCTTGTTGCTTTTACGCGACATTCATCAAAAACGAATGCTACACCGAAGGCGGCGCAAACAATTGTCTTTGCGGATCGCAAACATCGGTTGCATGTGTTGAGTTGTGCGCAGAGCAAATCGGTTGCAGCAGATACGGCGCAGGACTGTTTCTTGCTGAGGGTTGTTTAATAGCGGTCACAATTACACGGAAAAAATTTGTTCCAAATCCTCCTGCTCCAGGAGATTCAAACTACAGCCCAATTTATGCCAAGGAGTGTCCAGAACTGGGCCTTGTGGGATGCAAATACGTGATTTCAAGCATCTGGACCGATGTGATTAACGCACAACTTCTTCGATGGACACAAGGAAATTTTGGTCCTGGGGGCGACTGTCTATGTACCGTGGTTTTTCCAGAAACCAATCTTCCGACAGGCGATTTTCCATGCCCTTTTGAATGCCTTGGATGCGACGACGAAACACAGCAAAGCTACGATTGTTTTCCTTGTGCTCTTGGAACTCCTCTCTATTGGTCGAGCTTGGATGTCAGAGATACTCTCCCTACCGGCAACTTTACCGTGACTCTAAACACTGCGGCGCAAAAAACGCAGATGGAGTCATGCTATTGCGAGGAGGTTTACAGCGAGACGGTTTGTAGTTTTCCATGCATCGCAACATTGCACGAAAATCCATCCGAGCAATGCGTCGAACAACTCTTGTCGACGTTCTGGCGTGAGCCAACCTCTCTTACATTCGCAGAATGTACCTTTCCAATCGATTGTGAATACACGACGGAAACCATTGACTACTGCAAAGCAAAACCATCCGCTTGGACCTTGAAATTTGGTGGTTGCTGATGTTTTCAGATTCAAAATGGATGTTTAAATCTGGCTCTCTAATGATCCAAAGTGTGTTTAAAACTTTGGAGCAATCACGCAAAGCAATGCACCGCAAGGAGTGGTCGCGACTCCACATGCAAACACTGGGAGACCCGTTGTTTTTTCAAATATGGAAAACACTCGCGCTTCGAGGATATTGCCCATGCAAAACCACTGCCGACTCCATCCTTGACAGCATTCCTCCCCGCTACGATTCTCCAGACTCCTGGTTTGCCTGGACCATCGAATTCCACAACGCCGTCAACGCCAAACTCGGCAAGCCCACCGTCTCGCTCGATCGTTCTCGCATGCTCTGGCGTAACCAGCGACCATCCACCAATCGCCAGCGTGCCATCGTCACGGTCGCCAACGGCACTGAGTTTGTCGAAATCCTCAAACTGACGCGGCCCGCCATGCAAGCCTACGCCGATCGCGTTGGTGCCGACCTGATCGACCTGGACAACGACACCGAGGACTGGGGTCCGCTCGAAAAATTTCGCACGTTCCACTTTGCCAGACAGTACGAGCAAACGTTGTTCATCGATGCCGATTGCATCATTACGGAAAAGTGCCCAGATTTTTTTGAGTTGTACGCTGGTGCCGACATCGTTGCCCACGACGACTGGTCGTTCCTTTTCAAGACCGATTGGCTAGAACGCGAACGCAACACGGTTGCACAGAGATCTGGCCTAGCGATCGAGCACACCGCCCAATGCCTCAACTCCGGCGTCGTCCTGGTCCGTCAATCCGCCGCCGACATCTGGAACCGACCATTGGTTGACATCGGCACCAGTCACTGCGCCGAGCAAATCTACCTGGAGCACCAGATCGCAAACGCTATTTTCTCCGGTGCAACATTCGCCAACCTAGATTCCAAAGCCAACTGGCAATGGTGGTTCTCGACGCACAATGAAGGTCGATTCGAAGCCGGATTAAACGACGCTTGGATCATCCATTTCGCCAACGCACCAAAACGCTACGCAACGATCAAACAGTACCTCGACAACCACCAACCAAAGGAGTGTTGCCATGACATGGACTGTTCGCAAGCTAGAAAGGAATGTTGTCGAAATCAGGGTTGAGATGCTGAAGCGTATGGACTGGGAGCAGTGGGTGCTTCTCAGGTCCGACGTGCACCATGACAATCCAAAATGCAACCAGGCGATCGAGAAACAACACCTCGACGAAGCCGCTGAGTACGACGCACCCATCATTGATAACGGCGACCTGTTTTGCGCGATGCAAGGCAAGTGGGATAAGCGGCAAGATAAAGCCGCTTTACGTCCCGAGCACCAAGGAAACAACTATTTTGATTTGCTCGTCGATACCGCTGCCGAGTTCTACAAACCGTACCTAGCTCAGTTCGCAGTCCTCGGGCAAGGCAACCACGAAACCGCGATCACCAAGCAACATGAAACGCATCTAACCGATCGGCTTGCCTCGCAAATGCGACGCATGGGATCCTCGGTCGAGTCCAGCGGTTACGGCGGTTGGGTCATATTCCGCTTTGAGACAGACGACAAACGCATCAGAGATTCAAAGACGCTCTACCACTACCACGGCAGCGGCGGCGGCGGCCCAGTCACCCGCGGAACGATCCAAACAAATCGCCTTGCCGTGATGACACCCGATGCTGACATCGTGTTGTCCGGCCACACGCACGACGAATGGACCGTAACCATTCCCCGCCAGCGCCTTAGTTCAAGAGGTGCCGTTTACCACGATGAGCAATTGCACATCCGAGCACCAGGCTACAAAGACGCCTGGAGCGACGGGCATGGCGGATGGGAAGTCGAACGAATGCTTGGGCCAAAGGCACTCGGTTCAGCGTGGCTACGATTCTTTTGGTGTGAGCGATCGGACCGGATCAAGTTTGAGACAATGAGGGCCAAATAAAATGCGAGTCCGCATTCGAGGTCGCTACTTCACTCTCGCCTTCGACCGTTTGCCATCTACGCACGACGGCTCCTGCAACTACGAAGGTCGAGAAATCAAGATCCGCAAGAGCCTCCGCGGCGAGCGTCAGCTTGAGGTGATCATCCACGAGCTCCTCCACGCCGCCCATTGGGATCTCGACGAGCTCGCCGTCGAAGAAACCGCCGAAGATTTGGCTAGGGTCTTGTACCGTCTCGGCTACCGCCGCCCGTAGCTATTGCCGCCAGGCAATGGCAAACCGATTGCATTTCGCTGGGCAGTCTGCCTACAATGGGCCTGTCTTTTTCGAAAGGGAGCCCGAGATGAGCGCAGAAACGCGAGGCCGCGATTCGGCCAGATGGTGTAAGGTAGCTGGTATCCTTCTGATTTTTGGCGCGTTGCCGATTGGCCTGGTTCATGGCGGCACAGGCTTAGCGGCATTCGCCGGAGGCATCATCGTCTTTTCGATAGGCCGCATCCTCGAGTGATCACGCCGCAGGCGGCTCGGGTGGACGTCGGCCAGCCCTGATCGACCGAGAGTCAATATAGTGACGTCGCACTGTCCTAACGCCGCCAGCATGGCCTAGCGATTCGGCGGCAGCATATTCGCCCTCCTGCTCGTAGATCTGCGTAGCGTGCGTCTTACGCAGCGTGGCGAAGCCCTGGCCATAGTTTCGGCGAAAGCCCATCGACTCCGCCATTTTGAACAACTGCTTGGCAGCGTAGACCATGCATGACTTTCCGACTGGAAACACTCGTTCCGTCGTGCGGATTTTTTCCATCAGTGCGATGGCTGTGGAAGACAGCATCGCTGTGTGCGGCCGTCCGGTTTTGTGCTGGACAAGAGACACGGACTGAGACTCCAGGTCCACATCCGACCATCGCATGCGACGAATATCAGACGGTCTCAGGCCGGTGTCGTACATAACGCGTATCAGAGCCTGGACGAAGTCGCTACGCGGCACGCCGTAGTGCATTTGCCCTTTAAGTCGACCGGCAGCCGCAAGCAGCATTTGCACCTGGGAAAGCGTCCAGGCACGAACGGGCTTTTGGTCGATCTTTGGATGCCGAATTCGCCGAGCGTCGTAGGGCGGCACTATTTCCAGCTCGACGGCCAGATTCCAGACGCGAGTAAACCCGCGTCGGTAGCTTGCGATGGTTGCACCGGTTTTGCCGATTGCATGGAGATGCATTAGAAATCGGTTGACGCTGCCGATCGTCAGATCCCCGGTCGTCGCGTCATGGCCGACGAACTCCGAAAATTTCCGGATGCAGCGATCGTATTGGTCGATGGTGCATTGTTCCAGGTCGCACTCCGTTGCAACCCGCAGAACCAAATCTGCAAGTCGCATGGCGTTATCCCTTATTTTTCCAGGATTAAGCTACGCTAGCTCATCATTTCCAAAACGCAAGGAATGAGCACCGGACTGTCGATCCGGAGGTTGCGGGTTCGAGACCCGTCGACCTCGCTAACGTGTTGACCAAGGCTGGGCCTTGGTCTCTCGCTAAGAAAACCTGGATACGGTTTGGCGCTTCCTTTGTCGCGTCAGTCTCACCCGTAACCAGGTTTTCTTGCGTTGAAATTGTCGTAACTATAAATACAATACGGACATGATTATGACTATTCAAGGAAAATCCGACGTCCTCTTTTCGACTGCCGAAGCCGCGAAGTTTCTCGGGCTGAGCGAAAAAACCATTCGCACTTATGTGGCTCGAGGAAAACTACATCCCATGCGAGTCGGGCAAACTCTCGTTTTTCCAAAGAAAGAATGCGAAAGATACAACCTGGAAAAACTGCCTCAAGGGAAACCAAAAAAAGTTCGATAGTCCTATTGCAACTGTCTTAACGGTTGCTACAGTATCCAGGGTCAAGCAAGCAGTGAGACGCAAGCTTGACTCGATGACGACAAAGGCTTCTTGAGCATCGCTGCTCGCTGAGGCCAACGCTTGGCCGCAAAACTCCAAGCACATAACGGAGTGCAACGCTGTTGCACGGATGCAACTTTTTTTTCAAGGAGGACGCACGGATGTTGGTTTTGGGACGCAAGGAAAATCAGTCGGTTCGCATCGGTGATCGTATCAAGATCACGATCCGCGAAGTGAAGGGCAACAAGGTCAAACTGGCGATCGACGCGCCGAAATGGATTCAAGTCGACCGCGAGGAAATTTGGATCGCTAAGACTCCGGAGTCGCTCAGGTTGATGGTCGAGTCGGAAGGAGCACGCCAGTGAATCAGATGCCTGACATCGCTATCGGCGAGATCCTGGAGCGCTATCTGGATCCGAAGTTGCAGTGCTTCGAGATTGAGTGCCCGCGCTGTTGCGTGCGGTGCCGTTTGATTGACGACTGCGTTTACTGCGGCGGGCAATGGATGATTCCGCTGTCGAAAATTTCTCCTCGGTGGCTGGAGTCCGAGTTTGTTGTGGCCGTTAACGGCGATCGTCCTGAATGGATGAGCAACGGACTCTATCACCTGCGTGACCAGCACACTGGCGATTGCGATCGCTGGCTAGTGTGTGAGCAAGGCATCTATTGGATTTCTGAGCCTCGCTATTTCGGTGCGATCGAACGAATGAAAAGCCGCCGCGAGGAGTCGGCGGTCGCGAAGATGATTAAGAAACTTTTTGGAGGTGAATAGATGAGCATACGAAAGGAAGAGACGGTCGAAGCGTTGCGGCTGATGCTGGAAGCGTTTGATGCGCTGCCGGACGACCTGGCCGACAAGGTCTATTTTGATTTAAGCCTGCACCGAGCGGAGACGCTTGCTGAACTGCGTGCGGTGACTGATGCGTTTCCCGAATTGACGTATAGGCCGTCAGGCATGGCAGGCGATGTCGATTGCCTCAATGCCTCGTTGTCTTCAGCGGTTCGGTTGCACTTGTTTCATCGCCGAGTTCTAGGCGATCACTTTGTTCAACAGCCGGCGGACCTGTCGCTGCTCAAGCGAGAAAGCGAAGGTGTGGCATGAGCCGTTACCCAGATGGTTGCGTCAGCAACAGCATGCTGAATGTGCTAGCTCGATCGCCGCAGGAGTTTTACCAGCGGTTCATCGAGGAGACTTGGACCGAGGATGAGCCGAGCAAGGCGTTGACGCTAGGCAGTGCACTGCACTGCAAGGTGCTGGAGCCGGAGTGGTTTTCGGAGCGGTACATCATGGCTCCTCGTGTCGATGGCCGGACCAAGGAAGGCAAGGCGGCTCGAGCGGCACTAGCCGAGGCGGCTGGTGGACGAACCATTATCGACGAGGATACGCACGAGCTTGTCGCCGCGATGGCGAGGGCGATTGGTCAACACGACGACGCAGTGGAGTTGCTTCGCAATTCCGAGTACCGAGTCATTGAGATACCGATTTACTGGTCTCAGTGCGGCGTCAATCTGGCGGGAACACCAGACCTGGTTTGTGCGGTTGGCTCGGCAGACCGAAACGTGATTGTCGATGTCAAGACGACGCAGGACGCTTCGCCAGAGGCGTTCGCTGGCTCGGTCGCTAAGTTTGGCTATCACCGCCAAGGGGCGATGTACTGCCGTGGAGTCGAGGAGGCATACGGTGCAACCTGTCGGTTCATCTTTATTGCGGTGTGCAGCAACCCACCGCATGACGTTGGTGTCTACGAGCTGAGCATGGCGGCGATTGATCAGGGTGCCGCTGAGGTGGTGAGTCTGCTCGAAGAGTACAAACGGCGAAAGGAAACGCACGACTGGAAGTCCGCATGGTCGCGGGGTGTGATCGAGTTGTCGCTGCCGAGGTGGTATCGACCGAGTTTCTATGGTGATGAGGTGATGAGATGAGCACAGAAATGATTGAACCAGTGCATCAGCCGATGGTGATGACTGGCGTGGACAAGTGGGATTTGGTGCAACGTAAGGCGATGGCTTACGCCACGTCGTCGATGGTGCCGAAGGAATATCAAGGGCCGAAGGGCTCGCAAGGCTTCGCCAACTGCATCATTGCATTGGAGATGGCTGACCGCATGAATGCTCCGGTTTTGCAGATCATGCAGAACATGGACATCATCCACGGCAGACCGTCATGGCGATCGCAGTTTCTGATTGCGACCTGGAACCAGTGCGGACGCTTCTCCGCGATCAGGTACAAGTTTACCGGCACGCCTGGCACCGACACGCACGGATGCATTGCCTGGGCCGTTGAGAAGGACACCGGCGAGGTGCTGGAGGGGACGGAGATCACGATCGCACTGGCGAAGAAGGAAGGCTGGGCGACGAAGTCGGGCAGTAAGTGGACGACAATGCCGGAGCAGATGCTTCGGTACCGTGCGGCGGCGTGGCTGGTGCGTGCTTACGCACCGGAGTTGTCGATGGGCCTTGGCACCTCGGAGGAAGCTTACGACACGATCGACGGCGAGGCCAAGCCGGTTGAGGTGCGTAGGCTGGCAAGGGCTCAGCCACTGCCGACCAGCGAGCTCGCCTCGTGACCGACATCGAGCGAGACATCCTTGAGATGTTCAACGAGCGGGTCGCCATCATGACGATCGACGGCAAGCAGCCGGAGGCGATGGCGATCAAGCATGCGTACCAAGTCGTTCGCGAACGGTACGGGCGGGAGGCGATTCCGCAGAGCGTGGTGGAGATTTGGGCGAAGGTGATGGTGGAGGATCGCAAATGAAAACAGAAGAGCAGTTAATAACACCAGAGTTGGCGAAAGAGTATCTGACTCGAAATACGCGAAACAGAAAGCTTAGGAAAGGCATTGTTGAGCAATATGCAAGAGAGATGCGTTGCGGCAAATGGTTGCTTACGCACCAAGGTATTGCTTTTAATTGCGACGGAACTCTTCTGGATGGCCAACATCGTCTTGAGGCGGTAATCCTAAGTGGAGCATCTGTTTGGATGAACGTCTCAAGAGGTGTGGCGTCCGAATCTCAGATTGCGATGGATGATCACGCAAAGCGCACCGCGGCAAACGCTATAGGATTGGTTAAAAACATTGCGTTATCGGATAAGCAAATTGGCGTAATACGCGCGGCTGTTGAGTTGAGCTCTAGCGCTGAGCGGAGCAAAGGCCGAAAAACCAAGCAAGAACTTGGCGACCTGGTCGAGATATTTGGAAAACCGTTGAATTTTTTGAACGAGTGCTTTCCGGTCGCAGAGCGAGGCGTTACGTCGGCTCCTGTGCAAAGCGCTATTGCACTGGCATGGTTTTACGTTTCCGACATGGAAAGACTTCGGTTTTTTTGCGATGTACTTAGCGGCAGATCGCTAGCGGAAAACAGCGGAGATAAGGCTGCTGTCACATTGCGTGAATGGCTTCTTAAAACAGGAATGAAGCACAACGCAACGCGAATAGAAGGATTCAAGAAATCGCAACGTGCGATCGTCGGCTTCCTTGAACGCAAAGAACTTGGAAAGCTTTACGGAACATCTACATACTATCCGTGGCCGCTGGTTGAGCCAATTCGCCAATAACGCTTTAAAGACCAGGCCGCAAAGAAGAGAGATACAAAATGAAAATACCAGTTTCTAGCGTTGTGTTTCGCAAAGACCTGTATCCGCGAATAGAACACAATCAGGCAAAGGCTCAAGAGTATTCCGAGAACATTGAGCATCTGCCAGCAATCGAGATCAATCAGCACAATGAACTGATCGATGGATTTCATAGGTGGACAGCGCATAAACTAGCTGGAGTGGAGACGATCGAAGCTGTCGTTAGTGAAACAACAAGCGACATGCACTTGCTCGAGTTGGCTATTAAAACCAATGCGTCTCACGGCTTGCAAATGAGTCAGGCCGACAAGAAAAAGATGGCCGTAAAACTTTACTCGGTCGGAGAGCGAAGCGCGGACAGAAAGAAGGAGATTGCAAGCCTATTATCGGTGACGGTTCGCGCGGTAACTGGATGGGTGAGCGATCTTGATCAAGCCGAGCGAGAGGAGCGAAAAGCGATAATCTTGGACATGTGGCAGAAGTGCTACACCGCTGAGGAAATCGGAGAGGCGGTTGGAAGTATAGATGTAGTTAAAAAAGAACTTCCGTGCACTTTGGAAGATATTCTAAAAGGCACCAAAGTCCAGTTTTCCGAGCCTGAGTTTCAACCACCGATTTACAACGTGTGGGCATTCGGAAAGAAAACGAACGAAGTATCACACTTCGGGAACACGGAGCAGCGCATTGTCGATAACCTACTCTGGCTCTACACCGAGCCAGGAGACATCGTAGTTGACCCGTTTGGCGGCGGCGGATCAACACTGGATGTATGCCGGATCAGAGGACGCCGATGCTGGATCAGCGATCGTAAGCCGAAACCAGGCATGGAAAGCAAGCTACGCACGATGGATGTTTGCGTAGACTTACCGCCTCTCAATAAACGTTGGTCGGACGTATCGCTGACATATCTCGACCCGCCTTACTGGCGACAGGCGCAAAACGAATACAGCACAGATGCCGAAGACTTGGCAAATATGCCGCTGGATGAGTTTACCGAAAAGATGGTCGGTATCGTCAAGCGGATCGCGGCCAAGCAATCTAAAGGCGTTATCGCATTGATAATTCAGCCAACTCAATGGCGAGCAGAGCCAAAAGGTGCGTTTGCCGACCATGTTTTTGACATCATGCAAGGCGTGTCAAAATGTTCAAAGTTGACGGTGGAGAACAGAATTTCTTGTCCTTACTCGTCAGAGCAATGCACTCCGCAAATGGTTGAGTGGTCGAAAGAAAACAAAAAGCCGTTGGTGTTGAGTCGAGAGCTGGTTGTGTGGAGGGTTGCGTCGTGATTCGCACGGTAAAGCTTGACGTATTGATGCCGAAAGCTTGCGAAATTCTTAGCAAGAAAATGCGTCCGATGCACTACCGGCAACTTGCAGAGGAGTCCGTTGCCAGTCTGTATCCAGGCGAGGAGGCATCAATTGGAGATATTGCTGAAGACTTGAGAGGCAAGGGCAAGCGGTTTCCTGGAGAGCATTACGGCATGCGGTACACCGGCGGAGCTGCTGGCTCATACGTTTTGATGTCGCATTGGTTATGCAACGAACAAGTGCTGTTTCAAAAGGAAAAGCACGCAGTAAGGCTTTTGTTGCAACAATGCGTTGATGCGTCGATTGAGACAGCAATGAGGATGCCTTACATGCAAAACAAATTTGCGTCGTCTGACATTACGAAGGCGGCCAGGATTGCTAAAGGAATGATCGTTGAGCAGCACGTTAAGTTCTGGTTTGTTCAAAACTGGCCAATGAGCGTTATTGATCCAGACAACAAAAACGATTGGACAAAAGGATGCGACCACGATTTTAAGCTCGAGATACCAAACGATAAGCCGTTACTGGTAGACGTTGCAGGCGTTCGCCACGACGGAACGTTCGGTTGTGTCGCTGGAAAACCAAAGACAGACATACACGTGCTGGCGGAGTTGGATTTTGAGCAAAACGAAGTAGTCATTGATGGTTTTGTATCGAAGAAAAACTTTACGCATCAGGTTCCAATGCACAAGCACCTTCCTGTATCCGCGATGGTTTTTTGGTGCAACTGCCAATTGCAAGGCGTCTCGTTTGACAGCATGCGATCGAGTAAGTATCTGCCGCGGCCAACAAAAAAAGCATTCCACGGATCGGAGAGACTAGATGGCCGGCGACTGGATTAAGATCGAACACTCGCTTCCTAATAAGCCTGAGGTCATGCAACTGGCCTCGCTGTTGGACGTGGACGAGCTCCAGATTGTGGGGCATCTGGTCTGCTTCTGGATCTGGTGCGACCAAAATCTGTCCCGATCTTGTCCCGATGTGAACGGGACAAAACGGGGACTTGATCGGGTAGTCGGTCGGGACGGGTTCGTAGACGCGATGGTGACGGTAGGGTGGCTGGGTGTGCGGGATGACGGCACTATCACGATCCCCAACTACGACCATCACCTGTCGCAATCTGCAAAAACACGGGGAAATGACCAGAAAAAGAAGCAACGGCAGCGCATTTTGTCCCGGTCTTGTCCCGATGCCAACGGGACATCAACGGGACAACAAGGGGGACCAGAGAAGAGAAGAGAAGAGAAGAGTAATACTCTCTCTCTCTACGACGAACCGTCGCTTGTTTCCAAGCTACCGGAGTGGGCGGCAGCGGACTGGGTGCGGTGGATGGATCTCATCTTCCAGAAGACCGGCCAGCGGATGCCAGCGGTTCAGCAAGAGGCGGTCGCCATGGAGATCCTGCGACGCGGGCCGGACAAGGGACTGGCCGATCTGCAATTTACGATCAAGGTTGGGGCTAAGACGCTCCAGGACGCATCGAACGATTACACCAAGCCGAAGGCACCGGCGGCTGCTGGCGTCGGTTCTCGCGGCAAGAAGGAGGTTTCATTTTGAACGCTGAGGAAGCCAGGAAGTTCTTGACCGATGTTGCGTTCGTTGCGTTCCCAAGTGTGCGTGACTGGTTGCGTGGCACTGACCGGGCTGAGGAGACGTTCACGCTGTGGACGCAGTCGATGTCATCGCTGGAGTGGAGCGAATGCGAAACGATGGTTGGCAAGTGGCTGTCGGGCGATGTGCCGCCACCTCGGTTCTTGCGTGACTCGTTTGTGGCCGAGCTGCGTGCGTGCGTGCTTGACCAGCGGAGCAAGCAAGCGGCCAAGAGGCGACTTGACGAGCCGGTCAAGGTGGAGGCTGGCGTGCGTTACGACTTTCGGTGCGATCCGATCTACGAGCAGTACTGGATACCGCTTCGGGCGGCGGTTGCGACGGGTGAGATCAGCGAGGACTCGGCGCTGTCGCAGTGGCGGGCAATCTTGGATGAGAAGTTCAAACTAGCAGGAGCAACGGCATGGAATGGGTGATGCTGGCTGAGATCATTTGCGTTGGATGCGTGTACCTGGCGTGCGGTTTGTGGGGTTATGTGATGATGGAGGACTATTTGCGATGAGCGTTTATTTGGAATCAGAGTCGATTTACTGGCTTGATGCCAAGAAAGAAAAACCGGATGCGGCGATGACGGTGCTGGTGCAATCGTCGGACTTGAGCGATCCGGTTTGGGTGGGTTTCTGGGACGATGGCGACAACCAGTGGAAAGACATCAACAACGTAAGGCTTGAGGGCGTGACGCGATGGGCTGAGCTGCCGAGAGGGCCAGAGGAGTCATGAGCAAAACATGCCAAACAATGCTTGCCGAGATTGCCAGCGAATCGGAGTCGACGTTTGCAAGGTCGGCGATCGCGTTAGCGATCTTGCAACTAGAAAATCTCCAGGCTGAAAACCAGCGACTGCGTGAGGCGTTGACTGGTGCAAGGCAGTTCTGCTGGAATCAAGGCTATACGCTGCGGCAGTTCGCTGCCGGTTGCGGCTCGAATGTCTATCAGATTTCTGAGTGGACGGGTAAGTCGGAACTTGGCGAGCCGGATTTTGTGGATTGAGGATGCCATGCGAATAAAAACACCTGTCGAACTACTTGAAGATCTCGCCTACGAAAGCGAGTCGATCGCGGCCAAAGCTTTATTGGCGATTGTCATTACAGATATGCAGAACCTAGAGCAGCAACGGATGGAACAGCGGTACAAGCAGATCGCTGTGCTGCAAGGTATTAAGTTGCTGGCGTCTTGGCATTACGATCCTGAAGCTGACTTCGGCGATTTAAGTCCTGACGATCATGTGGCACACATTAATGCGAGGATCGTATTCGAGTGCGATCAGGCGTTGAAGGAGTTGGGAGTTGAGTAAGGAGCAAGGAAGGCAACTGGTGCGCATTGTTTCAAAGCTGGTGTGTATTTGGTGTGACTGGTGTGTATACATAACGCACAGGATAACCCAGTGCGAGGAAGGAGAGTAACAATGGCAGAAGACAGTAACGAGCACTTGGGTTCATCCGATTGTTCGGCGGGGAATTTTGAACACATTGAAGTCCGTCCGCCGGATTGGGTGCTGAACGCAATTTCCGAGCGATGCGTCACGCATCACAACGCTTGCGATTGTAGGGAGTATCGGTTTGCAAAGATGCAGCAAGCTTTGATTCGAATCATGATTTGGGCAGAGCAGGACGCTATCAGTGGGGAGACAAGACAGAAAGCGATGGCAGACATTGCGAAAGCGTGTCACGACGCTTTGGAAGGTTGAGTAGGACGAACGCACAAAATTACCGGGTTGCCGCCGGTGAGTATCGATGAGGAAACAGCCGGACGGCAACTCCGGTGCATTTTTTTGTTCTCTGACTCGTGAGGTGGAAGGTGCAAATGGGAGTGAAGCAGGATTCAATTTTGGTGGCGAAAGGAAAGTTGGAAACAATTGAGATTCCGCAGTCCAGTGATTGGGAGTGCGAACTGTTTGGGATGGGGCAGAACGGAATCAAGATAGTTCCAGCAGTTGGTAATGTACCGAACGCATTCTGGCGGTGGATGCAGTATCTTGCTTTTGGCAATCGGTGGAGACGCCGCAAGTAGAGTCGGAGAACGCTACCCATCACCCAGCGGCGGGGTGATGGTTTC
>Ga0129333_10004315_pt1 | contig 13308 bp, 17 predicted proteins | sample CPB6_08_DNA_FD_94474 | JGI IMG/M metagenome (GOLD analysis project Ga0129333, IMG submission 94474) | Freshwater to marine salinity gradient microbial communities from Chesapeake Bay, USA - CPBay_Sum_0.6_0.8_DNA | ecosystem: Environmental > Aquatic > Marine > Coastal | place: USA: Chesapeake... | reverse complement strand
CTAAGTACCACCCGGCATCCGAGAAGGCCACGGAGGCCCCACGGAGGGCTCAGGAGACCCTGCCTAAGGCACCCAGGACCGTCCAGCTTCCAGCGGACGATCGGGTCGCCGAGTTAGTGTCCACTTACAGGGATCGGAAGGGGCGCGAGTTCCTGTGCCGGAAATACGGGATCGACCCGGGGATTCTCGACGCCCCTAACGCCGGTGTCCAATCGATGAGGCTTAGGAACGCACTCAGGAGGGTGATCAAGTGACACAATGGTACGACATGTTCCTGCGGGGTGAATATCAGGCGACCGTGTTCATGGACTCCCGCGAAAGGCTGGCGGACTTCACCCGCCGATACAGCGAGTCGTACTCGGAGGAGACCGGGGAGCGGGAGCCGTACCCCGAGGAGATCCGGTACGTGCAGCGCTCGTCGTTCAACGGGGAGTACCTCACGACGCTCGACAGCCAGGGCGGGTATATCAGTAGCTATCCCCCGGTCGAGAGCGTCTCCCGGGGCCACGGAGATACCTTCGCGGCGGACTCGGAGGGCGGGGAAGTATGAGACTGCCCGAGCAGCGGCTGTGGGACTGGCTGCGCGACCGTCTGACCGGCAGGTGGTTCGCCGAACGGATCGAGAATCGGGTGATGGCCGGGACGCCGGACGTGTACTTCAGCCACCGCCTGGGGCGGGGGTGGATCGAACTGAAGGTGGTGAACAACTGGCCACGTACCGAAGCGACGAAATTCAAAATCCCACACTGGACGCAGAACCAGAGGAACTGGATGCAGCAGCACCACGCGCAGGGCGGCAAGGCGTGGCTCGTAGTGGGGATCGAGCACACCGGGGAACTGCTGGTGCTGCCCGACACCCTGGCGCTGCGGGTGGTGGACCACTGGACGCAGGACGACATCCGACTGCACGCCAGGGGCGAAGGACTGCTGGAGGAGAAGCGAAAGGTCGGACCCCAAGCGCTGCTTGACGTGCTGCGGGGATAGTGGTTTAATCGAGTCCGAGGCAGAGTCTACGCTCTGCCCACTCCGTGCGCAACGCCGGAGGGCGGGAGACGATCCCGCCGGTGAACAGAAGCCTGTTACACCGTAGTACCCAGATGGAACGGATGATGTAACACCCTCTCCCAGTCGAGAGAAGGGGGTCGTGTTACATTGTTACACATGCACGTACCCGCGAGACTCTGGTTCGAAAACCAGATATGCGGGGGTATTAGGTGGAACGGGTACTACAATGGAACAACCTCGGAAAAGCGAAGAAGGACGCGGGCTCTGGAAGGGTGGCCTGTTACATCTGTGTTCCATCTCGATGTAACAGAATTAGGGTTCTCCCTAATAAGGCATTAGGGTCGACCCTAATAAAGGGCTTCCAGACGCCCAGCACCCCTCCACCACCACACTAGGCTGCACAGTATTCTCTCGTGTACGTGCATGAAAGCAGTTAGCGGACGCTAACTTGCGTGGATCAAAGCCCCGAGGCTGGGATAACGTACCCGGGTTGTAGTACCGGTGGGGTTTGTGGTGTAATCTGCGCCATGCACCCGGAATTCCTTGCCTCCCTCATCACGCTGGACGAGATTGGCCCCGAGACGCTTGCTGATTATGAGCGTCGAGCCGGAGTGTCGGTCCGTGCCCTGCTGGACGCCATCGAGCGCGATCGCGTGCGGTACCCGGATAGCTCTGCGTCGCTCAGTGCCGAAAGCCCGACCTGCAACAATCCTGCGGTGGTGGCCCGTGGCGTGCTGAAGCAACTGGAGGAGACGAAAGCCTACCGGATGCTCATGATCATCGCCGAGTTCCGGGATGGTCCCGCCGAGGCTCGGTTCAGTCTCCGGCACGCGTACACGAAGGCCAACGTGTCGCGAAATACGATGATCGAGTGGCGCAAGATCCACCCGCTCTTTGATTCGCTCATGGAGTCGATCCAGGAAGAAATGGTCGACACGATGCGTGCCGAGGCGTACCGCAGGTCGGTGGTTGGTCACGACGAGCCGCTGGTGCACCAGGGCCTCAAGACCGGCGAGACGGTCAAGAAATTCAGCGACAGCCTCCTGCAGTTTACCCTGATGGGGTACGACGCCAAGTTCCGGTCCAAGGAAGTCAACATGAACGTGTCGGGGCAACTCGACTCGAACATCAACATCGAGGGATTGCGTGATCGTCTTGCCCAACGTCTCCAGCAAAAAGCAAAGGCAGAAGAGTAAAGCCCAAGCGCTGGACCCGCACAACTGGCACGAGTTCGTGTCGGAGTTGTCGGACCGGGAGGCGCTCGAGCTTTTCTACGACTGGACGACCTGGGCACGGCCCAACCAGACGGTGCCGGTGGATGATGACGCGTGGACCACGTGGCTCATCTTGGCCGGTCGCGGGTGGGGAAAGACCCGGTGTGGCGCGGAGTTCGTGCGCTACCACGTCGAAAATAAGCTGGCCGGTCGCATTGCGCTGGTGGCCGAGGACGCGGGCGACGCGCGTGACGTGATGATCGAGGGCGAGTCGGGCATCCTGGCGATCTCGCATCCTGCGTGCAAGCCGACATTCGTGCCGTCCAAGCGGCGACTCGAGTGGCCCAACGGGGCGATCGCCACGATCTACTCGGACAACGACCCCGAGACGTTGCGCGGTCCGCAGCACGATTTGGCCTGGGTGGACGAACTGGCGAAATTCCGCAACGCCGAGGATATGTGGTCGAACCTGATGTTCGGCTTGCGCCTGGGCCAGCGGCCACGCGTTTGCGTGACGACCACGCCAAAGCCCGTGCCGATCATCAAGCGGCTGTACCAGGACGACCGCACATTCGTGACCACCGGCACGACGCACGAGAACTTCAACAATCTGGCCCCGACCTTCCGCGACGAAATCATCTCGCAGTACGAGGGCACGCGCATCGGGCGGCAGGAACTGTACGCCGAGATCATCGACCCGGAAGATTACGGCATCGTCAAGCGCCCCTGGTTTAAACTGTGGGACGCGAACAAGCCTTTCCCCAACTTCCTGTATGTGTTGCAGTCCTACGACTGCGCGTACACGGACAAGACGATCAACGACCCGACCGCGTGCAGCGTGTGGGGCGTGTTTCGTCCGACCGACGACTCGCCGATGTGCGTCATGCTCATCGACTGCTGGGAGGAATTCCTGCCTTACCCGGACCTGCGCACGAAAGTCATCGACGAGTACAAGTCCATCTACGGCGAACCCGGCAAGAAAGTCGACATGGTGCTGGTCGAGGACAAGGCCTCAGGCATCTCGATCATCCAGGACCTGCAGCGTGCTGGGGTGCCGTGCCGCGCATACAACCCGGGCCGCGCCGACAAGACCCAGCGTCTGCATCTGGTGGCCAACATCATCGCCCACGGGCGCGTGTACATCCCCGAATCCGTCGTGCACCGGGGCCAGCCGCGCGACTGGGCCGAGGTCTTGGTGTCGCAGGTCTGCTCGTTTCCCGAGTCCGAGCGTGACGACCTTACTGATACAATGAGCCAAGCGCTGCGTTTGCTGCGTGACATGGGCTTCATCAACATCGACCCGGTGGCACCTGACACTGAATACGTGGACGACGAGTACCGCGAAAAGAAGGTGAACCCTTATGCCGTCTGATTCGACCCTGCGGTCATTCCTGGCCGAACTCTCGCCCGAGGACGTGGCCACGCTGGTGGGCCGGATGTCCCGTCTGCTCCCGCAGGGTGCTGCCGTGTACTCGCCCGAGTTGAACGCTGGCGAAGCCGAGTGGATCGCCGAGCAGCGCATGAAGCGTGGTCTTGCGCAGGAGCGTGAGCGTGCCATCCTCGAGCAATTGCTGCCCCAGGCCATGGCAAGGCAGCGTGCGATGATCCCCGAGTCACAGGCAGACGTTTTCGTACCGACCCGCCCGCGTGTCATGCGCGAAAGCCCGTTCATCGCCACGCAGCCGCGCCCGATGCCGGACGCCGGCATCATGGGTCGCAAGCGTGAGTATGCCGAGGGTGGCCCGGTGCTCCCCGACCAGACGCAGCCCGACATTACCGATGCCGGTCGGATACTGGCCGATTTGAGCCCGTATGCCAAAGGCGGCATGGCCACCGGCGGTATCAAGACCGCGACCAAAGCGAAGACTCTGGACGAAATGCAGGCCGAGCTTATCGGCAAGCAGGGCCTCACGCGCCGCTCGCTGTTCGGTCTGCCCACCCAGTCGCAGCAGTATCCGCTGTCCAAGGTCGAGCAAGAGGTGCAGCGCATCGAGCAGCAGGCTCGCAAGAAAGGCGAGGCACCGAGCGTCACCAGCACGCGTGTGGATGTGGACCCAGGCACCGGCAGCAAGCGCTCGGTCATGGAGTCGATCGCCGAGACCCCGGTTTCTCGTCGCATGGTGCTCAAGACCGCCGGATCGCAAGCCATTCAGGGCATGTTGCCGATGGGCGATGTCGCCAAGGCGTTGGATGTCCCGGCTCCCACTGGTGTGGCGGGCGCATTGTCGCGAGCCACGCAGGCAGCACCGGTCATACCTGTGGTGACCGAGGCCATGATCCCAGGAATGATCGCCGAGGGTCTCAAGATGGGTTACAGTTTCCCTCGCATCATGAGGATGATAGAGTCCGATCTCGGCACCGGCCTTAAGAATGTCGGGGCCGACGACATCGAGCGTGCATACTACAACATGTTCGACCCGTTTAGTGCCACCTCGGGATTTGAGCGCAAAGTCACACCCGGTGAGGCGTGGCAGTCGTTGACTGGTGTAGAGAGAGCTTATGGGTCACCTATGGGTAAAATGCGTCAGTCTATGCGATCGGTCAAGGCGGCAGACCCGGAGTTGTACAATACTTTGAAGACTCTCTCTCGCGACATCGCCGAGTACGGTCTCGAATAACGAAAGATACATATGGCCACCGAATTCCCGCAGCCGCAGATGGACCCCCAGGCAGGACCTGAGGACACCGAAGGCATCATGTTCGACCTGGACGATGATTTCTCGGAGGTCGAGGAGCAGCCGGATGGTTCGGCCATCGTGCGCATGGACGAGTTCAAGGGGCCGAACGAGGACCAGGACTTCTACGGGAATCTGGCCGAGGAAATCCCGAACTACGACTTGTCGTCGATCGCGCTCAAGTACATCGAGCTAATCGAGAAAGACAAGGAGGCACGCAAGGAGCGTGACAAGCAGTACGAGGAAGGCCTCAAGCGCACGGGTATGGGCAACGACGCGCCCGGTGGTGCGCAGTTCCAGGGTGCGAGCCGTGTGGTGCACCCCGCCATGGCAGAAGCCTGTATCGATTTCGAGTCGCGTGCCATCAAGGAGCTTTTCCCGCCCGACGGCCCGGTGCGTACCAACATCGTGGGCGACGTGACCGAAGAGCAGGAGAAGCGTGCCGAGCGTAAGCGCGACTTCATGAACTGGCAGCTTACCGAGCAGATCGAGGAATTCCGCGACGAAGAAGAGCAGATGCTCACGCAACTGCCGCTGGGCGGATCGCAGTACCTCAAGCTGTATTACGACCCGCGCAAGAAGCGCCCGGTCGCTGAGTTCATTCCGATCGATAACGTCATCCTGCCTTTCTCCTCTGCGAACTTCTACACGGCGCAGCGTGCGACCGAAATGCAGGACATCACGCAGCAGGAATTCGAGTCGCGTATCGCGTCTGGCCTGTATCGTGACGTCAACATCGTGCGTGCCACGATGGAGCCCGAGCCCACCGGCCCCGAAAAGGCGAACGACAAGATCGAGGGCAAGAAGTGGGAAGATAACGTGGACGGCACGCGCCGCGTGTACCACGTCTACGTGATGCTGGAGGTTGAGGAGGACTCGCACTCGAAGGGGGAACTCGCGCCTTACATCCTGATGATCGACGAACTCAACACGGAAGTGCTGGGTTTGTATCGTAATTGGGAGGAGGGCGACGAGACGATGGCGAAACTCGACTGGATCACCGAGTTCAAATTCATCCCGTGGCGTGGTGCGTATGCAATCGGACTACCTCATCTTATTGGCGGTCTTAGTGCCGCAATTACTGGCGGCTTGCGCGCTCTTCTTGATACTGCGCATATTAATAATGCCGCAACGATGCTCAAGCTCAAAGGGGCTAAGATTTCGGGCCAGAGTCAGAATGTGGAGGTTACGCAGATCACGGAAATCGAGGGCGCACCGGGCGTAGACGATATCCGCAAGATCGCGATGCCCATGCCGTTCAACCCGCCCAGCGAGACTCTGTTCAAGCTGGTGGGCTTCCTGACCGAAGCGGCCAAGGGCGTGGTGACGACCGCCGAGGAGAAGATCGCCGACGTGAGCGCGACGACGCCGGTGGGCACTGCCCAGGCGCTGATCGAGCAAGGCTCGAAGGTGTTCTCGGCCATCCACGCACGGTTGCATGACTCGCAGTCGCGTGTGCTCAAGATCCTGCAGCGGATCAACCGCTGGTACCTGGACGAGATGCACAAGGGCGACATCGTTCAGGAACTGGACATCAAGCGCGAGGATTTCAATCGCAACAGCGACGTGATCCCGGTCTCGGACCCGCACATCTTCTCCGAGACGCAGCGCATGGCGCAGACCCAGGCGGTCATGGCCATGATGGACAAGTACCCAGATCTGTTCGACCGCCGTGCCGTGGTGCAGCGGGCGCTCAAGCAGATGAAGGTGCCGAACGTCCAGGAACTGATGCCCGCCACCGCCGAGCCGATGGAGATCAACGCAGCGGAGGAGAACGCGGCGATGGCGATCGGTCGCGCAGCATTTGCATACCCGCACCAGAATCAACTGGCGCACCTGCAAGCGCACCTGGATTTCGCGCTGAACCCGATGCTGGGCAGCAATCCGATCATCGCGCCGCAATTCCTGCCGCAAGCCCTCGAGCACATCAAGCAGCATTTGATGCTGTGGTACATGGGCCACATGAATGGCTACGTCGAGGAGAGTCTCGGTCGTCCCGTGAAGGATTACGACATCGCGGGCATCACTGGTGAGGTCGATAAGCTCTTTGCACTGGCGTCGCAGCACACGATGATGGACGCGAAAGAGACGCTCACTAAGGTGCAGCCCGCTGTCATGCATATGCTGCAGGTCATGCAGTCGCTCAAGCCGCAGCCCCCGATGGACGGCGCGGATCAGGTGATATTGCAGACCAGCATGGCCGAGACCGAGCGTCGCAAGATGAAGGATCAGGCCGACACGATCCTGGCCGAGAAGCGGCTGACGCAGGACACGCTGCACAAGAATCGCCAGCAGCAAATCGATATCGCGCTCAACGCGTCAGATAATCTGACCGAGGAGCGGATCAAGAGCGCAGAATTGTCGCACGACGCGCGACGTCTGCAACAGGAGCAGTTGACCACTGCACTCACCGCGCAAGAAAGCGCACAACGAGCACTAGGAGCCTAACATGGCATCGAATCAAGAGCAGATGGGTCAGGACGTGAATTATCACAAGCGTATCGCCATGGGTGCCGCGCTTGACGGTAGCACCCTGGGCAGCAAGGAGCCCGCCAAGACCCCGGCACCCGCACGCAAGACCGGCGGCGGTGCCCTGGCGCAAGCCAAGAAGAAGTAAATGCGATACGTCAGCGACCTCATCGGTGCTATCAGAAGTCGCCAAGCGACGATCGCCCAGTCATTGGTGGCGGGTAACGCCGTCACCTTTGAAGCCTACCAGCGTTTGGTAGGTCAGCACCAAGGGCTTGAACAAGCCCTGGAAATCTTAAACGACCTTTTGAAGGACCCCGACGATAATGAGTCAAATGAATGAACCGGTGGCTTTGAACGAAGCCCAGTTGCAGGAAGCATTTCCGGCAGTAGACCCCGGTGCTATGCCAGTAGGTGGCCGAATCCTTGTCCAGTGGCGGCAAGTGAGGAAGACTACCACCAAGTCTGGTATTGTGCTGGTCGAGGAGACCAAGGAAACCGAGAAGTGGAACACGCAAGTCGCGCGAGTGATTGCGATGGGTCCGCTTGCTTTCAAGAAACGCGACTCTCTCGAGCCTTGGCCCGAGGGCAACTGGGTGCAGGTGGGCGATTTCGTTCGCATGCCAAAGTGGGGTGGGGACCGGTGGGAGGTGCCGATCGAAGGCACCGAAGATACCGCGCTTTTCTCCATCTTTAACGATCACGAAGTCATCGCCAAGGTGACGGGTGATCCCTTGAAAGTGAGGGCATTCCTGTGAACGCACAAGACAAATTGGAAATGCAAGTCGCCGAGGATGTCGACGGCTCTGCAGTGGTCAAGATGTCTCCGGACGATCTACCCCCGGTAGACGATCTGGACGATGATCGTCAATCCCAGTCGGCCAGCGATGACCTGGACGACGACAATGACTCCCAGGTCGACCCGGACCCCGAGCGTGAGGCCATCCGGCAGGCACGACGGGAGGAGCGTCGGCTTAAGAAGCAGCTTCAGAAGGCCCGGACGAACGAGTCGAACCACCTCATCCAGGCGCTCAAGCGCCAGAATGAGCAGATGGCCGAGCGTTTGGCGGTCCTGGAGAAGCGCACCGCCGGGTCCGACCTCGCCCGTCTGGACAAGGCGATTGAGGACGGCCACCTTCGTCTGCAATACGCCAAGATGAAGATCAAGGAAGCCGCTGAAATGGCAGACGGCGCTTCCCTGGCCGAGGCGAACGAGGCGTGGTACGAGGCTCGGCGGCAGGTCGAGGCTCTGGAAGCCCTCAAGAAAAAGGCGGTCGATAGCGACGGCTCGGCGAAACACTCTGTCCCGAAGGCCCCGGACCCCCTGCTCAAGCAGCAGGCTGGCCGGTGGATGGATCGGAACAAGTGGTACGACCCCAACGGGACGGATATGGACTCCCAGGTAGCCACCAAGATCGACGAGAAGCTCGTCGCCGAGGGCTGGGACCCGACGACCCCCGATTACTGGGACGAGCTTGACCGCCGATTGACAAAATATTTGCCACACCGCTATAATGGTGGCAATGACGAATCAAATAGTCGGTCGTCAGACAGGAGACCCCGAACTGTGGTTACTGGCTCAGGACGCGAACACTCATCGTCGGCACGACCCGGCGAGTTCCGTCTGTCGCCCGAACGGGTGCGAGCCATCAAGGAAGCCGGTAAATGGGATAACATTACCGAGCGTAACCGCATGATCAAGAAGTACGCGGAATATGACCGCAGCAACAACAATAGGGGTTAATATCATGACACGTGATGACCGACTGAAAAAAGATCTTTCCGCAGGTGGCCGCGAGTCTCGCGCAACGCAAGACAGTCAACGCGGTGCGGCTACGGAGGAACTGGCGAGCGCGCAAGAACGTCGTAAGATGTTCAGATCGGAATGGATTCAAGAATCTCTTCCAACTCCCCCGGCGATTCCGGGTTTCCATGTATGCTGGCTATCTACCACTAACGGGTACGATCCCATCCACAAACGTCTCCGCATGGGCTACACGCCTGTGATGGGTGACGAGGTGCCGGGCTTTGAGAACTATCGAGTTAAAGCCGGAGAGCACACTGGGTTCGTCGCTTGCAACGAGATGCTCCTGTACAAGATCCCTGAAGAAATCTATCAGGAGATCATGGCAGAACTGCACCATTATGCGCCCCAGGACGAAGCGGACAAGATCCGTGTCCAGGCGGAGCAGATGGTCGGTCGCGACTCGAAGGGCAGGCCGTTGGGTATGGTGGAAGGCGAGGGCATCTCGGAAATGGATAAGCCCAAGCCCGTCCCTGTGTTCCAGTGACGGATATCTGAACCTGTATGGAGTAAAGCAAATGTCTGCTACCTCTGCTCCGTTCGGTTTGCGCCCCGCGTTCCATCCCTCTGGTCTGGACCGCGCTCAAGCGCTTGCCAACGGTATTCAAGCCGTCTCTACGAGCGGCAACGTCTCTGCTGGCTATGCCACCAATATCTTGAAGGGTCAGCCCGTCAAGATGGACACTGGTGGCTATATCGTCGTCGCCGCTGCTGGCGATTCGTTCCTCGGTGCCTTCGCCGGTGTCGAGTGGACGGATTCCACCGGTCGCCGTCGTGTCAGCAACTACTGGCCCGCAAATGAGTCCTTCCAAGTGGGCTCGGTGGTCGCGTATTTCTACAACGATCCCAACATCGTTTACGAAATCCAGACCGATGGTACCCTGACTCAGACCGCTATCGGTGCTGAGGCTGACCTGAGCAACACGACCGCTGGTTCTACGACCACGGGCTTGTCTCAGGCCACGCTGTCCATCAGTGTTGTGGCATCGCCCAACACGGCGCAAATGCGCATTGTGGACATCGCCCCGTACCCCGACAATGCTTGGGGTGATCCTTTTGTAATCGTCCGTGCAACCATCGCCGAATTCCAATTCGCCGGTGTTGCTGGAACCGCACTGTAAAGGAGGGCATGAGTCATGGCAGCCCCGATGAGAAGTACAGACTTCCGTAGCATTGTTGAGCCTATCCTCAATGAGTGCTTCGATGGTGTGTACGAACAACGCAAGGACGAGTGGTCCCGTGTGTTCCGCGAGGAACAAGGTATCCCCCGTAACTACCACGAAGAGCCGGTCCTGTACGGATTTGGTGCCGCTCCCCAACTGCCTGACGGAACTCCGGTTTCGTATCAGCAGGGCGGCGTGCTGTTCCTGAAGCGCTATGTGTACCAAGTCTATGGCTTGGCCTTCGCGCTGACCAAAGTGTTGGTCGAGGACGGCGATCACATCCGTATCGGTCAGGTGTACGCCAAGCACCTCGCTCAATCTCTGATTGAGACGAAGGAAACGCTGTCGGCTAACGTTCTGAACCGCGCTTTCAACAGTGCCTATCCCGGTGGTGACGGCGTGCAGCTGAACTCAGCTTCGCACCCGATCGTCAACGGTACGTTCTCCAACCTGCTGACGACTGCAGCCAACCTGTCCCAGACCTCTCTGGAGCAGATGCTGATTCAGATCCGTCAAGCGGTGGACAACAACGGCAAGAAGATCCGTCTGGTGCCCCGCCAACTGGTGGTCGCTCCTGGCAACATCTTCCAGGCCGAAGTGCTGCTGAAGTCGGTTCTGCGTGCCGGTACCGCCAACAACGACATCAACCCCGTGAAATCGATTGGTCTGCTGGACGAAGGCGCTGCCGTTCTGTCCCGTCTGACCAACGCCAACGCATGGTGGGTTCAGACCGACGCTCCCGAGGGCATGAAGCTCTTGATGCGCCGCGCTCTGGAGAAGACCATGGAAGGCGACTTCGAGACGGACTCGATGCGTTACAAGGCTACCGAGCGTTACGACGTGGGTTTCACTGACCCGCGTGCCATGTACGGTACCCCCGGCGTCTAAACCTTGAGGGGGCTTCGGCTCCCTCTCCTTCAGGAGAAAGACAATGGCTCAAACGTACTTTGGTTCGACAGTGCGCACCGGTACTGACGCTCTGTCTGATACCGTTGACGGCGGTTTCGTCGTCACGGCTCAGACCACGACTGTCACGACCGTGGCCGCTGGCACGGCAGTTAGCTCGACCATCACCATCCCGGCATACTCGCAAATCATTAATTTCTTTATTGATTGCACGACGTTGCCGGTGGTTGGTGGTGGCACGGCTACTACCGTTCCTATCACGATCGGCACCGCTGCCGCTGGTACCCAGTACCTGTCGGCTACGGACTGCATCTCTGGTGGACGCGCTGCTCTGACCTTCACCGCTGCTCAATTGACCGCAATGGCCGACGTTGGCACCAGCCAATCGGTGGTTGTGACGGTTGATCCGAACGGCACCATCTCCACGACTCAGGGTGTTTTCCGCCTCACGGTGGTATACGCTCAGAAGGTGTAAGGAGGCTGACATGGGCGAATTTAAGCCGATGGTCAAGATGATGACCACCGAGCCGACCGTGGAACTGAAGCTCAAAAAGGGCGGCAGTGCTACGCACGCTCGGATGCATCGTGAAGGTGCCAAGGAGGGATTTAAACCCGTAAAAAAGATGGACGGGGGAGTGATGGGCGCTTTGTCCCGTACTCCCGCGCCGACTACTCCTATGGGTAATCTCCCTGCAGCACGCGCTATGGCCGCTAAGCGTCCAATGCGTGCCGCTGCTCTGCCCGCTCCCACCGTTGCCTCTCGTATGCCCCCTGCTCGTCCTATGATGAAGAAGGGTGGCGAGGTTGAGTCTCCTGCGATGCACAAGGCCGAAATGAAGGCCATTAAGGGCGTCGGTAAGGAACTCAAGAAGCACGAAGATATGCCCGCGTCGAAGGCCCACAAAGGCCTGAAGACTGGCGGTGTCATGAAGTCCACGAAACCCGGCGAATACAAGACGGGTGGTGTGGTCGTCGGTGCTGGCGGCTTCAAGAAGGGCGGTTCGGTGCCTGCGTCGGGTATCATCAAGACGATGGTGGGTAAGACCACCAAGGTCGTCGAGGCTACCCCCGACCGCAATTCTGCTCCCACTGGTGATGTCAAGCTTGGCAACGCTGGCGGATACAAGAAGGGCGGTGCAGCAAAAAAAGCTTTTGCTACGGGGGGCGTAGTTGATACTGGGCGTCCCGTAGCAATGCCCCAAGGTAAGAAGCCACCAAGCAAGCCCGTTGCGATCTCCGAATTGTCGGGGACCTTCAAGAAGGGCGGCAGGGTCTGCTGATCTAGCGGGGGCTTCGGCCCCCGCTTTTTATTGGATACGCCATGAAAGTTCAGATCGCTTCTAAGACTGGGGCAGGGTCCACCACCCCATTCGTGATGAACACCAACGTCACTCCCTTCAATGTGGGTTTCGGCGTTCTTGTGACGGGCACGGTTGATTACACTGTGCAGCACACCTTTGATGATCCCGCAGTCGGCTTCTCGACTTGGTTCCCGCATCCGACGATCGCGACCCAAGCGGTAAATGCCGATGGTAATTACGCCTTCCCGGTGACGGGTATCCGCCTGACCGTGAATTCCGGTGGCGGCACGGCCACTCTGAAGCTGATTCAAGCCGGTATTGCATAATGGCCTACATCGGCTACACCGGGGTGGCTAATCAGGCGCAGACGACGCCCGGTTGCGCTTCGGGTGTCGTAGCAGATGCGAACAACGGCTACGGGGATGATGCGGGCGGGTCCGGTGTCGTCGATACTTATTCGTGTGTGGTGCCTCCCGTTCCTCCGACAACCTGCTTCATTTTGATGGAAAGTTCAGGCTACGTTCTGCAAGAAGACAGTAGCAAGATTTACATGGAGGTCTGCTAATGCCTGACACCAAAATATCCGCGATGCCGTCTGCGGCAACGCTCGACGGCACAGAGATCACCCCGATCGTCCAAAGTGGCGTGAACAAGCAGGTCACCACGGCGAACTATGTCGCCCAGGTGCTCAATGTCAATCGCGTCCTTGTGAGCCAAGGCGGAACTGGTGCTGTAAGCCTGACGGGCTATGTGTACGGCAATGGCACTTCT
>Ga0129333_10004313_pt1 | contig 13309 bp, 11 predicted proteins | sample CPB6_08_DNA_FD_94474 | JGI IMG/M metagenome (GOLD analysis project Ga0129333, IMG submission 94474) | Freshwater to marine salinity gradient microbial communities from Chesapeake Bay, USA - CPBay_Sum_0.6_0.8_DNA | ecosystem: Environmental > Aquatic > Marine > Coastal | place: USA: Chesapeake... | reverse complement strand
CACACCGGGGCACACGTCGACGCCGGGGCGGTGCTGTTGGCGGCGGGGGCGTGGAGCGGACCGGTGGCCCGCCTGCTCGACGAGGTGCTCGACGTGCCGACGGTGCCCGTGTTCGGGCAGATGTGGGCGACGGCACCGCTGCCGTCGGGCACGCTGCGCACGACCGTCGTCGGCCTCGAGTCGACGCTCGCATGGCAGGACGGCGCCGCACTCGACGGCCTGCCGCTCACCCACGACCGGGCCGGGGTGCGCCGCACACGACACCTCTACGGTCGACAGCGCCGCAACGGTGAGGTCGTCTTCGGCGGCGACCGGGTCCGGCTCGACGCCGTCGACCCCGCAGCCGTCGACCCCGGTGCGGTGCCGGCGGTGCGGGACGACGGCATCGCGGTGAACCGTGCGCAGGCCGCCGAGATCGTGCCCGTGCTCGCGTCGGCCCTCACCGCCCGCACGTGGGCGGGGGTGATGCCGTTCGCCCGGGACGGGCTGCCGCTCATCGGCCCGGTGCCGGGCGTGCGCGGGCTCGTCGTCGCCGGTGGACTCGGGTCGTCGGGGTTCAACCGAGGGCCGATGACGGGCTGGCTCGCCGCCGACCTGCTCCTCGGGCGCGACGTCCCGCCCGAGGTGGCGACGGCCCGCCTCGACCGGGGCGACTGAGCGTCAGTCGGCTGGCTTGTAGATGCCGATGCCGCGGTGCTCGGTGATCGCGGCGGGCTGCTTCCGCCACGGCTTGCCGAGGGTGACGCCGCCGTCGACGACGTGCGCCTGACCGGTGATCCAGTTCGACGCGTCCGACGCGAGGAACACCGCCATGTTCGCGATGTCGTCGGTCTCGCCCATGCGGTGCATCGGCTGGGCGCGGCTCATCCGCTCACGGGCCTTGTCCATGCGCTCGAGGTTCTCCTCGGCGGAGACCTCCGAGATCGGCCGGTTCGTCGTGAGCTGCGTGGCGATGAACCCCGGACAGATGGCGTTGACGCGCACGTTCCACTCGGCGAACTCGAGCGCTGCGGTCTTCGTCATCATGATCACGCCGGCCTTGGCGACGTTGTAGAGGTGCGTGCCGATGTCGGGCACGAGACCGCACACCGACGCGGTCGACAGGATCGAACCCGACCGTTGCGCCTTCATGACCGGTGAGACGTGCTTGATCCCGTAGAACACGCTGCGCAGCAGCACGTTCATGGTGATGTCGTACTCGTCGGAGGTGGTGTCCTCGAACGGTCCGGTCGCACCGACGAACCCGGCGTTGTTGTAGAGGCAGTCGACCGCACCCCAGGTGGCGACGGCATGGTCGATGGCGGCCTTCACGTCGGCCTCCTTCGACACGTCGCACCGGATCGACGTGGCCACGTCGGCGCCGAAGGTGGCGGCGACGTCGGCGGCGGCCTCGGCCTGGATGTCGGCGAGGACGACCCGGGCGCCCTCCTCGACGAACCGGCGGGCGGTACCGGCACCGATGCCCGACGCCCCGCCCGTGATGACCGCGATCTTGCCGTCGAGCTGGCCCATGTCCCTGTCCCCCCTGCGTGCGGACCCCGCCCCCGGGAGCCCGTGCGGGCGACGGTAGTGCGGCGACCGCGACGACGTCACGACGATCCCCTTTGGGTCGGTCGGGGCGCCCCGCTAGAGTTCAGGGGCCTTCCGGCGCTCGTAGCTCAATTGGATAGAGCATCTGACTACGGATCAGAAGGTTGGGGGTTCGAGTCCCTCCGAGCGCGCTGAGAACTTCCGGGCCGAGATCCAGTGGGCCGTGCAGCGGAACCATCCCCGGGTCGGGGGCCCGCCGGGAAGATCGCCGAGGTCGCAGCATGGACGCAGGCCGACGTCTACGGACCGACTGCGCCGCTCGGTTTCCACTGGGGCGTCGTGCACGAGACGGAGCAGTCGCTGTTCATCGCGCTCTGCGAGAACATGGGCGGCGGCATACCGATGGCGGTGATCCGAGCGCTGGTCGACGCCGCACGGACCACCGGCGGAGAACGACCTAACCTGCGGTCGTGAACCGGACCACTGCTCGGCAGCGTCGCTGCGTCGTCGTCACGGTCCTCGCAACCGTGATCCTCGCCGGCTGCGGGCGATCCACCTCAGGGGTTGCGTCGAGCACGAGACCCGAGTCCTCCGTGGCTGTGGCCGCTTCGACGACCGCCCCGGGCGACGGGTCGACACCAGGTGAGACGGTCGAGTTCGTCGCCGAGGTCTGGGCGGACAACTGGTTCGCCCTCTCTGCGAACGGCGTGCTCGTCGGCGAGGACTCGACGGCGTTCAAGACGGAGCGCTCCTTCAACGCCGACACGATCGTGTTCCGGGCGACGTACCCGCTCACGATCGCGCTCGTCGCCCGCGACTACATCGAGGACGACAGCGGCCTCGAGTACATCGGCACGTCCCGGCAACAGATGGGTGACGGCGGGATCATCGCCCAGGTCACGGAGCGAACCTCGGGCCGTCTCGTCACGGCGACGGGGTCGACGTGGAAAGGAATGGTCGTCCACCGGGCGCCGCTCGACACCGGATGCGTCGGGGCGAAGAACCCGGCGACGGCGTGCCGCTCCGAGATCACGGTCGAACCGACCGGCTGGACGACCGCTGCGTTCGACGATGCCGGATGGTGGTCTGCGAAGACCTACACCCCCCAACAGGTCGGCACGAAAGACGGCTACACGACCATCCGCTGGAACGGCGCCGCGGCGCTCGTGTGGTCGAACGATCTGAAGGCCGACAACACGATCCTGCTCCGGGCCCCGACGGTCAGCGCCGCGCGCTGATCACTGCCGGGGTACGAACGACCGCACGGGGCGCAGCAGCCTGCGGGCGATGCCGCCGGCACGGCGCAGCGGGCGGGTCACCCGCATCGACCGCGACGCGTGGAGCGCTGCGACCTCGCCCTCGAGGTGCGCGACGCGCTCCCGGAGAGCGGCGACCTCGGCGTCGTCGACCCGGGTGACCATCACCTCCCGCAGCGCGAGCGGCGCCTCGGTCGGCAGCGGCGGCACGTACCCGAGCCGCTCCCAGTGCACGAGGCCGCGCAGGATCTGGTTCCAGTACATGAGGAGCGCCAGCGCATAGGCGTGGTCGGCATCGGCGTCCGTGTCGAGCCGGTGCTCGAACTCGAGGCCCGCCCGGGCCAGGTACGCCGTGAAGTCGAACCGGGCCGGGTCGTCGTCGTACACGTCGGTCACCGCGTAGGCGACCTGTCGTTCGACGAACGCGACGAGGCTTGCGTAGTTCTCGTGGTGGATGTGCACGCAGCCCGGGGGTTCGAGCCGCTCGGTGCGCCGGGTCGCGTCGACGAGCTGCGGAACCCGATGGTGGGCCACCTCGTAGCGGATCGCACCGGTGCGGAACAGCCGGAGCTGGTGATCGGGGTACCAGCCCGACCCGCGCAGCACCCGACCGGCGATCGCGTTGAATCGGGGGATCCAGAACCCGTCGACGTCGTCGGCGGCCGAGGCGACCGCGCGACGCAGCTCCTCCTCGGCGTCGGCGGCGAGGTACTCGTCCGAGTCGAGCACGAGCGTCCACGGGTGCGTGGCCTCGCCGAGGAACCGGTTGCGGAGCGCGTCGTTGAACGGTTCCGGTTCGATCGTCACGATCCGGCAGCCCGCCGCCGACGCGAGGTCGACCGTCCCGTCGGTGCTCGTCATGTCGACGACGATGCGTTCGTCGCACCAGGCGGTCGACCGGAGGAGCTCCGGCAGCACGTGCGCCGAGTTCCGGGTGTGCACGATGAGCGAGATCGCGCCTGTGTCGTTCATCGGTCGTCCACCGATCCGTCGATGTTGAAACGTCCACGCCAACGGGCGAAGAACAACGCCCGACTCTGGCGTTCGAGCGCGTAGGCGCGCTCGTCACGTGAGGAACCCTGCAGGTGGATCGAGTCGACACCCTGGGCGCACACGATCGTCGCCCCCGTCTGCCGCGCCCGGAGACAGAAATCGATGTCCTCGTACGCGAAGGGGAACTGCTCGTCGAACCCGCCGAGCCGGTCGACGAGGGGGCGGTCGACCAAGAAGCAGGCGCCGGTGACGGCCTGCAGCACCCGCGGGCGGCGAGGCACGAGATGCGACGGCACCCAGTGCAGGTGGTGGTACGGGCCCCGGTCGCCGCCGTCGAAGAGCACGCCGCAGTGCTGGATCGTGTCGTCGGGGTACACGAGCCGCGCGCCGGTGACGCCCGCGCCGTAGGTGTCCGCCGTCGAACACAGGTCGAGCAGCGCCCGGCGGTGCAGGAGCACGTCGTTGTTGAGGTACAGGACCCGGTCGCAGTCACCACCGGCGGCGGCACCTGCGTTGCTCGCCCGCGAGAACGACCGTGGCGCGTCGAACCGCACCAGCTCGAGGTCGAGGTCGGTCGTGAGGTCGGAGCGCCGGTAGGGCACGGGCGACGCGTTGTCGACGACGACCACCCGCATCCGGTCGATACCGGCGAACGACGCGGCGTCCTCGAGGGAGGACAGGCACTGCCGCAGCAGACCCGTGAGTGAGCGCGACGGGATGACGACGGTCATCGACATCCGAGGATCTCCCCGAGCTCGGCGTCGAGCAGCGCAGCGACCCGTTCCGCCTGAAACGCCCGGCGGTACCGCTGCGCGGTGATCAGCCCGTTGCGCCGCAGGAGTCCGCGTCGCGCGTCGTCACCGAGGAGCGCCGACACCGCCGCCGGGATCTCGTCGGCGTCGACGACGAGCGAGTTGTGGCCGTCCAGGAGGTACTCGCCACCGCCGACGGTGGGCACGCTCACGACCGCGCACCCTGCTGCCATCGCCTCGAGCGCCGGCAGGCCGAACCACTCGTGTTCGGCGACCGCCACGAACACGTCGGCCGCCTGCAGTTTCGCCGCGACGACCTCCTCGGGATCACCGTCGACGACGACGTGGTGCACGCCGCCGATGGCGCCTACGGCGTCGGTCCGCCCCCGCCGGGCCATGTGCGCGACGCTGCGTTCGATCCGGTGGCGGGGCCCGCCGAAGAACACGTCGGCGATGCTGATGCCCACCTCGATCGACCGCCGGCCGACGGTGTCGGTCACGAACCGCGTCGCCTGGTCCCAGCAGGTGAGGAGCGCGACGGCGGGGTCCTCGAGCACCGGCACGATGCGCGGGTCCGTCCCCTGGCAGTGGAAGACGGCGCGCGCCGGCGTCGCCCGCACCTCGTCGTGATCGTGCGGCAGGGAGAAGATCACCGTGTCCGCTGCAGTGAGCGCGCCCAGCACCTGTTCCCGTACGACGACCGGCGTCGACGAGCGACACCACTGCGGCGCAGCACCCTCGGGTGTGGCGACGACCGCGTCGACCCCGAGGGACCGCAACAGGTCGACGAACTGCACGCCGACCTTGATGCCGCCGTAGATCCCGGCGCCGGGGAGCACGTAGACGATCAACGACGGACCCGCTGTCGGAGTCGTCGCGCCACCCCTGTGACCCGACCGAGGGGACGGAACCCCGAGAGCACCGCTGCGAGGACTGGTCCGTGGTGGCGACGGGCGTAGGCGATGCGGGCGCCGGCGAGGAGGCGACGCCGGTGGTCAGCGGATACCGCCGAGCCCGCAGCCCCGAGGTGGATGACGGGGACATCGACCTCGACGACCGCGACACCGGCTCGACTGCACGCCCGACCGAACTCCACGTCCTCCATGTAGCAGAAGTACGACGTGTCGAAACCGCCGAGGTCCTCGTAGGTGTCCGCTCGCACGAACATGCACGCTGCGAGCGGCCACTGCCAGCCGTGGTCGTGCAGCGCATCATCCAGGCGCAGGCGGCGAGCGAGCGGCGGGAGTGCGTCCGCAGCGAGATCGGCGACGAGCTTGCGGCTCGTGTACCCGGGTTGCCGACCAGCCACCTCGGAACCGTCCGCGTGCACGTACCGGGGGACGACGACGCTGCGTGGCTCGCGGTCGATCGTCGCGAGTGCCGCCTCGACCATCTCACCGGTCGGGTAGCAGTCCGGGTTCACGAAACAGAGCACCTCGCCGCGGGCCGCCTCGACGCCCTGGGCGACGGCTGCAGCGAACCCGACGTTCACCGGATTCCTGATCACCCGTGCGTCACCCGACGCGTCGAGCGTGCCGTCGGTGGATGCGTTGTCGACGACGACGACCTCGGCATCGGCGAACGTCCCGAGCACCTCGAGGCACGCTGGCGCCGTGTACACGGAGTCGTGCGTCACCACGACGAAGGTGACCCTCGGTCGGTCGCCCTCGCCGCGAGCCGACAGGACGGCGGAACGGCGGGCTATCTCCATCCGGCGGGCGGTCGGGAACGGCGGGCCGTTGCAGAAGTTGCTGAAGTGCAGGATGCGGGCGTCGGGACGCGGGAACCCGGCGTCCCACCACTCGCAGTGGTTCCACCCGCCGTCGAGGTCCGCGCACTGCCCGCGACGCAGCACGTTCGCCCACACCTGCAGGTAGTCCTGGTCGGCGATCATGTGCGCACCGACCTGATGGGACCCGTCCGTCGCCGCCCGGGTCCGGTCCGCCCAGTCGAGGAAGTTCCGGAGCTCGAGCGCCCGGACGAGGACCACCCCGCTGTTGTGGAAGCGGAACCCGGCGAGATCCGGGGCGGGGAGCGCCGGGGTCAGGTAGCGCAGCGCATGGTCGACGAAGTGCCGCAGGAACTCCGGCCGACCCATCGTCGAGCCCGTCACCGTGGTCTGTTCCACCATCGCGAGCGCACGGTCGCCGAGCCCGACCTCGACGTCGGTCGCGGTGAGGGCGCGCACGAGCACGGCATCGGCGTCGACGTGGAGGAACACCTTCGCCCCGGGACGGCCCAGTGCGGCGCGCCACGTGTCGAATTTCGTGAGGAAGGGATCCGCACGCGTGCCGGCGACCGGCTCGAGCACGACGCGGACGATCCGGTCCGAGGAGGGCAGGAGCGGCGCCGTGACGGCGTCACAGCCGACGACGATCGGGAACGCCGTGTGCTCGAGCAGCGAGAGAATCGTCTGTCGTGCGGCCGCGCCGTATGCGACCGACCCCACCGCCGTCACCATGGCGACGATCTCGTCGTCGTTCGCCACCGGCACGGCAGGCCCCGATCAGCCCGTGTAGGCGGGGCCGATGATGGTGCCGAGGTCGTTGATCGTCCAGCCGGCAGCGACGAGCGTGGCGCGGGCGGCGGCCGACGACGTGTCGTACGGCTGCGGCACGTCCAACTGCACCCCTGCGAGCACTGGGCGGCTCGCCCAGCCACGCAACAGCGCGCCGTAGTTGACCGCCGACAACCCGCTCCGGGTGAACATGCGTGACGCATCGGTCAGCGCGGACACGTTCCACGCACCGAGGTCACGATCGAACGCAGCGGCCCAGGCGAACATGTCGCTCATGTCGGTGACGTTCGAGGTGTTCCAGCCGCTGATGTCACGGTCGAAGGCCCGCGTGTCGCTGAACATCGCGTGCATGGTCGTCACGTTCGACGTGTCCCAGGTCGTGACGTCGCCATTGAACGCACGGGCCCCCTGGAACAGCCATCCCATGTTCGTGACGTTCGAGACGTCCCACGTGCTCAGGTCCTGATCGAACGACCCGCTGTTCGAGAACAGGGCCTCCATGTTCGTGACGTTCGAGACGTTCCACATGCGCAGGTCCTGGTTGAAGTTCGGCAGGTCCCGGAGTGCCGAGCGCATCGTCGTCACGTTCGACACGTTCCACGCCCCGATCGGCTGATCGAACGACGTTGCTCCGATGAACATGTACTCCATGTCGACGACGTTCGACGTGTCCCACGAACCGATCGGCCGGTTGAACGAGGTTGCACCGTCGAACATGTCGGTGAAATGCGTGACGTTCGAGGTGTCCCACGAGGCGATCGGCTGGTCGAACGACGTCGCACCCCGGAACAGACCGTCCATGCGCGTGACGTTCGACGTGTCCCACGTGCCGATCGCACCGTTGAAGGCGGTCGTGCCACGGAACATGCATCTGATGTCCGTGACGCCGCTCGGCAAGGTGCCCGGTACGAACGTCAACGCGGTGTTCTCGAAGAACGCGCCGGCGAGTGACACCAGATTCGGGTCGGACCCGAAGTCACCCCACGAGAGCACCGCGATGATGAACTCCCGACCTGCGAGCACCCCGCCGCACCCGTTCCCGTAGCGCGTGGCCGACCCACTCACCTCGATGTCGTAGGTGCCGGCCGATGCGAACGTGTGGCTCTGGACGTCGACGACCCCGGTGTAGGTGTCCGGTGTGGTGCCGTCGTCCCAGTCGATGGTCCCGGTGAGCTGTCGAAACGGGAGCTCGACGGTCAACGGCGCGACGTCGGATGGGACGACGACCCGGATGACCATCGGCCACGCCACAGCACCGGCGGGGGAAGCCTGGATGGCGACCAGCGCGGAGGCGAGGAGCAGGACTGCACACACCGTGCGGAGGAACCGTCGCATGGCCCGCACGTTACAGAGATGGCCCTACGTTCGGTGACCGAACCCGGTCAGGCAGGAGTCGACGGGCGTTCGCCGACGAGCGCTGCGATGCGGGACTGCGCGCCAGCGCGCCAAACCTCGAACGGGAGCGCCTGCGCGGCCTCGATCCCGGCCCGAGCGTCGTCGCCGACCGGCTGATGCAGATCGAGCGAACCCGACCGCGACGCAAGATCCACGATGGCGCGGGCGACGTGCTCGGGCGGGATCCCGACAGCAGCGGCCCCCGCCACGAAGAACCGGCGCACCCACGCCTCGTCAGCGGCGTACGGTGACGCCGGCGGCGCTTCCTCGTACCCACCCGCGTCGAAGATGTTGGTCGACACGAATCCCGGCTCGATGAGCACGACGCGAATCCCGAACGGTTCGACCTCCCAGGCGAGTGCCTGACTCGCGGCCTGCAACGCCTGTTTCGATCCCTGGTAGAAGGCGTGGTAGCCGCGCGCTGGGGTGCGTGCGCCGACCGTCGAGAGGTTCACCACGAGACCGTTCCGTCGTTCACGCATCGCCGGAAGAGCAGCACGGATCACCCGGAGTGCACCCCAGTAATTGGTCTCGAACTGGGCACGTGCCAAGTCCCAGTCGATCGTCTCGACCGGGCCGCTGCGGGAAATGCCTGCGTTGTTCACCACCACGTCGAACGGGCCGTTCTCCCCCACCGCGCGTTCGACCGAGCTCTCGTCGCAGACGTCGAGCTCGACGACCGTCGCACCGGCGACTTCAGTGGCGGAGTCCGGGCGCCGGACACCTGCGACGACGCGATCACCGGCGGCTGCGAATGCCACCGCCGTTGCCCGACCGATACCGCTCGCCGCCCCCGTAATCAACACGTTCCGCATGGTCGGACCCTACCGGTGGCTCTGCGCCGATCTGGCACAATGAGCGGTCTGCAGCACCCACTGCGTACGGGGAGGTGGACCATGAAAGCTGTCTGGTTCGCAGAGCACGGCGACATCGACGTCATGCGGTTCGGCGAGGTCGACGATCCCGAGCCCGGCCCGGGCGAGGTGCGCATCAAGGTCGAGGCGTGCTCGCTCAACTATCACGACATCTTCACCCGGCGTGGCATGCCGGGAATCAAGGTTCCGTTACCGATGGTGCCGGGATGCGACGCCGCGGGCACCGTCGACCGACTCGGCCATGGTGTCGAGGGATGGTCACCCGGAGATCGGGTGCTCGTCGACCCGGTGCTCACCGACGAGGCAACCGGACGCTTCTGGATGATCGGCGACACGCGCTGGGGCGCCTATGCCGAGTACGTGGTCGTCGACCAGTCGCAGCTCATCGTCCTCCCCGACGCCGTGAGCGCCGTCGACGCGTCGTGCCTGCCCGTTGCGTACGGCACTGCGCACCGGATGATGTTCACGCGCGGCGAAGTCGGTCCGGGTGACTCGGTGTTGATTCTCGGTGCGTCGGGCGGTGTGGGGACGAGCGCTCTGCTGCTCGCCAAGATGGCAGGCGCGCGAGTCGTCGCAGCGGCTGGCAGCGATGAGAAGTGCGAACGCCTGCGAGCACTCGGCGCCGATGAAACCGTCAACTACGCCGCCGAGGACTTCGCCGCGCACACGAAGCGAACCACGGGCACGCTGTTCACGGGTGGGGGATACGACGTGGTGGTGAACTTCACCGGCGGAGACACTTGGGCGAGGTCGCTCCGTTGCGTGAAGCTCGGCGGCCGACTCCTCACCTGTGGTGCAACAGCTGGATACGACCCGCAGACCGACATACGTTTCATCTGGACAGCCGAGATGGACATCCGGGGATCGAACGGATGGAAGCGCAGTGATCTCGCCGCGCTTCTCGACCTGGTACGCGACGGACGACTGAAGCCGGTGATCGATCGAGTCATGCCGCTCGAGGACGGCGTCGAGGCGATGCGGCTGCTCGAGGACCGATCGTTCTTCGGCAAGATCGTCATCACCCCATGAGCGTCGGCGCAGATGACGGGAACCTCGTCGACGCCGTCACCGTGCACGCGACGACTGATCGGGTCGCGTTCATCGACCTGACAGGTGATGCCGTCCGCACGGTCACCCATCGTGACGTGGCTGCGCACATCGCTGCGGCATCGCTCGCCGTGCGGAATCTCGGCGGACACGTCGGTGACCGGGTCGGGATCCTGGCCGACAACTCGGTGGACTTCGCAGCGTTGTACTTCGGCATCTGCCGGATCGGCGCTGTCACCGTACCGCTGAACACGAAACTCCCGGCTGACACGCTCGCATTCATCGCCGACGACGCCGACCTACGCATCGTCTTCGCCGACGCGACGAACGCGCATCTCGCGCCACCAGGGGTCCGGGTCGTCATCATCGGTTCGGACGAATGGCACGACATCCGACGTGGAACACCACCGGAGACCGTGCGGGTCGACAGCACTCACGTCGCTGTCCAGATGTACACGAGCGGATCCACCGGGCGCCCGAAGGGTGTTCTGCTGTCCCACGGCAGCCAGCGGTTCACGGTCGCGCAGTACACCTCGGGCGGCTACTTCATGGATGACGACGAACGGATCGTCGTTTCGGCCCCGATGTACCACAAGAACGCGATGGTGCAGACGAAGGTCAACCTCGCTCTCGGCGGTCAGATCGTGCTGCTCCGCCGATTCGACGCCGCCGACTACCTACGCGCCGTGGCGACGCACAGGGCGACGAGCCTCACAGGTGTGCCGACCATGTTCGCCCTCATGACCGCGCAGCGAGCGCTCCTCGACGAGCTCGACCTCGGGTCGGTCCGACGGCTCATGATCGGCTCAGCGCCGATGACAGAGGCGTTCTACGACGAGGTCCAGCAACTCTTCCCCGGTGCCACGGTCACGAACGGGTACGGGACGACCGAGGCAATCGCATGCTTCGGACCGCACCCACAAGGCCTTGCCCGACCGAAGATCGCGCTCGGTTACCCGCTCGCAACGATGGAGGTGCGCCTCGTCGACCCTGCCACGGGACTCGATGCCAACCCGGGTGAGTTCTGGATTCGTGGACCGGGCGTCATGAACGGTTACCACAACCTGCCGGAGGTGACCGCAGGCCGCCTTGTCGACGGTTGGTACCGCACCGGCGACACGATGGAACGGGACGCAGACGGCTGGTACTTCTTCGTCGGACGAGTCGACGACATGTTCGTGTGCGGCGGCGAGAACGTGTACCCCGGTGAGGTCGAACAGCTGCTCGAACGGCATCCTGACGTACACCAGGCGGCCGTTGTCTCCGTTCCCGACACGGTCAAGGGTGCGCTGCCCGTGGCGTTCGTCGTACGCACGGCCGACGCGGGCATCGACGAGGACGCGTTGCGTCGATGGACGATCGAGCACGGCCCTGCGTACGCACACCCGCGGGCGATCTGGTTCGTCGACGAGATCCCGCTTGCGGGCACCGCCAAGATCGACAAGCGGGCGCTCGCCGCCCGGGCGGCCGCGGCCTTCACCTCGCGCTGAACCGGCCGAAAACGACGGAAGGCGGGCGGCCGACCCGAAGGCCGACCACCCGCCGTTCCGCACCGGACTCAGGCCAGGTCGAACCGGTCGAGGTTCATGACCTTGTCCCACGCTGCGACGAAGTCCCGCACGAACTTCTGCTCGGCATCGTCGGAGGCGTACACCTCCGCCAGCGCACGGAGCACCGAGTTCGAACCGAACACGAGGTCGGCGCGGGTACCCGTCCAACGGGCCGCACCGGTGTTCCGGTCACGACCCTCGAATGCGGTCTGGTCGTCCGAGGTGGCCTTCCACTCGGTCGCCATGTCCAACAGGTTCACGAAGAAGTCGTTGGACAGCACGCCCGGTCGTGCCGTGAGCACGCCGTGCGACGAACCGCCGGCGTTCGCACCGAGCACCCGGAGACCACCGACGAGCACGGTCATCTCCGGAGCCGACAGGGTGAGCAGCGCCGCCCGCTCGACGAGCAGGTGCTCGGCCGGGACCGGGTGCGACGCCTTCACGTAGTTGCGGAAGCCGTCGAAGGCGGGCTCGAGCACGGCGAAGGACGCCGCGTCGGTCTGCTCGGCCGACGCATCGGTCCGACCGGGCGTGAACGGCACGGTCACGTCGAAGCCGCCGGCCTTCGCTGCCGCCTCGACCGCAGCGCAACCACCGAGGACGATGAGGTCGGCGAGCGACACCTTCTTGCCACCCGACGCCGAGGCGTCGAACGCCGACTTCACACCCTCGAGCGCTGCGAGCACCTTGGTGAGCGTCGCCGGGTCGTTGACCTCCCAGCCCGACTGCGGGGCGAGACGCACGCGGGCGCCGTTCGCGCCACCGCGCTTGTCGGTGCCGCGGAACGTCGCCGCCGACGCCCACGCCGCCCGCACCAGCTCCGACACCGACAGGCCGGTGGCGAGGATCTGGGTCTTCAGCGCAGCGATGTCGGCCGCGTCGACCAGCGGGTGGTCGACAGCCGGCACCGGGTCCTGCCAGATCTGCGGCTCGGGGACCTCGGGGCCCAACAGGCGGGCGTGCGGACCCATGTCACGGTGCGTCAGCTTGTACCAGGCCCGGGCGTACGCATCGGCGAACACGTCGGGGTTCTCGTAGTAGCCGCGCGAGATCTTCTCGTAGATCGGGTCGAACCGCAGCGCGAGGTCGGCCGTCGTCATCATCGGCGCGTGCCGCTTCGACGGGTCGTGCGCGTCGGGGACGGTGTCCTTCGCCTCGGGGTTCGACGGCGTCCACTGCCACGCACCGGCCGGGCTCTTCGTGAGCTCCCACTCGTAGCCGAACAGGTTCTCGAAGTAGTTGTTGTCCCACTGGATCGGGTTCTTCGTCCACGCACCCTCGATGCCCGAGGTCATCGTGTCGTAGCCCATGCCGGTGCCGGCCGAGTGCTTCCACCCGAAGCCCTGCTCGGCGAGGTCGGCACCTTCGGGCTCCGGCCCGACGTTCGACTCCT
>Ga0129333_10004312_pt1 | contig 13311 bp, 6 predicted proteins | sample CPB6_08_DNA_FD_94474 | JGI IMG/M metagenome (GOLD analysis project Ga0129333, IMG submission 94474) | Freshwater to marine salinity gradient microbial communities from Chesapeake Bay, USA - CPBay_Sum_0.6_0.8_DNA | ecosystem: Environmental > Aquatic > Marine > Coastal | place: USA: Chesapeake Bay... | reverse complement strand
TAATCTTCGCCTTTTTTTACTATTTTTAAACTATATGTACCATTAGTATTTACTACCACATCAAATATTGCACCTTGTCCAAATCCAGAAGTAGTTAATGTAGCTGAAATATTTCTACGTATTAGAGAATTTGTTATTGTTGGAGCAGTTCCTGTATAAGAAAATCTATTTATAACTCCATCTGGATCTGGTTCATATGTAAAGATCAAATCAACTGTTGAATTTATAGCAGCAACAGTACCAATATCCCCAACATCTCCAATATAATCCTCCATAATGGATTTTGCCTCAGCAGTATCCATCATATTTGGCAATAAATCAGTATCATAATCATCTAGTACATTTGTATTAGAATTACTACTCAAACTAAAGTAATCTAGTGATATATCAGCAAGACCTTTTTGATTTAATTCTGGTAATTTAAATGATCCAGAATAATTAGGAAATGTTCCTGATATTAAATCTCCACCATATGTATTTCTCAGTATTCTTGCCAACAATGGAAACTGCCTAGCCTCCAATATTCTTCCGTTACATAATAACCAGCCTTTTGGTATTCTTGTTAAATTCCCAGTCCAAGGCTGTACCGAACCAATCGGTAAAGCCTTCATAGTTCTTAGAGTTCCATATTCTGCCATTTTAGATCTCCATTAGCCACCAACCTTTTTGTGAAGCTGGTGCGCCAGTTTGATTGTTACTATCTGGATATGTATCACCTAGATAAACTAATCCAAATCCAGCGTTTGGTGTCTGAACAACTAATTCGCCTCCATTCCAATCTGTTATAACTGGAGTTCCAGAATTTTGAGAATCTCCCTGAACATTATGTCCACTATAACCTCTAATTTTCAGTGAAATATTATATGTTAAATTTCCACCAACATCAATAATTCTAATCATATCTCCTGTTCTTGGATTTGAAGGTAATTTAATTGTTAGATTTGAAGACGGTGATACAAAATAATTTGTATTTACTTCAGCATCAACTATTTCTAGACCAGAAGAAATATAAATCCATTTTCTACCTCCTGTTGAACTGTAAAATACATCAGTACCACCTAAATCAATAGATCCATTTGAATTAACTTTAAATAATTTTTCTTCTTCATTATCAACAATCTTATTGACGGTTAAATTACCGCCATTTACAATCATGTTTGCATTAAATAAGTTATCTCCACTTGTTGTACTGGAAGTTATATTACCAGAGATAGTTAAATTACCAGTAGAATTCTGTAGGAATAATTTTTGTACTAATGAATTATCTGTTATTGTTAAGTTGCCACCTTTAATTGATAAATTGCCAGTAGAACTATTAACAATAAATTTATCAAAGTTGGTAGAACCTATTGATAAATTACCAGAAATTTTGGTTGATCCAGATGAACTATCTATATAGAATTTATCAACATTTGACTGATTCTTGATTACAAAAAATTCTGCATCTTCTGTATTGGATCCTTTGAAAGTAATTGATTTATTTACTTCTAAAGTACCTAATATGAATGTATTACCAGTTGTAGACTCTACGCTAAATGTTTCTACATTTGGTGAACCACCATCATTGATAGATAATTTTTGCGAAGAAGTTTGGTTAACTGTTACGATTCTTACTAATTCTCCACCATAACCATTAGAATTTGGAGATAACCTGAATAAGTCTCCTGTCCCAACGTCACCACTAAAGATACCAGTAGATACTACATTATCATTAGTACCACTTGATAATCCATTTGTATTATTAATATAACTTGCATTTCTAGTTAAATTATATTTTACTAGTTTGCAATTATCTGGGTGATCTGTTCTTAGATACTTATATCCACTTGGAGATACCTCAGAAGTAACCATAGTACCATCAGAATTCAGTACATTTCTAGCTCTTCTTACTAGTACTCGTATTGTATTATTTACATCATTTAAATTGGTTAATCCAATAACTTCTAGTAATTCACTATACTGCTCACCAACAGGAGAAACTGAAGTATTTTGACCATCTACAGCAATTGATCTATCAATTAATATAAATTGCCCTAATTCCAATTCTCCAGTTGCAACATTACTTAAAGGTAAGTGATATTCATCTACTTTTGTAGGATCTGGTCTAAATGTAGTTCCTCCCCATACTTGTAATCCAGCAGTATCAATTTTTAATTGAATATTACTAATAAAATCTATTCTTTCATAGAAATCAATATTGTTATTATCAATACTTCCTCTAGAATGTTCTAGTGGACTTACATTATAAGATCCTCTAAAGACTTGGAATTGTCCTGTGTTTAATCCACCATTAATTGTAGTATCTCCTTCCAAAATAGTAGAAGCTAAAACTTTCAATGAATTATTAATGGTAGATTCTCCTCCTCTAGCGCCAATATATAAGCGAGATGTTGAAGAAGCAAAATTAATTCTTGATGTTTTTAAAGTAAATAAATCTAATTCATTTGTTCCTGCTTGTAAAAATACTTTTTGTAAGTTTGTATTTTTACCAATAGTTAAATTACCATCTACTTCAGTGTATCTATTTTTAATACCAAATACACTTCCAGTTAATAAATCAGTACTATCTCTACTAAAAGCTCCACCAATTTGTATAACACTGTAATTTAAATTAGTTTCATAATCATCTGGAGTTGTTGCAATAGATACTCTAGACTTTAAAGAATTTGTATGAACATTGAATACAGTTTCGGTTGATGTAGTTGATATATAAGTATTGTTTTTATATGCTTGTGATCCAATGAAAATTTCTTGTAAAGTGTCTATAGTATTCAGTTCATGACCAAATTTAATAGTAGTCGCTCTACCAAAAGCAAATGCAGAAAGAACATTATTATTTGTAATATTAAAAATGGTACTAGTTGAAGAAATAGTACTTCCATTTACCGCAAGTGAACCATCTGTTCTTAAATTATTACTAAAATATCCTTCCCCATTTACAGCAAATGCCTTGTTATAAACACCAGAATTTGCTGTTCCATTTAGTTGGCTATTTGTTACATTAATACCAACTCTACCATTATTTGTAGTAGAAATTCTAAATACACTTTGTTCATCTGGTGAAGCACTATTACCTCCAACTAGAAACGCATTATTTGTTGCATTGAAAGTTCTAGCTGAAGCAGAAGAATTTGAATTAAATTCATTTTCTTCTCCAATTGAAAGTATCTTACCACTAATAAATGCAGTTCCTACTACATCTAAATTCGCTCTTGGCTTTGTATTTTCAGAAACAAAAGCAGTATTATTATCAGAATGATCTGCTCTTGCTACAGTATTAATACCTAATCTGTAATCACCGTTATCTTCTGTATATGTTCTTAAAGCCTCAGATCCTAAAACTCCAAATTCTTTCCATTTAACAGTTGAAATTTCAACTTTAGCGTTAATTTGTGAACCAGACGCAATTGCATTAGTTCCTGAAGAAATGGTAAATGGTGCTATTATTGTAAAACTAGCTCCATTTTGTGCAACACTATAAACTTTTCTAATACCATTGATTGATTCAAAATTATCAATAAATCCAGAAAGTTTAATATCTTTGTTTACCGATATTCCAATTGAATTTGCAGTAGTACCAGATTTTAATGTAAATGTAATAGTTCTAGATCCATTTGATGAGACTGTATTGAAACTAGATGTTCTATTAGTATAATAATTTGAATAAATCCAACCTAGTGAACCACTTAATCCAATCTCAGCGCCTTTTAGCAGCATATCTCCAGAATTTGGAGCTAAACTTCCATAAGAAACCGCAAATCCTAAAGCAGAATTTTCTTGATTTGGTGTCTTATTTGTTGGAACATAACTAGCAGTATTATTGGCATGAGTTCTGATAGAATAATTTTGACCAGGAAGAACTTGGTTGCCTCGTGGATTTAATACAAATACTGCAGAGTATACAGTATTTTTGTCTAATACAATTTCTCCCTTAGATAAAATATCACTAAATTCAAAAGAAGTAGTTCCAATCGATGGATCATCTCCAGCTCCAGTATCAATGTTTGAAATTATTGTTAATGAATTTGGTTCTGATGCTTGTACATTAATTGTTACTGGATTATTAAATGTTGCATCTCCATCTACTGTAATTTCTTTTTCGAATACTACAGGTAATTCAAATGTAGATACAAGTCCACCTAAATCTCCTCCTTCATCATCAGAAGAAAGTAATTCTGCTTTTTCAAGGAATGTTTCTTCACCAGTAATAGCATTAATCTTACGATTGCCAATATAAAGATCACCGTTAGAGTTTAATCCAGTATAGAATACAATACCACCATCTTCACGCTTTGCCTGAGCATAGAAATCTTGAGTATCAGAAAGAACAACTTCCTGACGTAGTGGGAAACCAGTTGAGTAGTTACCAGGACCGAAACCAAGATATTCGAACGTGTGGTTTCCAGAACGTGCGATAGATGGACGACGAAGTTCTACATAAAAACGATTTTCTGTTGGGTAATCTGTATCTCCAAAAATAGGAATTAATCTATTTTCAGAACCAGATGTTGCATTTCCAGTTTGAGCATTTAAGCTATTAGTAATGTAAGAATATCTAGAAAACGTATTTGAAGTTATTAAATCAGATGCAGCTTCTTTTGTTAAACTATTTTTGTAATCATTAGTTGTTACTAAACCATGGATAAAGTTGTCAGCTGCACAAATTGCTTGTGGAGGATCAAAAATATTTTCATCTCTAGTTCCATCAGCTCTTACTTGGAACCATAATGGATCATTTTTATAATCTAGAGGATATAGTTGTGAAATTGGCTGAGAGAATCTATATTTTCTGAAGTTTTCTGAAATGCCAGTTCCAGTTGGATATGGAGAAATATTTCCCTTTACGCAAGTTAAATAGTAAATTCCATCTTGCTGACCAGCAATTCTTCTTTGTATTTCATTGATATCAAATATGTAGAAAGTATCATCTATATCTACACAATCTTCTACAGAATATATTTTATATTGTGTGTCCGTATCATCAGTTATAATATCACCAGGAACAGCACTAAAAACATTAGCAAATTTATTACTGTATAAGTAATTTTTCTTTGCGGATTTACTTAATGAATTATTAATACTACCAGCACTATTAACTGGGGCAAGAAGCTTAGCAAATATCTTTACTTCAACTCCATTATTAATAATAATTGCATTGTTATTATCTCTAGCAGATTGATAGAAAGTTGTATCAATAATTGAACTATAATCTATTGAACCTGTAACATTTTTTAAAATTAAATAATATTCATTTGGAGTAGTTGGAGCAACAAAATACCCATGTACCAATGCATTTCCAGCAGAATTTCCTGACCAATATATTTGATTAATTCCATTTGTTGAATAAAATGCTCCAGTACCATTTTGTGGTTGAGCAATTTTTACAATTGTAAAAATTTCATTCTTTAAAGTTTCTTCTGTGATAGTATGATCAAAAATAGTTAATTCTAAATTATTACCTACTTTTCTGGCAGATTGAATGCTGAATGCTATTTTACTTTGAGTTTTTAAACTATCAATAATCTTTGGACTAAAATATGGGTCATACGTAAAATCTGCATCATATGATGGATCTGATTTAGTAATTCCAAGTTTTTGTGTTATTGTTCCGCCAGTAGGTCTTTGTGATGTTACATTAAATGTTGCAAACTCTGGACTTCCATTACTTACTGGTTTTAATAATATACGTTGTGGTAATAGTTTTCTTGTTTCGTCGGTCTTTGCTTTGAGTACAAATCCACGTAATGGATCTCTAACTCCTTCAGAATACCCAGAAATAACATACCTAATTCTATAAATTCTATCAGATTTATCTCTTTCATCAATTAATCTAGTGAAGTATGTATTCTTACTTCTAGGATCTCTAATGAGTGCTCCTAATTCTTGTAATCTATCAATAATATTATTATTTTCTGACTTTGTATTGATATACCATTGTCCAGTGGTGGTTTCAGAATTGACCAATTCTGCATCATATCTAATTGGAGATCTGCGTTTATCACAAAGAACATAAAAATCTTGTCCAAATCCATTGGTAAATGTTATACGTGGAGAGCCTGCTATTGCTTGAGCTGCAGTTTCGAAAACAGCAAATGTTTCTTTGGTTATAAATCTAGCATAATAATATTTGTTTGTATCAATAACTTGAGTAACTCCACCCACATTAATTTGTGGTAATGTTCCAGAAGAACCAGGAAGAGTTCTAAAGAATATTTTCTGAACAGTATCGGAAGAATATGGAATATCAAATATATGGTTTACATCAGTTCTAATAACATCAGTTTGACCAGTAATAAAATTACACTTATATTGATGTAAATCGTACTTTACATCTAATACGTATTGATAAATTTCAATTTCTACATTTTCATCAATTGATTCTGCTTCTGGAGAATGAATATAAATTCCAGCAGCAGCATTTTCTTTAGTTGTAGCCAACATCAATCTTGTTGATGCAGCCGAAGTAAATGTATCCTGATATTTAGAAAAATCTGAATAATTTTCTGGTGTTGTAGTTCTTCCAGGAGCTATTACATAATATACAGTATTTGTAGAAAATCCTTTTGGTAATCTTATTAATCTTTTATCTGGGTTAGTTCCTTGCTTTGCTTTTGGTACAAGTCTAACTGGTGTTCCAGTTTCAAATTTATGTGGATTGGATAATCCTAATCCTGTATTAATAGTAAATAGTGTCGCTCTTGATGCTAAAGAAGAAGTATCTATAACAGGCTCAATTCTTTCTACTCCAGCATTAATTCCTTGGTTTAAAATTAATAGAATATTATCAAAATAACCAGAAATAGTAGAAGCAATATCACTACATTCTGGATATGGACCATCAACACCCCAAGATGAAGTATCTTTACTTATAGTTAAATCTTGTGTTGCTGGGTAAACAGACCATTTTCCTTGTAGATTGGTCTGTGCATCGCTTTGATTCGCAGTTTTTTCAAACTCAAAATAAAGCACCATATTGCTTTTTGATGAGGTTGCATTTACGGTAGAACCAAATGTCAAATAGCTACTATAGGTTCCTAACTCAATTTCTGTACTACTTACAATTCTCTTGATATAAGTATTTTCTGGTATTGGACTATTACTTACTCTAGTAGAACCAGATTTCAACCAACCATATTCAAAATCATTCGTAGTGTACTCAGTTACCTTCATTCCTACAAGTAAACCTGTAGTATCTCCAACATTTACAATAGCACTTGCTGAATTACATGAGCAATTTTTTATTACATAATCAAAATTTCTCATTGATGAGATACATAGTTGCTTAACATATGCATATGCATCAATAGATTCTGTAAGTTCTTCTTCAATATATGCTAATTGACCACCAACATAATATCCTTCAGCAGCTTGAATTGTATTGATATTTCCGCCAAGTCTTAGATCTTGAACTACAGCATCTACAAAGTAACCGATGTCTCTTTCACATTTAGTAATTGTGATGTTGGTATTTGTTAGTAAATCTGGATACTTTGCAGTAATATATCCATATGCTTCAGATTGAATGAATTTTTTATTGTCTTCAATTCTATTGGCAGCATCCTGAGCTTTATTGTTAATAGAAAGACCAAATGGATTTAAAATTTCTAATGATGCTGTATATTTTAAAAATCCAGAAGGTTCAATAGTAGCAGAATAAGGCTCAGTAGTTCCAGTATTGGTTCTTAAATTAACAAATAGTTCTTCATTAGTTTTTGCTCCAATTCTATATCCATCAATTGAAACAGTTGGTTTTTCAAATGGATCATATACATTATCAGCACCATAATACAACTTATTTGTATTTGACTGGGCTTTTGTTGGATTATTTGCTAATGTATAATATTTAATATTTTCATAATTAAATGATGAAGTATCAATTTTTTTAGCTGGTACTATATGAGTAATATATCCACCCTTATCCTGGTTGAATGCAAATCCTTTAAAACCAGTAGCGTGAAGTGAAGTATTACCAAAGTTTGAGTTTGAGTTGGTGATCGACATGTCACCACCAGACTCCATTAAGAAGTGATCAAAGAATCCAACGGCGAATACAGAAACGCACTGAATGAAAGCATCATTAGAAGCACGAATGTGGAAGTTTTTCCAATCATCCTTCCAATAAGCATCACCCTTAGTATGATATGGAACAGTAGCAAATGCATCAGTTAATGATGCTTGATTCCAAGTGTTTGTAAATTCATCATAACGAATAAATGCACGGTCGTCTTTTTGTAGCGAGACACCAGTGTACTGAGCGACAACCATGGAACGGAAACCAGTTGACTTGGCACCGTCTGCCCACATACCACATAGACCCCAGGTAGAACGGATCGAGCAGTTGAAAACATATGGAGAAGCAGACTCAACCGAGTCAATTTCAGCTTGTCCCCTACAATTAATATCTAATTGTGGAATTGTTGAAATTGAATATCCTTCTGGTGGAGGATTTGTCAATCCTAATGCAGATGGAGTTGTCTCTACTTCATATGTAAATATTCTAGGATCTACATCATCAATTTCTACTACTTTAAATGTCCCATTTAATAGGTCAGAAATACCATTATCAATGATAGCAATATATTGACCTTTGAAATATCCATGAGCAATTTTAGTAGTAGCAATTACTGTAGTCTTATCTGGACTTTCGTTGGCTTGAATTTTTAAGTTAATGATACTTCTAGTATCAGAAAGAGGACCAACAATTCTATTTTCTTGAGGAAGTACCTGGAAATCTCCATCATCAATCGTTGGTTGGAATAATGCAAATGCACTAGCAATTTTTTGATAATATTTTTCTAGTTCATCATTATCAGCATATTCCATAATTGTGATCTTATGGTGCGAATATTCAGGAATCGCAAGCTGATTGTTATTACCTTTTTGGAAATATACTTTACCTACTCTATCATTTGGATCATAAAGAGGTGAGTTTTCAGTTAAATCACCATCTTTGATGGTAAACTGCCAAATATAGCAACCACCAGTTAAGTTAAAGATAGAAGTTCTAGTTTGTGTTCCATCTGCAGGATCTGGAACATATAGAGGACGGACAATAGTTCTACGAAGATCATAACCAATAAGTGAACAACCTCTAGGAACAATAGCACCACCAGTAGAAGCGTTAAACTTATAAAGAACGTTATCTGGGTTTGAAAGATCAAGAATACTATTATCTTGCCACTCTTCTAAAGATCTATTGTAATTAAATACTGGTAAAGAACCACTAACTACAACATCATCTAAATTGTCTAAATTACCATCATCTAAAACAGTAGTAATGATTGAAATTAATGTGGTAATAGTATTTTGTACATCAACACATGTTGCTGCATTTCCAGATGGTAAATTCTCTATAACTGTTCCACCATCTTCATAAATTGCTGGTCCCGAAGCAATTGTTAAATCTTTGTAATAAAGCTGATTGGTTACAGCTTTATGCATCATATCTCTTGCTGCGTTAAAAGCAATGATAGATTGAGATTCTTCTCCAAGCAATCCATTTGAAATTGGATCCCCATTTTTGTCAAAATATGATTTTGTCGCTGCAATAATATTTGAGTTGCCACCAGAAAGTAAATCTGAAGCAACAGCATCTACAATGTATCCAATATCTCTTTTACACTTAGATTCACCTAAGTTTGGTTCTGCTAATTGTTCTGCTGGTAAATTATCTAAATTATTATCAGTAATAGTATCAGTTACTATTGTTGTTAAATTTGTAATAAATTGCTGTACATTTTCACAGGGATTTTGTGCAGTATCAATAGTAACTGTTAAATCTGTATAAGCTAGTTCATTTTTTATTGCAAGAATCATTTGATTCTTTGCTGCATTAAAAGCAGCAATTGATTGGGTTTGCTCCCCATCTAATGTATTACTTAACCAAGATGTTCCAGAATTATTAAAATAATTTTGCAGGAATTTTCTTGTATATACATTTCCTCCACCAAGAGAAACATCTAATGAAATAGCATCAATAAAATATCCAATATCTCTCTTACACTTAGATTCTAAATTAGGAATAGATGGATTTGGACTAACAACAGCATAAGCTGTATTAATAATACTGGTTCTATTTTTCTGAATTAAACGATATGAATCATAATATCTATTTTTTTCTTGGGCAACAGGATCTCCAGGAACTACCCAATCAACACCCCATGAAGATTCATTATAATCAATAGCAATCTGTGCAAAAGCTCTATCGATAATTTCTTGGCGATTACCATTAATTAAATTTCTAGCATCAAAATATCTTTGTCTAGAAGTGTCATCTAGATTAATTAATCCAGGTCTATTATCAATATAGTGATCACCAGGCATTAGCATGATGCTAAACTGGTCAAAACGATCGTTATCCTTTCCAGGTAAATACGAGTATCTTGCTACTTCAATAAAAGCTCTTTGAATTGTTTTGAATGGTCTTAGAGGAGAATTTCCTCTATTATCTAATTCATCTGTAGCATTAAAATCATCTGGGGATACGTATAGATATTTTCCTGTCTTACTTGAGTAAAGATTATCAAGTCTTGTAAGAGCCATAATTACCGAAACCCTGGAGCTATACTTTATTCTTCAATGTATTTATACAAGAAAACCCCCCTGTTAAGGGAGGTTTAAAAGTCACACGGAAGGGGTTGGTTCTTGGCAGTATCGCCAACTCCAGAGGCAGGATTTGAACCTGCGACCGAGCGGTTAACAGCCGCCAGCTCTGCCACTGAGCTACTCTGGAATATAGATCAAAAAGTACTTTTTGATTTAATTTTCACCCAATTAAGAAGAGCATTAAGTTCCATCTTTTTTTCGTCAGGAATATCAAATTGTTTATTGAATAGATAAAAATCAAGTGCTTCAATAACCATATCATGATCCTTTTTAGAAAGTAGTGACATAACTTACCCTCGACTTTTTTGGCGATTTTTTGGCGGGAAATTTTTTCCCGAATTTATGTAACTGAAAAGTGAATTTGGAAAAACCAAATTCATGTCGATGAAGGGACTTGAACCCCCACGTCCTAAGACACTGGAACCTAAACCCAGTGCGTCTACCAATTCCGCCACATCGACATACTATGGGTTTGAACTTACAAAAGCATTAATCACTTCTGCTTGCTTCAAAACTTTTCGTAGAGATGGAAACTCAGGAAGATCCATCTTAACATTGTTCATAGAATTTTCATTCCATGTTCTTGCAAATTCATAATCAACGCAGAACTCATCGTTCAACATATTATATGCTTGCTTGAAAATTTCAAAGCGAAGTTCGTAAGGTGTTTTACTCATTGTTTTCTCTTGTGTGTATGTGTGTTAATATAGGAGTGACCCCTCTGTTTGAGCATCATCCCCAAAACCTTTTTGTTGGCGCCAACAAATTGGTCTCGTGAATGGGAGATAGGCTTGAGGGGTGTTATTGATGGAGTAAGCGTAATATACCTCATAAGGATATAACAGAGGCTTACCCTCTATCGTCCCCTGGCTGGGAATCGAACCCAGTTTCCATGTGTGTTGTCCACCCGTCCTTACCAATAGACTACCAGAAGTTGTGGTAGGTGTTGGGGACTTTACCTATGTCCCCACTCTTTACTTCACTCAGACACAGAATACTAGGACTGAGGAGCGGTTTTGGCACCTACATTTTTGGAAGTCCCGAACATTTCCAGTCCTTCCAAGAGCCCCATAACAGAATTGAACTGTTCTCTGCAGTTTACAAAACTGCTGCATCACCACAATGCTTATAGGGCTTGTCTATGATAATCCTGACGTGCTCTCTCACGTCGTTGAACTCTGCCTTTACCTTTATTCTTTGCCTTATATGTGGGCGTTTGAGAATGACAGTTTGGACAGATAAACCTAAGATTGTCAGGAAGATTATTATAAGGGTTGCCATCAACGTGGTCAACTTCTAAAGTGATTGGGTTATTGTTCCACTCACTTATCCCACAGCACGAACATTTATAACCGTGTGTTTCTGTGAGATATTCTCTCAAAGCAATTTTTCCAGGAAGTTTTCCTCCGTTTAACCACCCATCAATTCGTTGTTTCTTTTGAAACTCCTGTTGACAAGTGTTTGAGCAATATTTACCAGTTTTATTTGCTGGATTGTATTTAAACTCAACAGAACAATTAGAACACTTACCTAACATAGTAGACCTTTTTATTTTATTTATAAGGTCTACATCCTAGCAAATTCAAATCTACCATATTTAGATCCCCAAATTTGATGGTGATGAATGGAACAAAATCCTTTATCAATTACATAATAAAAATCTTTTGTTAATTCAATTTGATTTTGAAGATAAGATTTTCTTCCCAACCAATCAACATGACAATCACAGCCAGTCAATCCCCCTTTAAATGAATCACCATCTTGTGTTACAACAACGTCACAACCACTCTTTAATTTTAGCATACTTCTATCAATTTTGTCAAGGTTTTGACAGTTTTTAAATTGATCTTTGTCTAACAATTCGTAGTTGATAATACGAATTTGATTTTCTTCTTGAATTGGCTCAAGAACAAATTGTCTGTATGGACTGTGAAGTTGATGATTGTAAGCTTGTTCTCCATAATAAAGATTATTACCAATATCTATATGCGTGATTCTAATAAAAGCAAACTTACTTGGAAAAGAAAATGCTTGTCTTTTATTATCAAATTTACCAACTAAAAGTTCTTTAAATTTTTCAATCATCTTTTGGCAATAGATCTGGATTGTCAACTTCAAGTTCAAACATAAGTGGATGAGCAGCTTCAGTCACCAAATAATTTGATGCCATGTAAAGACATTCATCATCATAATCACGATGCTGAAGTGCTTCTGCCTGAACAGAAGGGTGATCTTGAACTATTTGGGGTAGTTCATCAAAGGTATATGGTATACCTTGTATGAAATACATACGTACTACCTCTCCCATATAGAAGACATAAGATTGAGATAATGTGTATTTGTATTTCATGATACATCCACTACGAAATATTTAGTGGATGAATAGGGACGGGGGGACTTGAACCCCCACGAGCATACGCTCAACAGATTTTAAGTCTGGTGTGTCTACCACTTCCACCACATCCCCGTGGTATATGACAATTGTAGCATAGGTTGCTTAAATTGTCAAGTGCTCCTTGTCGGGATCGAACCGACCTTAGCCGAATTATGAGTTCGGTGCTTTCGCCAGAGAGCTAAAGGAGCAATGGGAATACTGGGAGTTGAACCCAGACTAAGCCCTTATAAGGAGCCCGCTCTAACCATTAAGCTATACTCCCATGGTAGGACTGCAGGGAATTGAACCCCGTTCACACCGTTATAAGCAGT
>Ga0129333_10004311_pt1 | contig 13312 bp, 5 predicted proteins | sample CPB6_08_DNA_FD_94474 | JGI IMG/M metagenome (GOLD analysis project Ga0129333, IMG submission 94474) | Freshwater to marine salinity gradient microbial communities from Chesapeake Bay, USA - CPBay_Sum_0.6_0.8_DNA | ecosystem: Environmental > Aquatic > Marine > Coastal | place: USA: Chesapeake Bay... | reverse complement strand
TGGGCCGACAACGCCGTGTCCGTCACCGTCTACTACCGCAAGGACGAGCTCTCGGCGATCAAGGAATGGCTGTCCGAGAACTACGACAACGGTGTCAAGTCCGTCTCGTTCCTCCTCCACGCCGACCACAACTTCCCGCTCCCCCCGTACGAGGAGATCAGCAAGGACGAGTACGAGAAGCTCCTCTCGAAGGTCGACTTCTCCGTCGCCCTGCAGGACAAGGCCGGGATGGGGATGCTCGACATGGGCGACTGCGACACGGGGGCTTGCCCGGTCCGCTGACCACCAATACCATCTAGGCCATGGGTTTCTATGGCCTCCCCACCGCGGAAGCCTCCTTCGTCCTGAGGGAGGCTTCCGCCATCGTCGGCAGGATCGGGCACAGCAAGGGCGCGGTCCGCGACCCGCGTACGGGTGGTGTGAGCGTCGTCGGTGCGATCGCCTGCGCCTGCGGGGTCAGGTGGGAGAGGCTCACGGACGACGAGGAGGAACTCGTCTCGCTCATACCGACCGCCAACCTCCCACGCGCCCTGCTGGCGTGGGAGTGCGTCGAGAACGCAGTTGACGACCTGTACGCGTGGGAGGACGACCCTTCCACCACGAAGGAGAACGTCGTGTCCCTTCTCGTCAGGTGCTCGGACAGGATGGCGATAGTCGTCCGGAAATGACTTAGGGGCCCCGAGGCTTTCGCCCCGGGACCCCTTCGTTCCTTTGCCGGCTATTCGGCCGGCCGACTTCCCCCGCCTAGTCGGCGGGAGGTGATCATGCTGCCGGTTCGGCGTCGAAGTTGACCTTGACGAACGACTCGGGACGCTTGACGGCGAGTGCGAGGCGCTGCTCGGCGAGGACCACGATCGCGTTGCGCACGAAGAAGTCTGCGTGCTGCTCCGAGATGCGGATGCTTGCCTGCTCGCGGTCGTACAGCTGGGCACCGGTACCGAACGCTCCGACGAGAGCCTGGCCCTCGGGGATCGCGGGGGTGTCGATGACCGGCATGCGCCAGATGCGTGCTTCCGAGCCGACCTGCATCGACACCGCCATGAGGTAGGTGCCCTGCGTGTTCTTGGTCAGTTCGATGTCTTCCCAGTCGTTCGGGTGGAGGACCACGCCAGTCGGCTCGTAGTAAGCCAAGAAGGCGAGGGTCGCCGCGCGACGGAGGGCATCAGCCTTGGTGTCCGGGACCGGGGTGACCGCACCGTCCGACCAGTCGTACGACTGCACGCCGGGGGTGTTGAGGACACCCATGAGGTTCTCGCCGGTGCCGTCGCCCTGGAGGATCTGGTAGTCCTCCTGGAGGCGGAGACCGTAGAGGAGCTCGTTGTCGATGATCGACCGCAGCTGCGGCTCGTCGGCGAGGACGTTGCGGTGCGCCGCTTCCCAGTGGGCCAGCGTGCGGACCGGGGCCTGGTGACCCTCGAAGACCATGCTGGACTGGGGCTTCGCGCCGAACGCCGAACCGCTGCGCTCCGCCACGGGCGCGGCGTTGTTGTCAGCCGTGGTGCCCGGGGTGGTGAAGCCCAACTGGCGGAAGTACTCGATCACCGCTGCGGTGGTCGTGCGTGCCGGGAACAGGTCGCGGACGCGACGGGTGCGCATCGGCGGGATGACCATCGGATCGCGCTCGCGACCGCCGAAACCGAGGAACGAGAGGTCCGAGGTGTCGGGGAGGCCGGTGTACACGTCCTTCTTGCCCCACGCACCTGCCATGTCGGCGGTGTTGAGGATGAAGGGTGACGGCATGTTCGCGCCGTTCTTGCCGCCGTTGAGCGACTTGAACTCGGGCGAGTCGATGAACAGTTGACCGAGGCTCTTCGCGCCGTACGAACCGACGTGGCGCCCAGCGGCGGCGGCTGCTGCCACCGACTCACCGGCCGGCTCCGCCGACCAGTCGCTGACCGAGTTCATCGACTCGAGGCCCTCGATGAGGCCCTTGATCTCCTTGATGTCGCGCATGTTGGCGTCGAATGCCGCCTTCTGCTCGGTCGACACCACGACGGTGCCGTCCTCGACCTTGAACGAGTCTGCGATGGACTTGTTGTCTGCCATCTTCTTGCGCAGCGCCTCCTGGAGCTCTGCGACGCGGGACTTGTCTGTTGACATTTGGGTGCTTCCTCTTCCTTGTTGAGAGTTTGACTTGTGGTTTTCTGACCGCCGTGGCTCAGGTCAGCACCCAGCCCTTGGTTGTCTAGTCGCAGACAGTACCAACGCGGAAGGGGTGTCTAGTGGAAGGGTGCTATCCGCCCGGGAGGGCGTCCACCGCCGAGTTCGGGATGTCGGCGACGACGTTCTTCCCGAGCCTCCTGACCGACCTCTTGGTCGCTTCGTAGTAGTCCCTGATCTGCTTGTTCGACTCGTCCACGTCGGAGTCCTCGATGGACTTGCCGAGCGCCACCGCCTCGTAGATCTTCGCCCTCGTCTCGGGCGGGAGCGACCCGTCCTTGGCGGCCTCGTCGAACAGCCCTTCGGTGGACACGTTCGTCGGCGTCCTCCGCATCACCCTGCCGCCGGTGGTGTGGTGCGACCTGCCGAGCGAGTACAGGTTGTCCTCGTCCGCGGTCCTCGTGAAGTCGCCCTCGGCCACGGGTGGCGAGACGTCCTGCTGGACTGCCTGCATCGGTTGGATCTGGGGAAGACCCTGTCCGCCGGCCTTGATGTAGATCTCGGGGAGGAGGGCCATCTTCTGGGGAGGGAAGTCGCCGGTCGTGATCACCACGACGTTCTGACCCCTCGTTTCCGTCAGGAGAGCCCTCCGCGCCAGGTCAGAGACCATGGACGAGTGGGCCTGGTAGGCGGCCTCCTCGCCGTGCCTGTCGAAGCCCCTGCCCGTGGCGGCGTGCCCGAAGGCGTCGTGGACGGCCCGGAACTTGTCGTTCTGCTCGTTCGTCCAGTACGGGTGGGGGCCGGTGGTCGCTGTCTTCAGGACCTTCAGGCGCCGGTTGTTCTGTATGTCGTCCATCATCTCGAGCGGGTCGGAGTAGGGGTCCTCGTCCACGAACTCGACCTCGATGCCGAGTTCCTCGGTGAGCATCCTGAACTGCTGGTCGATCTCCTCGGTGAGCGCCTCGTAGGCGGCCTCCGCCTCCTCCGAGTACTCGGGGAGGGACTCGTAGACCTTCGTCATCTCCTCCCTCTTCGCCTTCGGGACGGCGACCACTTTCTTGTAGTCGACGTCCGTCTCGGGGAGCCTCTCGGCGAGGAACGGCACCGGTTCCGCGATGATCGAGTCAACACCCTCGATCTTCTTGGTCCTGACCTTCCTCGCCTCGATCCTCTTCCTGGCCATCCTCCTCGACGCCTCCGGCGTTCCGGCCTTGACCAACTTGTCGAAGTAGGTGCCGTCCTCGTAGTCCTCCTGGGTGCGGATGAGGGACTTGCTGATGAACTGCGACCACGCCTTCCTGTCGTAGACCACGAGTTCGCCGTTCTTCATGGCGGCGATGGTCGTCGGGTTGTCGTGGTCCTCGTTGTCCACGAGCTCGAAGTCGTCGTAGATGCCCTCCTGCAGGGCGTAGAGAACCGCTTGTGCGACGTCGGCGTGCGTGTCGATGATGATCTTGTCCGAGACGCCGCGCCCCTCCTTTTCCTTCCTCTTCTCGGCCTGTTCCAGTGCCATCCCGATGGAGACGTCGGCGATCCTGCCCTTGAGCTTGTACCCGGCGTCCCTGAGGGCCTGTATCCTCGCCGCGAAGTTCTTCGGCCCGCCGTCGCCCGTCGAGTCGACGACCATGTCGAAACCGTTCCTCGTCGCCTCGGCGATCGCCATCCGCTGGATGTGCGTCGACTCCGCGTGGACGGCCGCCGCCGCGGCGGTGATGTCCATCCCCCTCGCCACCATCTCCTCCCTGAGGGCGGCGAACTCGGGGATCATCTCCTTGATCTCGTCGGCGTCGAGGTGGACCGTCCCACCCCTCTTCGGAGTGTCGAAGAAACCACCCTGCCTGAGGAACGTCTTGCCGCTCGCCGGCCCGCCACCCATCATCCAGGCGGTCGGCGACTCCGACTTCTGCGGCTCCCACTTTCCGTTGCCGTACACGATGGACCTGACGATCGCGTCGTGGAGGGCCTTGCGCTCGGGCGTTATCTCGCCCGTTCCGACACCGTGGTGGTCGAACGTCGACTTGATGGAGCCGTCGGGGTTCGTTAGGTCGTCCAACGACGCGGCTGCGTGCTCGCCCTCCGGTGCGGGGGCCTTCTCGTACTGCCTCTGCGTGGCGACGAGCCTCGCGTGGCTCGTCCGCGACGGGGTGAGTCTTGCGAGCCTCTTCTCCGAGAGCCTCTCCGGGACGGGTCTTCCGGTCGGCTTGAACCCGATGTCGACCTCGTCCAACTCCGACTTCCTGATCCTCGAGATGGTGTCCTCCATCTCCTTCACGACCCTCTGCGCCCTTCCCTTGCGGGGTTGTGCGCCGGAGGAGAGGGAGACCCTGACGGGCTTTCCCCGCCTCGTCCTGGCGGCGACGGCGTCCGAAACCCGTTCGCCGAGTTCGGTGGCGGCCTCGACGACCCTCCTGAAGCCGACGAAGCGCTGCGTCGGTTTGCCGTCGTCGACGTAGCCGTCCCTGTCCTTGTCGATCGGGTCGCTCTTCGTCCCGCCCGCTGAACGACCCTTCTTCCACGGGTGCCCGTCCTTGAGGAGGTCGTTGTCGGTCGTGTACTTCGGGTTCTTCGGACGCCCCTTCTCGAGCATCACGAGGAAGGCGTTGACCCTCCCCATCCCCCACTGCTGCCTCGAGGTCACGTTCGGCCTGTGGCTGGAACTGAACGCCCCCATCCCGCGCCTCATCACGGCCTTGAGCGCGTTCGTGGACGTCATGGACCACGCCGGCTTGTTCGCCTCGCGCATCCTCGCGTTGTGCTCGCGCGCCTTGGTGGCGAGCGCCCTCACCTGCTCCTGCGACAACTGGATGCCGGAGGCGGAAGAAACGGAGGCGGACGACCCCTCCCTGTTCCTGCTCGAACCGCTGATCCTCTCCGACGGTTTCGCCGGAGTCGCAGAGACCTTCCTGGACCTGGCGTCCTTCTTGGACCTGCCGAACGCGCCGGCCCTCTCCATCTCCCGCCTGACGATCCTCTCGATCCTCTGGTTCTGGATACGGTCGTTCCTGCCCCTGTAGGCGCCCTGGCCGGTCAACTTGTCGTAGGTGACACCCGTGGTGCAGGGCATCCAAACCTGCCTGCCGGATCTCGTCGTGTACCTCCTGATGCCAGTGCACCCGACCTGCGCCGAACGCATCCTCGCCGCGTCGGGACTCGTGTAGACCTCCGGGTCGCCGACCTCGGGAGAGAACGGGACGATCCCCTTCCCCCCGTCACCGCCGGAGAAGGCGGTTGCGGGGCTTCCAGAGACGAGACCGACACCGGGAACGGACTCCACCCCGTAGGTCCTCTCGCGGAGGTTCTGCCACTCCCTCGTCCTGTTGATCCTCCTGCGCCTCTTCCTGCCGGAAACCGACACGGCGCCCTTCTCTCCGATCGTCCTCAGCCACGAGTCGTCCTCGGCCCTGTTGGAAACCTCCGCCAGGGCCTCCTGGGAGGCGCACGGGTACCACTTGCCCTCGTGCTCGTGGACTCCGCGGCAACCGATCGTGGCGGCGACCCTCTCGGCGTCCTCCCTGGTGGGGGCGGGCCTCTTCTCGCCCGCCATCACTTGTTCCACTTGGCGATGAGGACCTCGGCCCTCCTTGCGTCCCTGCCCGTCAACGGGAATGTGACGACCCTCGAGTACCTGTTGTCCCAGCTGTCGGAGAAGTCCTCGAAGAACTCCTCCGCGTCGTTCTCGTCGAGGTTCAACGACCTGTTGTTCATCCCCGAGATGTTTTCTTTGTAGGGCGATCCGGCCGGGGCGTGGAAGCGGAGCATCCCGTTCTTCAGGACGATCAGAGCCACCGGTTCGTCGTCGGAGTTGATGTCCTTGCTGTAGACGAACGAAACCCTGTCAGCCATTGTCCAGCTCCTCTAGTGCGTCCAGAAGTTCCCTCATCGTCTCCACCGGCCTGCCGATGGCCCAGACGGCGTCCTCCTTCGTCATCATCCTGAACACGGAGTCATCGGATCTGTTCAGGGTGTCCACGAGGATGCCTGCGGTGTTCTCCGTGATGGACACGGGTTCTATCTTGAAGCCCCTCGTGTTCACGGGGTAGAAGACGAGCATTGCGGACATCTGGTCGTCGAGCATCTTCGCGTACATCACGGCGTTCCTGCGCGTCGGGTCGTCGAGGTAGTACTGAACCATCGGGTTCTCGGAGTCGCAGAGACCTACCGAAACGGGGTTCCCCTCCTCGTTCGTTCCCCCGTCATCCTCGTCCATCTTCACCGGACGCGCGGAGACCCTCTCCCACGCCGCCACGGCGGAGGCGAACTCCATTACCTTCTTGGACTTCTGGTTGTCGTTGTTGCTCGTGTCAGACATCGTCCACCAACCCTACGTCAGGTCCAGTTCGGCATCTTCCATCTTCCCGTTCTTGAACGAGGCGATGATCTTGCCTTTCTTGTAGTTCTTGATGCGCTGCGCCATCTTCCCGCGGGCGAGCCTGTAGTGGCCGTTCTCGTCCATGTACATGTAGATCCGCTCGTCTGGCTTAGCCATCGTCCACTTGCGCGCCCTGTTCCTCGCCACGTTGATCTTCGCCGTCTTCTGCATTCCGCCGTCGGCCATGTACTCCTTGTTGGACGAGTAACCCTTCGTCACCCAGAGCGGGACGAGCGAGTCGGCCTGCGCCTGGGCGGCCTGCGCCGCCGCCATCGCCGCCGGTGTCCCCGGCTTCGGTGCGACCGTCCAGCCGAGAATGTCACTGCCCTCGTAGTCGGGGAACGCATCACGGGCCTCCTGGGCAGTCGTGATGAAGAACTTGTCGAGCGGGATGCCGTTGATCTCCGTAACACCCTGTGCCTCGAGGATCTCGATGATCTTCTTCTTCCTCGCCTGCTTCGGACCGTTGTGGAGAACAACGCCCTTCACCTTGCTGAGATCGGCAACCGTATCAGGGAGGAACTCGAATGTCTTTGCGTCTACGAGCTGTCCAATGTTGCTGTGACCGATCGGGACCTGCTTCATGTGGTCGCTGTCGGGGTTGAGGGCGCCGTAAGGACCGTCATTGGGGCCGTGCGCCCACCACCCGAGGTCGCGCATCATCGCCTCCCCGTCGAACACCACGTCGGTTCCCCTCGTCCCCCACGTGTGACCGCTCCTGCCCTTCTTGCCTATTGGCGTCATGAACACGCCCTTGCCGCCACCGCTCTCGAGGTCCGACTCTGCTGATGCGCCGCCGCCGCCGCCACCCTCACCGGTTCCGACGACACCGCCGGCTCCTCCGTGGACCTGTTCCGCCTTGGACACGAGACCACCGGACTTGACCATCCTGACGATGTTGCTCTCCTCGTCGTAGTGGGACATCGTCTTCACGACCAAATGGGCCGAGTCGGCGAGCTTCGGGTTGTCCGCCTTCATCCTTTCCCACGCTTCTTCGGTTAGGCGGAAACGCATCCGGCCGGAAGGGTCAAAGTACGGCTCGACGTCCTTCACCGTCAGCCCCCTTTGCGAGGCGACTCTGGCCAGCCTGACGGACAGCGGCTCGCGCTGTTTCTCCCCGTCGACGCCGTCCCAAGTCCTCACGAGGAGTTCTGCGGCCTGCATCTTCCAGTCGTCGTCCCCCGTGTAGGCGGTGCTCTTGATGCCAACCGCACGCATAACCGACTCGACTTCGGCGGGGGTGTGTTGAGAACCGTCGGCCTTTGGTGCCATGTAGACCTGGATCGTGTCGCCGAGCGAATAACCGTAGCCCACGGTTCCCGAACTGACGACGACGAGATGACCGTCCTGCGTCCTCGCCACGACGTAGTCGTTGCCGGAACTGTTCACCTTTGACAGGCCGGCTGGCATTCCCGAGTAGGTGTTGACCGGACCGGTGTGCGGGTTGCCGGCGAACACGCCTTTGTTCAGTTCCGGGAGGACTATCCCCGTACCGGACGAGACGACAGAAACCTCGTTCCCGGAGGCGTCCATACCCCCAACGAGACTCTTGTGGATGCCCTGCGCCGTTGCGTCGTCGATGCGCATGGTCAGGACGACGTGCCTCTGACCGTCATCGGAGTCGATCGACTTGATCCTGACACCGCCCTTGACCTGCCCGCCACCGACAGATACGAACCTGTCGGAGTTCGGGGTTTGGGATGCGTTGGCGAGCGCATCGGTGACCGTGATCGCGCCCGGGAGTGCCGGTGCGTTGCCGAACGCCTCCTCCCCCGCGATCGGTGTCGGGGATGTCATCTTCTGCTCGGTTGTTCCCGGCTGGGCAACGGGCTTCGGGGCCTTTCCTGCCTTGAGGAGTCCGCCGGAGATCTCCTCCTGGACGGTTGCGCGCGCCTGTGCGATCTCATCGTCGCTCATTCCGAGTTCCCTGAGCATCGGGTCAATGTAGGAGTCGAGCTTCTGCTTCTTCTGCTCGATCTGTTTCGCGGAAGTCCTTGCCCTCTCGGCGAGCTTCCCTTCGAGCTTCTGTGCGGAGATGAGTTTCTCCGCCTCGAGTTCGTAGTCGGTGGCCTTGGCCCGCTCAACGGCGCGGAGCGCCGCCTCGGCGAACCTCATCCTGCGCTCCGGTGTCGTCATCGACTCCTGGGCGATCCTCCAGACACCCTCGCCGTCGAAGCCGACGAACGTCATTCCGAGCTTGTCCTCGTGCTCGGGTGAGTTGTCGTGGGAAGTGTTCCCGTCTTTGTCTATGAACTTCTTGCCCTTGAACAAGCCGAAGGCGTTGCCGTGGTCGATCGGGTGGTAGGAGACCGATCCGTCCGGGTTCTCGATGGCGACCCAGTTGTCGCCCTGCCTGTCGTAGTACCTGAACATCGAGTCCATGACCACGCCGGTCGCGACGGACTCCGGTGTCAGGCGGCTGATGACGTCCGCCCTCTGGTCGTACGGCATCGACCTCGTGTGACCGAGGCTCTTGCCCTCGTAGAGCATCTCTGCCGACTCGAGCAGGACGGACACCTGCGGCGCCTCTGCGTCCGACTCGGGGTGGTTGAAGTTCGCGTACTTGTTGGGAGCCTTCCACGGGACGCTGGCCGTCCTGCCGCCGGACGACGGGAAACCGAGGCTCTGCATGACGAGGTTGCCGAACAGTTCGCGCACGCCCTCCTGGTCGTTCCTCTCGGCGGACTTGATGACGAACACGTGCCCCGTTGCGGTGTCGAGGAAGCGGTGCGTCCTCTTCTTGAGGTCCCCGATCTTGTCGTTGAAGCCGTGCGCCTTGTCGAGGAACTTGAACCTGCCAGTTCCGGGTCCGCCCTCACGGTGCCTCCAGACGGTCTCCATCAGGAGGTCGTTCGGGACGTCCGCGAGCGACCCACCGTTGGTGATGTGGTCGTCCCACTTGGCAGCCTCGGCCGCAACCTGCTCTGGTGTGGCGTCGGGCGGGAGACCGCTCTCCACGTGCTTGCCGATGGCGATGCCGTTGTCGGAGGAAACACCGAGGTTCTCAATGCCGGCGTACCCCTCCTTCACCTTCGGCGTTCCGGCCGCGGTCAGGAGGTCCATCATGTCCGTCGGGTCGGCCTCCATCGGCCCGGTCTTGGCGTGGGAGGTGAAGATCATTTCCGGTGCGGGCATGTTGGCCGAAAGAGCGGCGTCCATGTCGATCAGGGCGTATGTCCCATCGGCGGCCTGGAACAGTCCGATCTGCTGCCCCGAGCCGAGGAACGGGGAGATGGCGTTCGCCGCGAGCGTCGCCGAGTCGAGAGACTTCTCTCCCTTGAGGTAGACGGATCCGTCGCTCGGCAGGTACTCCTCGGTGCCGATCTTGATCGGCGTCTTCCCCTTGTACATGTCGGTCATGAACGACTTCTTCGACTCCTTGACCGACTCAAGTTCCTTCTGCAGGAGCTTCAACTGCGCCCTTGCGTTGACGTAGTCGCTCGTGGTCTGCGTTACGCCGTTTTCCGGGTCGATGGACTCCATTATCTTCGTCTTCTCGGCTATCTGCATCTCCAGCTGGGTGATGTCGCCGTCGAAGTCAGAGGGCTTCTTGTAGACGCCGTTCGCCTTCTTCTTGTTGAACTCCGCGATCCTCTCGGCGGAGTCGCTGGCGGCCATCTTCTCCGCGGCGATCCACTGCCTGGTGACGGCGCGGCGCATTGCCGTAGCCCGCAGCTTCACCATGAACGGGGTCGGATCTACACCGGCCTCCTCCAGCGCCTTGTTGAGCACATCTTCCGAAACGTCGGAGATGTCGCCCTCGTAACCGGCGTTCTTGAGAACATTGGCGATCGTCGTGCGGATGTCCTCCATCCTTTTGTCGGAGTCCTCCAACTCAAGTTCCAGGCCACCCATGTTCTTGTTGCTGAGCTTCTGCATCCACTCCTGGGCGATCTTGAACATCTCCGCCTTGTCGACTTCTTCGCCGTCCATCCACTCGGTGTTGTTGTCAGTAATGGAGGCGATGAGCTTCTTTACTCCGCTCTGGGAGAGTGTGATGTTGTCGTCGTAGAGACCGCCACCCTTGTACTCCGCCACCTTCTTGAAGATGGACGGATGTTCCTTGGCGATCAGTTCCATGCCCTCGTCGAGCCTGAGGAAGATCTTCTTGTCCCCGACCGACACCTCGTAGACGCCGAACGTGTCGTTGTACCTCGGGTGATCTGGGTTGTCGGCGATCTCGGTGATCCAGTTCTTCAACTGGGCCACCTTCTCCGAACCGTCGACGTCGTCGAAACTGGGGAGGAACAAGTCGTACTCGGAGGAGACGAGACCCGTCTGCTGCAGTGCGAACTTGTTGGGGTCGCCGTACGAGAGCAGCGACTCCTGCGAGAGGAGCGCCGTGAGCATTTCCTCCCTGTCCTCCTTGGAGAGGTCCTTCCAGCCCTCGGGGAGAGCCTTCGTCGGGAGCTTCCCGTCGTAACCGGGGGTTCCGTCGGCCCACGTCTTCCACTCGGGCTTCACGTCCATCTCGACGATGAAACCGCTCTGCTTGTCCTCGGTGGGAACGGACTTCCAGTCCTCCCTCCTGATGTAGTGGAGCGCGCCGTCGCTGTCCCTGACGAGGACGCCGCCCTGGATGCCGAAGCGCTCCCTGAGGCGGGAGGCGAGGTGCTTCTCGTGTTCCGACCCCGGCTCGGGCAGGACGTCGAAGTTCATCCCCGGCGGTCCGAACATCCAGTCCGCGATCTCTCCTATCCTCTGCATGTGGCGCGGGTCGCCCCACGAACCGGCCGTCTTCCCCGCGATCGGAGAGCCCTCGGCCGGCGAGTAGTCGCCGTAGATGGTCGGTCCACCGACCAGACCGCCCCGCTTGCCGGGCTCGAGGTAAGTGTCCGAACCCGGTTCGCTGTCGGGGTACTTGTACAGAGTGGGGAACATCTCCTCGGTCTTGTCTCCGAGTTCACCCGCGAAATACCTGGGATCCACCCAGTAGCCGACCTTCTTGTCGCCGTCCGCGTCAGTCTGGAAGGTGATGAGCTCGGCGTGGGAGCCCTTGAAAGGCGGAACCTCGCCCGCATTGAACTTGGCGTACTCGGCGTCGTAGTCGTCGACGACACCGAGGATCGAGCCCTCCGGCATCTTCTCGACGAACTCGTCCCAGACCTTCCCGCCCGATGCCTTGACCGCCTCCACGTCCGACGCCACCTTTGACTTGCTCGTCGTCTTCGACTCGGGCTTGTCGGGCGGGGTCACCTCGTCCTTGACGGACTGGATGTCCTTCTTGGTGCTCTTCTTGATCTTCTTCTTTGCCGCGTCGCTGAAGACCTTCTTCACCTCGTCCTCGTCAAAGGCGTCGGGGTAGCTGTAGATCTTCGCGACGATGCCCTTCTGCGACGACGGTCCGAGGTGGTTGAACCTGTCGTACACGGACATGTCCGGCGAGACGTCCGCGTCGTAGGAACCGAGACCAGCCATCACGTCGAAGTTGTGGAGGTTCGTGCGACCGGCCGCCAGTTCGCCAGGATCTGCTCCGAACTCGATCTTCTCCTTCATCACGGAGACGAACGACGCCCTGATCTCCTCGTCGGTGATGCCCGGCTTCGGGACCATCACGTCCTTCTTCGTGCCGTCGGGGAGGGTGATCTCCTTGTACTCGCCGAGGTCCTTGTTCAGGAAGCCCTTCTCGAACAGGTACGAGACGAGATCCTCCTTCGCCTCCTTGAGGAACTTCTCCATGTCTCCCTGCGGGACGATCGCCTCCGCGTCGGTCGGATCCACCTCGCGGCTCGTCTTGAACGGCTTCGGGTCGTCCGGTGTCACCTGTTGCGGCGGGAGATCGAGGATCGCCTTGGCTCGCTCCTGCGCGATCTTCGCCTTCTGCTTCTCGCCGTCGGCCTTGGAGATGGCGCCCGACGCGATGTCCTTGTTGACCTTCTCGACCTGCGAGTCGTAGTGGGCGTCCACCTGCGCCTTGCTGACCGCCCCACCGGGGAGCTTCTCGGGGGCGTCGCCCGACCCAGTTCCCGCCTTCGGCGAGGTCTGGGAACCGTTCACGATGTCCACGCCCATCTGGTTCAGTTCGCTGAAGAGATCCCACGGTTCGTCGCCGTAGATGTTGCTGTCGCCGTCGAGTTCGTGGAGCGTGTACTCAACCTCGTCCAACTTGTTGAGCCAGAACGCCTTCTTCTCGTCCGGCCACGACAAATGGTCGGACTCCCCGAACGACTCCTTGAGCGTCGCCATCAGGTCCAGCAGGTCGGCGTACTCTTCCTCCTGCGACTTGAGCTTGACCTCGTCCGCCTTCATGGCTTCGTCCTCGATCAGCCCGTAGATGTCGTCCGACATCTTCTTCGCGGCGGCCAGCTTCTGCTTCGACTTCTCGTCACCGGCGTCCGCCTCGACCTTCAGATCGGCGGCGTAGTCGTCGACACTGGACTTCAGGGCCCACAGCTTGTCGATCTTGTCCCCCGGGGAGTCGTCCCCGTCGACCACGTCCTTCAGCGTGTTGGTCAGCGTCTCGAGGGCGTCCGTGCTGGTGTCGCCGGCCTCGACGAGCGTCTCCTTGCCCTCGCCTACCATCTCCTTCTCGTTCATCGAGGAGATCTTCTTCTTCGCGGCGGCGGCGTAGGTCTTGGCGACCTCCTTGATCTTCTTCGGGCTGAGATCGGTCAACCCCTCGCTCGCGATCAGGTCGATCAGGATGTCAGCGGCGTCCATCTCGGCGGGTTCGAGGCTCGTCATCGCAACCTCGGAGAGCGAGTCGAGGAGGGCGTCCTTGTCCTTGCCCTCGGACTTGCCGCCCGGCTTCATGTCGTCGGCGAACTCCTTGAGGTAGTACTCGACCTCCTTGAAGTGGTCCTTCGCCGCATCCCTGACGGACACCCCGCCCATGTCGGCGAC
>Ga0129333_10004310_pt1 | contig 13314 bp, 17 predicted proteins | sample CPB6_08_DNA_FD_94474 | JGI IMG/M metagenome (GOLD analysis project Ga0129333, IMG submission 94474) | Freshwater to marine salinity gradient microbial communities from Chesapeake Bay, USA - CPBay_Sum_0.6_0.8_DNA | ecosystem: Environmental > Aquatic > Marine > Coastal | place: USA: Chesapeake... | reverse complement strand
GCCGACGGCCACGCTGTTGGTCTGATTGGCCGTTGTGCCGGTGCCGAGGCTGGTGGCTCCAGTGCCTGTGGCCGCTGCTCCAGCGCCAACGGCCACGCTGTTGGCCTGATTGGCGATGGTGTTGGTACCGAGTGCCGTGGCGTTGGTCGCTGTGGACTGGGACGTGAAACCCAGCGACGTGGATCCTGAACCGGAGGCCGTTGAGGCGGTGCCGATCGCGGTGGCGTTCTCCCCTGGGGCGGTCGCACCGGCAGCCACGGCAGTCGCCTGGTTGCCTGCGGCACTGGCCTGATTGCCGATGGCGACAGCGGCGTTGCCGGCCGCCGTTGCTGAGCCATTCGGAAGGGCAACAGCGTTCTGGGCCCTGGCCTGATCAATGGCTGAAACCAGGACCGCAGCCTGAAGAACAACCCAGACGAAGCTGAGGGAGGCCTGGGCTGCAGAGCGCTTCACTTCGCCATTCGTTTTCGGCACAGTAGGGATTGAGGCCGGTTTTGCCAGCCTCAAGGCGCCCAGGTTCATTCTCTGTTGTCAATCGGGCCGGCCAATCTGATCACCGGCACAAGCTGCGCGCACAAGCAGATGATCCCTGGCCCGCGTATCAGCATCTCAGCGTGTGAGATCCCGCATGATCGCCATGATTAACGCTCGCCAGCCGATCCTTTGCTCACACAGCTGAGGCGCTCGGGAGCCATCATCGCATCCACCAGCTGCGGACCGACCTGGCCGGCGCTACCCGCCAACTGGGAGATCACGGCCAGCATGCGGCCGCTGTATCGCTTGGTATAGGCCGTCGCCATACAGGAACAGAAGCCAGCTTGGTTGCTCACACCTGGAGTTTTACCAGCGAGGCACCCCTTGCTGAAGCCCTCACGGAACTGCTGCCGCAGGGTCGGATCACTGGCCGCGTTAGCGCCACCAGCCGGTGTGGTGCCCTGTGCCAGCACGGCCGGCGCGCACGCCGTGATGGCCAGAGCGACACCAAGACAGGAGCGGAGCAGGGTTGTGATCATCGCGAGGGCAGGATCTGATGCGGGGCGCATTCAAGCGCAGGATCCGATGATCACGATGGCCATTGCCGTTTGTGTTTCAGCAGACTCCATCTTCACAACAGCCATCGGCTTCAACGCAGGAGCTGACGTTTCAGGAAAGCATCACAGAGCACCACCGCCCTGGCCAGGTTATCCGCCTCAGTCAGTCCGGAGCTGCGTGTCGGCTTGAAGCTGTGATCGCCGGCGCTGATCCACTCCAGATGGACCAGCGGCGACAGGCTGTAGCGCTCCACCTCATCGCGGCGGCCGAAACTGTCGCGTTCACCCTGCAGGATCAGAGTCGGAGTCTGCAACGCTTGCAAGTGCTGCGTGCGCAGCTGATCGGGTTTGCCGGGTGGGTGAAACGGATAGCCCAGGCAGACACAGCCGCAGACAGTGCCGGTAGCGGCCAGTTCATCCACGACAAGGCTGGCGACTCGGCCGCCCAGCGATTTACCGCCGATCAGCAAGGGTCCGCCAGCGGCGGCCAGGGCCACCTGCTCGCGAAAGTGATGGAGCAGACGCGGCATCCGATCCGGAGCTCTCCGGCCGCCGCTCAGCCGCTGTTGAGCCATGTAGGGAAACTCAAAGCGCAGCACCCGCCAACCCTGCTGTGCCAGCCCAGTGGCGATCGTCTGCATGAAGGGGCTGTCCATCGGAGCCCCGGCGCCATGGGCCAGCAGCACGCTGGCCGGGGCATCGGCGGGTCCATCAATCAGGCAGCTCTCGCTCAGGGTTGTCACGTTCAGGTCGATGGGGCTCAAGCGGGAACCACCCGGATGGGCGGGGCTGGCATGGATTTCGCCGGTCGGCATCCAGGTCACACCCCCCAGCATGCCTACCAGCAGAGGGCAGTCTTGGTGCCGAGAACCTGCCGCTGCCGATGCAGGCGCTCGTACGCCGCCGCAAGGGAGGGCGGATAGGCGGCATCATCAGCCCTGTGGCCGGGCCCAGGGAGAGGATCGACTCCGCCATCGAGGTGTACGTCAGCAATCGCGACTCCACGGCCCCGATCCTGCACGCGCTGATGCTCAGGCAGCGCCCTGATTCAAGGTGCACCGCCCTGGCGGCAGCGGCAGAGCGTGTCGAGATCGGGGCGTCCGGTGAGCCGCAGCCGCCAACGGGCCCAGAGCCCATAGAGCAGATCGCTCAACAGGGCCAGCAGCGGCCAGGTGGTGGGGGCATACAGCCAACCCAGCCCCACCTGCCGATAGGCAGCGCGGAACACGGCGACATCCTGCAGCACCGAGCCATCGGCCTGAATCGCATGGATCCGCCCCATGGCCTCGCGGTAGCTGATGCCGCCGTGCTGCATCGGGTCGTAATCAGCGGCGTTGATGTCGACGAAGGCGAGACGATGGGCACCAGGATGCAGCCTGCGATCACGGCGCTGCAGCGCCGTCACCTCACGCAGACACAGGGGGCAGCCGCCGTCGAACAGCAGCGTCAGCGCTGGGGTGCTGCTCATTTCCTACGGCAATAACCACCGCCCACATTGAACCAGCCTGAGGGGCATGGTTGGCCGTTGGTGGGTTGGACGGTGTAGCTCATCAAGCCAAGCGTGGAGCACTTGCCGTTCAGGGTGTCCACGTAGCCCATCGGGCAGATGGTGCCGATCTTGGGCACCACGCGCTGAGCCAGACCAGGCGGTGGCGCGGCGAAAGCAGCGACGAGGATTGCCAGGGCCGCCGGCAGCAGGCCCGGCACCAGCCGGAGTGGTTCGGAGCTGGTCATCACGGCTCAGACGCGGAATCCGCTCAGGTTAGGCAGACAAGCCAGCGTGGGCCAATCAGAGTGGGGGTTGTCGGGTCATGATCAGCGGATGCTTCAACAGGATCTGCGTCGTCTGGTGGTGAGCACCAGCGCTGAAGGATTCACAGATCTCACCGCCTCCATCAACGCCGAGATCAGGGCCAGCGGACTGCAGCAAGGCATCCTGCAGCTGGTGGCGCTGCACACCTCCTGCTCACTCACGATCAACGAAAACACCGATCCGCGGGTGCTGATCGATCTCGCGGCTCACCTGCGCGCCCTGGTGCCAGAGCGGGGTGTGCGCTCACTGGGGCCGGTGGACGGCATCCATATCTACCGCCATGACGACGAGGGCGACGATGACATGCCGGCGCACATCCGCACGTCTCTCACCTGCACCAGCCTTGGCCTGTCGTTTGATCGTGCTCAGCTTGTGCTCGGGTGCTGGCAGGCGGTGTACCTCTGGGAACATCGCGCCAGGCCCCATCGCCGCCAACTGAGCCTGCACCTGATCGGTGCCTGAACCGCTCAGCTGCCGTGATCGAGCAGCCGCAGCTTGTTGAGCAGGAACACCATCACGGTGGTGCGGCGGGTGACGATGTCGCCCTGGAGCTGCATACCTGGCTTCAGACGGCAGTCTCCCTGGCGGCCGCTGAGACGATCCGCCTGTGGGCGCAGCTCAACCGCATAGCCACTGGCAGCACTGCTCTCCCCCCGGGCTGCGGGAACACTCTGTGTGTCGGCACCGACACTGACGACCTTTGCTTCCAACACACCGAACTCAGCGGTCGGGCAGGCGGATACCTTCAGAGTGGCCCTTTGGCCTGGCCGCACCTGGCTGATCGCATCCGGTGCGACCAGGAGCCTGACGCTCTGGCGGCCGCCGGCGGGGGCGAGCACGGCGATCGTTGCACCAGGCTGCACCACCTGGCCGCCATGGCGAAGGCCCGTCTGCAGGATCGACCCCTGGATCGGAGCCCTCACCGTGGCGAGATCAAGCTGGCGCCGCACCTGCTCCAGGCGGGCGCGGCGTTGCGCCATCTGCTTGTTCCATTCATCCGCCGAGGCCCGCGACTGCGAAGCGCTCTGGCGCAGCCGGGCCAGTTCACTGGCGCTGCGGCTGCGTTGCTCGCTGACCCCCTGCAGAGCCTTGAGCAGCTCCGATTGACTGATCATTTGCCGCATGCGTCGCTCCTCCACCAGGGCCTGCGGAACCGCGCCGGCATCGAGCAGGCTGGTGTAGCGGCTGAGCTGCCGACGTTCAAAGGCCAGGCTGGCGCGCGCCTGGTCAACGGTTGTGCGGGAGGTGGCGGTGAGACTGCGGGCCAGAGACTCCAGAGCACCGATCTGAGCCGACAGTGAGACCTCTTCACTCCTGGCCTGACGCGCCTGCCGCTCGAGTGCCCGGATCTCCTCCTGCAGCTGCCGCTCCTCACTGAGCAGCATGCGGGTATCAAACACAGCCAGAGTCTGACCCCGGCGCACCTGCTGATTCATGGTCAGGAACACCTGAGCCACACGGCCACCAGCCTCACTCTGAATCAAGGTGTTCTCACCGTCGGGGCGGATGCTGCCCGCGGCCTGCACAGTTTCCTGCATCGGCCAGATCACCAGTGCAACTGCCGTCATGCTCATCAACAGCAGCAGCTGGCGGCTCAGGGTCGAGGTCCAACGGCCTGGCCCTGGCAGCAGATCATCGCTGTCCATCGGCGGCAGCTGGACAACCTGAAAGCGCTGCATCGCTCCAGCCTGGGATGGGGGCTGAAGCGCAGCAGCTGTGGGATCGGTTGGCGTGGTCATCAGGCGGAGCGGAGATAGGGGGCAACCTGAACGTGATCGCGCAGGGTCTGCGGTTTGTTCTGCTGACGGACACAGCCGTTTTCCATGTAGATAATCCAGTCGGCCCGTAGAATCACCGCAGGGCGATGGCTGATCAGCAACGTTGTTCTGCCACGGCGATGCTGAAGCAGACGATCCATCACCCTGGCCTCAAGCACGGGATCCAGGGCTGAGGTGGATTCATCCAGCACCAGAATGGTGGGATCACCGGCCAGGGCCCTGGCCAGAGCGAGCCGCTGCCGCTGGCCACCGGACAGGTTGGCGCCAAATTCACCAAGAACCGTGCCATAACCATCTGGAAGGTTGCGAATGAAGTCGTCGGCGAGAGTGATCTGACACAGTTCAACCACATCAGCAAACTGCAGCCAGGGGTAGGCGAATAAAAAGTTTTCAAGGATGGAGCGATTCAGGAAAGTATCCTCCTGAGGCAGCAGAACAACCTGCTGCCTCAGGCAATCAAGGCTGAGATCACGGGCATTAAATGGACCGAAGTGGATTGATCCAGCCTGGAGTGGATAAAGGCCTGCTATCAACTTGCTTAACGTGCTTTTGCCGCAGCCGGATTCACCAATGATCGCCGTTGTGATGCCACCAGGAATACGCAAACTGAGATCATCAATCAAGGCACAGCGTCCCGGATGATTAAAAATGATATGGTCACAGATGATGTCGGCATTCTCCGGGATTCTGGCCTCCTGTCGACCACTGGATGCACTGCCATCCAACGGATGATGCAAGGCATCATTCAAACGTTCCATCACCAGGCGAGCTGTAATCAGCTCCTGACTGAGAGCCGTCAGACCCGCCAAAAAAGCCAGAACATTGGCGCCCATCCCGTTAAATGCCAGCAACTGGCCGATGCTGAGCTGCTTGCTGAGCACAAATGAGCTGCCATACCAGAGCAGCAGCACGCTGGTGACATGACCGAGCAAGCCAGTAGCTGTGCTGGCCTTCAGATCGAGCAGACTGACCCCCCAGGAAAGCCGAGCCAACCGACCCTGACGACGCTGAAATTCATCCCAGGCCTGCGGATGAGCCTGGCTGGTCTTGAGCAATGCCTGGGAACGGAATAGTTCAACCAGGAAGCCCTGATTATCAGCCGACTGCAACAGCATGCCCTGGGTGCTGCGATGCAATCCAGGTAACAAGACCAGCTGGGCCACGACGACGGTGACGTAGCCCAACAAAGCAGCCAACGTGAGTGAGACACTGTATTGCCACATCCAGATCAGGGAGATCACAGCAATGCAGAGCTGACTCGGCAAACCAAGCACCAGATTAGCCACAAGATTATTCAGTCGCTGAATATCGTCAACTCGACTGACGACCTCGCCGCTACGGCGACTTTCAAAATAACTCAAAGGCAACTGCAGAAGGTGACGGCCGTAATGCAATACCATCTGCAACTGCAGCTTCTGACCAAAGTGGCCAACCAGCACCCCCTGGAGCAGGTTGAGAATACTGCGCAACAGAAAAAGAATCAGGATGCCAAACACCAGGCTGCGCAACATCTCACCATCCGCACGAACCAGCACATCGTCCGTAAGAATCTGCATCAGGAGTGGCATGGCCAAGGCCAGAATGCCGATGCCCACATTGATGGCCAGCACATTGAGCAGAACACGGCGGGCCGGCATGATCAGCCGCCTGATCAGCTGCAAACCGGCCTCACTGCGCCAGGATTCCGATTCATCCTGGTGAGGCGGGAAGCGCTGGGGGTCGACATCCAGCAGCAGCACGACGCCGTTATTCCAACCCTGCAGAAATTGCTGATGACTCAAATCACGCAGCCCAACTGCTGGATCCGCCACAAGCAAGTGCTCACCTCGCTGGCCGTGCAGCACAACCCAATGACATCCCTGCCAATGGCAGATCATGGGCAGAGGCAGCCGATCCAGCTGCGCCAGCATGCTGGCATCAGCCTTGGCAGCCCGAGCATGAAAACCAAGACTTTCAGCAGCCCGCTTGAGGCCGAGAAGAGTGGTTCCATGACTGGACGTTCCAGCGCGATGGCGGGCCATGGCCAGCGGAATCGCATGGCCATGACTACTGCAGACTGTGGCCAGACAGGCGGCACCACAGTCCTCCTCACTGTGTTGTCGCACACAGGCATATTGTCGCCCGGGGAACAGGTCGCCGCAGCGGCGGCGAACACCTGTGAGTAGATCTGAGATGCGCATGAAGAGGCCAGAGACGATCGACTCAGAGGAGGCTGGTAATGGTGGCGGAATTGATCTGAGTGTTGTTGATCACGCCACCATTGATCGCCAGATTAATGGCAAAATTAAATTGATTAAGATCGATCCTTGAGCTTTTCAGCTCTCCCTTGGCGCGATTGTTCCGACCATGGTGACGACCTGCCTGGATCGTCTCCGCCTGAGCATCAGTGAGCAGTTGCATGCCTGTCGATGGTAAAAGAAGAGGTAAGAAACCAAAAAGCCCCCTCGCGGCAGCGAGGGGGCCCTAGCGGTCGTCAGCCGTTAGCCAGGCTGAAATAAAGGCCATTAGCCTGAAGCGAGCCAATCGATGCGGAACCACCAATGAGTCCCGCGATCGTACTGACACCGCTATTCATCTGAAGAGCACCGGCGAGATTAGTATTAACGCTAATCACCGGAGCAATGGTGACAGCCGGGCCGACGCCACCGCGCAACGCCTCGGCTTCAGCAGAAGTCAGAGTCTTCATGAGAATCTCAGAAAAGAAAGCCGTCGGTCCAACTCAGAAGTAACGATCAGAGATCGGGTCGGCACTCTTGCATGCTGTGAGCATGCTGCCAACCAACTCAGAGCCAGACCGACGAGCGAGGATCAAAAACTGATCAGAACCAGTTAGATGCGTCGACTGTGGCGTAGTTGAGCTGGGTGCTGGAGATCAGATTCGGCAGAAAACCAAAGCCGAGGGCAAGGTTAAGCGCCGAGCTCTCTTGGCCGACGCCGATGGTGTTCATGGATTTCCTGCCACCACAGCAGTTCTCAGCCTGTTGTTCGGTGAGATCGAGAAGGATGTCCATTTGTTTCGATTGAATTGGAGACAGTAGAGGCATCATCGGCATCAGTCGATGCCACCAGATCAGGCGACGTTGGCGGCGAAGACTTCAGCGAAGTTGGCTTGCAGATTGAAGATCGCAGCTGGGCCGCCAATCGCAATGTTGGCGGCATCGTTTTTCTGGAACACCCAGATGTCGTTAGACTTGAACGAGAAGCCACCGCCACCACCGCTGAGGGTCTCAGCCTGATGGTCGTCGATCAGATGCAGTTCAGTCATGATCAGAGTTGCAGGGTCATGTGGGCTGTTGTGCCCACACCATTGCCTAAAGACTCGTCAAGACCCTGAGGGCCAGATCAGCACAGCTGCCGCAGTTGCGTGCCGCTACAGCGCCAGCCGCAACCGAGGGCCAGCAGCACGCCGATCATCACCAGCGGCATCGGCTTGAATCGTGTGGCGATGGCTGCGCATCGGGCAGGCCCCCTTCCTTGGCTCAGGCTGCTGATCCGGGTCGCTGTTGGCCTGCCTGCCGGTTCGCTGCTGTCCCCTTGTGGATCCCATTGACCCGCCTTCGCCATGCCTGCCACCCCCCTCAATGCCGATCAACTGCGTGCGCTTGAGCAGGAACTGCCGCTCTGGAGCCTCTGCAACGACAGGCTGCAGCGGGAGCTCCGCTTCCGTGATTTCGTCGAAGCCTTCGCCTTCATGACCAAAGTGGCCCTGATCGCCGAAGCGATGGGCCACCATCCGGAGTGGAGCAACGTCTGGAACCGGGTGACGATCGCTCTCACCACCCACGACACGGGCGGGCTCTCCAACCTGGATCTGGAGATGGCCCGGCGAATCGACGCGTTGCTCTGATCAGCACCGCCGCTGGTTTCAGACCAATGCGGGCAGCCTGGTGGGATCGATCTGCTGAAAGCGCAGCTGCTTCTGCTCGCCCACCGTCTCCACATCGACGGCGATCGTGTGACCGCCGCTGAACCGGCCCGCCAGGATGCCCTTGGCGATCGGCGTTTCCAGTTCGCGCTGGATCGCCCGCTTGAGTGGGCGGGCTCCGTACACCGGGTCGTAGCCGACGGAGGCTAGCCAGTCAAGGGCGTCGGCATTGAGCTGCAAACCGAGCTTCTTCTCTTCGAGTCGTTTGGCAAGGCGCTGCACCTGCAGCTCGACGATCTCACGCAGTTCCTCTTGCTTGAGGCTATGGAAGATAATGGATTCATCGAGGCGATTGAGAAACTCTGGCCGGAAATGGCGACGCAGGGCTTCATTCACGCGAGCTTCCATCTCACTATGTCGTTCTGGATCACCGGCCAGATCGAGAATCGATTGGCTGCCAATGTTGCTGGTGAGAATCAGCACCGTGTTAGTGAAGTCAACCGTACGGCCCTGGCCATCGGTGACGCGGCCATCATCAAGAATCTGCAGCATCACATTGAACACGTCAGGGTGGGCCTTTTCCACCTCGTCGAACAGGATCACGGCATAGGGCCGGCGCCGCACCGCCTCGGTGAGCTGACCGCCCTCCTCGTAGCCGACATAGCCCGGAGGGGCTCCGATCAGGCGGCTGACGGCGTGCTTCTCCATGTATTCGCTCATGTCGATGCGCACCATCGCCTCCTCGCTGTCGAACAGCTGGGCGGCCAGGGCCTTGGAGAGCTCGGTCTTGCCCACACCGGTGGGGCCGAGGAACAGGAAGCTGGCGATCGGCCGGTTGGGATCGCTCAGGCCGGCGCGGGAGCGCTGAATAGCATCGGCCACGGCCGTCACCGCCTGCTGCTGACCGATCACGCGGGTGTGCAGCTCATGCTCGAGGTGGAGCAGCTTCTCCATCTCACTCTGCACCAGCTTGGCCACCGGGATGCCGGTCCACTTGGCGATCACCTCAGCGATATCGTCTTCGGTGACCTCCTCGCGCAGCAGCGTCTTGTCGCTGCCACCAGCGCTGAGCTCCTGCTCCTTGGCGGCCAGTTTCTTGTGCAGTCCGGCCAGGGTGCCATATTCCAGCTCGGCGGCCTTGTTGAGGTCGTAGCTGCGCTTGGCCTGGTCGATCTGCAGCTGCACCTGCTCGATCTCCTCCTTGATGGCGCTCAGCTCATCGATCGAACCCTTTTCTTGTTGCCACTGGGCATTGAGGCTGCTCTGCTGCTCGCTCAGATCAGCGAGCTCCTTCTCCAGGCGCTCCAGCCGATCGCGACTGGCGGCATCGGATTCACGGCCGAGCGATAGCTTCTCCATCTCCAGCTGCAGAATGCGGCGATCGAGTTCGTCGATCTGCTCCGGCTTGGAGGTGATCTCCATCTTCAGCCGCGCGGCGGATTCATCCACCAGATCGATCGCCTTGTCGGGCAGGAAGCGATCGGCGATGTAGCGGCTCGAGAGCACAGCGGCGGCCACCAGGGCGTTGTCGGCGATGCGCACGCCGTGGTGCACCTCGTAGCGCTCCTTCAGGCCGCGCAGGATGGAGATTGTGTCCTCCACCGTGGGCTGATCCACGAACACCTGCTGGAAGCGGCGCTCCAGGGCCGGATCCTTTTCGATGTGCTGGCGGTGCTCATCGAGGGTGGTGGCACCGATGCAGCGCAGCTCGCCGCGAGCCAGCATCGGTTTGAGCAGATTGCTGGCGTCCATGGCGCCGCCGCTGGCGCCGGCACCCACCACAGTGTGGATCTCGTCGATGAACAGCACGATCTGGCCTTCGGAGGCGGTGACCTCCTTGAGCACGGCCTTGAGCCGTTCCTCAAACTCACCGCGGTACTTTGCACCGGCGATCAGGGCGCCCATGTCGAGGGCGATGAGCTGACGATTCTGCAATGCCTGTGGCACGTCGCCGTTGACGATCCGCTGGGCCAGGCCCTCCACGATGGCCGTCTTGCCGACGCCGGGTTCGCCGATCAGCACCGGGTTGTTCTTGGTGCGACGACTCAGGATCTGGATCGTGCGGCGGATCTCCTCGTCGCGGCCGATCACCGGATCGAGCTTGCCATCGCGGGCGGCCTTGGTGAGGTCGCGCCCGTACTTCTCCAGGGATTCGTAGGTGCCTTCGGGGTTCTGATCGGTCACGGTCTGGGAGCCGCGAATGGCGGCCACGGCGTTCTTCAGTCTGGGGGCATCGGTGCCGACCTGGCTGAGCAGCTGCCGGCAGCAGCGATCATCAGCGGCCAGTGCCAACAGCAGGTGTTCGATGGCGATGTAACGATCGCTATAGCCGGCCTTGATCACCTCCGCCTGATCAAGCGCAGCGTTCAGCGCTCTGCCGAGGTAGACGTTCTCCGCAGGAGCACTCAGGTTGGGCTGGGCCGTGATCCAGGCGTCAACGTTCTGCACCAATGTGCCAACATCAACGCCAACCTTCTCCAGGATGCGGCCGGCCAGCCCCTGTTGAGCCAGCAGGGCGGCGAGCAGATGCTCCGTTTCGATCTGCTGCTGACGGCGCTGCTGCGCCAGTTGCTGGGCTGCCACGATGGCGCCCCAGGCCTTCTCGGTGAACAGCTCAGCGGTGGGATGCATGGACGACCTCCTGACAGGGTGCTCTGGCAGAACCGTATGGCTGATTCCAGCCACCGGCGGCCGCAACAACCGAACGCCACGATTCGGTCCTCACCCGCTGCAGCGGGAGGACCGAACCGGCAGTGCGGCGAACCGGCAGAGCGATGAGCGCCGTCTGAACCTCAGAGCGCTGGCGGGGTTCCGCCACGCTGCCCAGGCAGAGGAATGGCGCCCTGGCCAGCTCTGCACAACTGGCGCGGGCAACCATCGGGCCCATAGATGGCATCCGCGGGAGAGAGACAACCAAGCTTGTTCTTGGCAGCCACCTGCGACGGTGAGATCCAGAGCGGTTGCTTCTGAGCCTCGGTGGGCTTCACCAGCAGCGGACAGCTCATCGAATTGAGAATCTGCAATCCCTCGATCGTCACGGGAGTGCGACCACCCTTGATCAGTTCCAGACCCGGTTCAGAGGTCTGAGCAACGACGGCTCCACCCGTCAGGACGCTGATCAGAGCGGCGGCCGTGGCCGCCAACCAGGGGCGCTGAGCACTGGTCATGATGGAGCGCAGTTCTGCGCCCAGTGTGGCTGATGTCAACGGAAACGCCCACAAATCAAGCCCTGGTTGAGCAACTCGCCGAGGAGTCATTCAGCTTTGATGGCACCGGCCGCGATCCGGAACGCAACTGCTGGCTGGTGGTTCACCGCCACGTGCACGGTGTACTTCCCAGTGAGTACGACATTCGCGATGTCCCCGAAGAGCTCTACCTGGCTGTACTGGCCCAGAGGCGCAGCATCCGGGCCTGAGCCGCCGATCCCGGTAGGGGGGCAATGGCGGCGAGCTGGGAGCGCCTGAGAAACTGAGCCGCGGCGGCCTGGCGGCTTGACTGCTGCTGCTGCCCATCAGCAGCGGCAGAGCCCGTGGCGCCGGCGGAGTCGAACCCTGAAGGCATCGCGGCTGCATCGGTTGGTTCCAGCATGCCGCGCCTGGCCCAAAAAAACCGCCCCCGAAGGAGCGGTTTGGCAGGAGAACAGCGGTCTGAAACCGCAGAGCCATGCTTTGACGATCTGGATCAGGCCCAACCCTTCTGGGACATCGACTCGACATAAGCCGCCACATCGGCGATGTCGCCGGCGCTCAGCTTGCCGCCGAAGGCGGGCATGGCGTTCTTGCCATTGGTGACCTGGTACTGGATGGCCTCTTCGTGGCCAGCGCTGTAATTGGCCAGGAAGGACTCAAGGGCTTCTTTCTTCAGGGTGCGCTCAGCATTCACCACATTGCCGCCGCCCATGTGGCAAGCAGCGCAGTTGGCGGAAAAGATCTGAGCGCCATGGTCGGCGTCAGCGGCGAAGCTGGGGGAAGCACCCAGCACCAGCGCCAGGCAGAGGGCAATCAGGGACAGAAGACGGCGCATCGGGGCTCGTGCAACCTGAACAAGGTAAGGGGCGGGCAGGGCCCGCGGCGCCGCCGCTGCAGAGGTTCGCAACATTTGCAGGCCGCTCTGGCCGCGACGGCGCCTTCGGCAAGCCGGGGCAGCTCGCGGCTCAGATTCTTCCCCGTCGTGGCAGGCCGGCATCCTCGAACACCGCCTCAAGGCTGGGGGCGTGGCTGACCAGCCCGAAGCGCTCCGGCGGGCTGACGGGTTGGTGCACAAAATGGCGCTGCCGGATCGAGAAACGATCCCAGGCATTCACCTCAATCCGCAGCAGCTTGATCAACCCTTCGATCAGCCAGCCCTGCAGGTCAACACCGACAGGCGGCATCCAGCTGTGGCGCCAGCGGCCGAGGCGCCGCACGGTGTCATTGACCGTCACCACCGGCTGGCCGAGCACCAGGCGTCGCAGCGGCCCCTGATCCGGTTCTGGATTGACCTGATGCGGGTTGGTGGCCAGGTGCGCGCAGACGCGGGCAATATCGGCAGCGTGAATGAAATGGAAGGAGGCATCAGCCCGCAACCATTTCGCCAGCCACAGCCAGCGCGCCGCCTCCCGCAGGCCGGCGGTGAGGTAGCTGGTGGGGAAGCGGCCGCCGCCATCGACGCGGCCACCGAACACCAGCGTCGGGAACACCGCCACGATCCGCTCGGCCAGCGGGTGGCGCTCCAGTTGCTCCAGGCACTGGGCCTTGGTCTGGATGTATTCGGTGCCGTGGACCATCGCCTCCGGCAGCAGCTGCAGATCGCGGTTGAGGATGCTGGCGGTGGAGAAGTACACCACCT
>Ga0129333_10004309_pt1 | contig 13315 bp, 17 predicted proteins | sample CPB6_08_DNA_FD_94474 | JGI IMG/M metagenome (GOLD analysis project Ga0129333, IMG submission 94474) | Freshwater to marine salinity gradient microbial communities from Chesapeake Bay, USA - CPBay_Sum_0.6_0.8_DNA | ecosystem: Environmental > Aquatic > Marine > Coastal | place: USA: Chesapeake... | reverse complement strand
GTCTGCATTCTTAGTTCAAGAATACGTTGCCATAATTCTCTAGCTGATATTTTTTCTCTTACTGTTCCATCATGTGGGTCTTTTAGTTCCCATGTATCGTCAGCTGTTGGATCAATCATGCATCGTTCGATGATGTGCATAAAATCATCAGTGATATTAATACCATGATGTAGATTAAGCGCTCGCATATTAGGATCGCCTGTTGGTTTCCTCATGTCAAGGAATAATAGGATATCAGGATGACTGATATCCAAATATGCAGCATAACTGCCTCTACGAGTACGTCCCTGTCTATATGCCAGTGACGAAGCATCATAAGTACGAAGATGGGGCATAACACCGACAGACTTATCATCTGCACTACGTATACCAATTCCAATTCCTACACCTCCTCCTAGCATTGATAACCAATTAACTTCTGATAAAGTACTGACCAAACCTTCAGCACTATCATCCAAATAAGGCAAAAAGCAACTAATTGGAAGACCACGTTTACTTCTTCCGAACGAAAGTATTGGAGTACTATAGCTGAGCCAATGCTTGCTACTATAATCATAAAGACGCTGACTATGTTCTGGATTAGATCCAAACGCTTTTGATACATGTGCAAATCTTTCTTGGGGAGATTTTTCATCATCCTTCATGTAACTTTCTTTTAGTCTTTTTATCCCTAATTCATCAAACAGTTTGTCTCGAGAATATTCTACTGTTATGCTTTTTACATTACCTACCATTTACTTTCCTTATACGTATAGATTGAAAGCTATACTTATTCTTTCTTTTACAGAGTCATTTCTATTAACCTTATGTTTTAACCAAGAAGGAAACAATAAAATCATACCTCTTCTAGGACCAAACGAAACTGAATTAATAGAATATAATGAAAAATCCCTTCTTTTATATTGTTTATGTAATTTATCCCAATAGGATCGTTCGTCTATTGGATCTGGTACTTCAAAAGTACCAAACTTTTCATTGTCATTAACATAGTAACAACCTGAAACAGTAGAACCATAGTGATTATGTAACATTTCACTAGAATTTTTTTCGAATACATTTAACCAAGATTCAAATCCATTATACCTTTCAATGTTGTAACCTATTTCATGAACATAACTATTAGATACTATTATAATTTCTTCCTTTAAAAATGTCAATTGATTTTTTTCTAAGAAATCATAATTATCATTGTAGGTTGTTTTGACCGTATCCTTTAAATCCTGTTCTATTTGATTAGATTCAATATAAGAAGTTACAATTTTTTCTATGCTATTTCTTTTTTCTTCATTTACAAAATGTACGCCTATTGGAACAGGAAACCAATTTTCAATATTCATTTTTTTATTTTATCTTTTATAAAACTAAATTCCGAATAATCTGATGGCACATAATTTATCTGAGATATTTTATTCGCATAAAGAATATACAGTAAATTACGTATTTTTTCATCTGACAGATTATTGGCATTGTTCAATATTTTGTGATCTCTATCTTCTTCACAAAAATAATGACTTAATTCCTCTGCATTATTTCCAATTAATTCTCTAATATTATTTCTTTCAAATTTAATACCGAGGTCGTAAAAATCTGTACCATATATCGAATGAAACAGACCACCTAAACTGGCATCAACACTACAACCCATATTTTTCATACAACAATAGGTTTGAAACAAATGTTCTGCAAATGTAGTATTACCATGAGACAAATGACTAAAGTGATCATATACCCATTTGATAGCATTTAGTTCTTTGTCTGTTAATGTTGATTCTTCAGGTTTAGTATATATAATATCTTGAATGTCTATACCTGGCTCTTTTCTATCCATAAATCGAGCAACAAATACAAATCTATAATACTTAGCTAGAATAGATGGCTGAGAACTTTTATGCGGTATACTAGGATCGAACATTACTAGTCTACCTGGTACAAAAGATATACTATGCTTTATCTCTCTCATAGTATCATCTGATAGATGGGTTTCTCCCTCCCATTCAGGATACCACTCCATATTCGCATAATATAACAGTGTCATTGCATAAGTATTCACTGAAACATCTACATGATATGTGTATAAGTCAAATGGAGTACTAAGATTGAAATATGCTTTCGTCAGTCTTAAGTTATTCTTTTTAACATAATCTAATATTAAACTGTTACTAAAGAAGTCGAAGTTAGGATTAAAGACATCTCTAGGTGAATAATTTGATACTAAAGTTGGAGGATATTTTCCATCAAACTCCGGCATTTCATAGCTTTTTCTGCTAAGATAATACGCAGAGTTTAAACCGAAGTTATAAAATCTAGTTTTTTCGGATAAAGAAAATAGATCATCTATAACAGTTATAAACTTGTTATCAATAGTATAGTGTTTTTGGATCATAACATTTCATTTTATAGCCCCATCCAATTACGTTTGGGAGATTCAATTTTCATCGTTTCGTTCTTGCATTTGTCTGCGAGAGCAATAGCACCCACCTTAGCACCCGTATCTCCGCTCTTAGCGATTTCAGTAACAGCCGCCCAACAAGCAGTTTGAGCCATAGTACTGTCCTTCGATATCGATTTTGCAGTGTCATAATATAATTGTTCCTTTGATGCTGAAGCACATCCCACTAAAGATAAAGCAGCGGCTAAAATTATTAGACTTTTCATTTCTTACCGCCTCTTTCATAAATTTCTCTCTGTTCCTTATACCATTTATTCCAACCTTCATTCTTTAAAGAACAATCATAATATAACGTATAATTATTTACAACTGCCTTGAGTAGTTCTGTAATGGCTACAGTATTTCCCTCGATTTGTTTTAGTTCAGGACATGGTACAGTTAGTTCTTTAATTGGATCAGGGAATTTAGGCTTGGCTGGCATATATCTTTCTAACATAGCACAACTTGATAATCCTAATGCAAGGAGAAAAGTCACTAGTAATTTCATTTCTTCTCTCCCTTTGTTTCCTTCATTTTCTCAATTGTAGGCATCGTTGCTTTATTATGAATATCAAGCATCTCTTTAGGGACAGGGCAGTTCTCGATATATTTAATTACTTCCTCTACTCTAACTCTTTCAGGTCCTTCCACTTTTACTTCTTTTAGAACTTCTTTAGTTTGCCACTTAACTATTTCATTAACTATAACTTTGTTCTTCTTTTCAGCTAATTCTTTTTTCTCTGCTACTTCTCTTTCTAATTGCTGATTAAGTTCTGTTGCCTTAGCTTCTTGTTCTTTCACTTGTTCTTCTACTTCTTTCAACCTTGCTTGCCATTTTGATTCATTTGCTATTGCACCCATAGCCCAAGTACTTACCATGAGAACAAAAAATCCGGCGAACATGATCGGCAAACGATATTGCATAACAACCGGGACCCCTCTTAAAAATTGCCCAGCTATCATCATCGTTACACCGACGAAGAATAGTAGAACCCATACCAGATCAGGTATGAATTCAAGAAGAATAGTGAAAATACTCATTTATAATCCTAACGCCTTTTGAATGTTTGGAGGTCTAAATGTCTCTGGTTTAAGAACTTTACCATCATCTCGTTTAACTAATTTACCGTCAACTGTCTTGGAAAAATTAGATTTAGCAACCTCATCCCATACTGTTTGAGGATCAATACCAAGACTATACATCAATCCTTCTACTACCCAAATAAGATCAGCACAAGCATCAGCAGTTTCTACAATGTCTTTTTTAATGATTGCTTCTTTCAATTCTTCGAATTCTTCTTCAACCAAATCGAAATATAAATCTGCCTGAGATAATCTTCCAGGGTAGAAACCAGCATTTTGTGTTTCTACATTTTGCCCACCTGCTCGCATGAATGTGGCTACATCTAATTTAGTGTTCATAGTACCTCTAGTATTTATAATTTAAGGGTTGTATATGCCTGCTACTTTGAGAAATTCTTTATGGCCTAACAATTTATTAATGATATTGTTGGACTTTATAGTATATTCATCTAAACTTGGAATAGGATTGAAATTTTCAGAATAATTTTTAGCAAATTTCTTATCTAGTAGACCTAATCCATTACATATTTCCAAGTAACTAGAATCACTCCACTTCATAATATGATACTTCATTTCATTCATTTTTTCTACAGCTACAATGTCAAGTGGACCATTTTCTATTTCATTTAGAATAGCTAGTATACCAGGTGTAGGTTTATTAATTTTTCTAAAGTCTCTCCAGAATTTAGTATCTTTTCGTTTAGTAATATAATGAAGATAAATAAAATCTAGCACTCTGTCATTACTATTTTCTATAGTTTGATTGAATCTTTTTCTAAAGAAGTCCAAACTATTTCTATCCTTAGTTAGAACAAAATGCCTTAAGGAATGATCTAATTGAGCAGCAGCTGCCCAAATAGAAGTTGCTTCTAATGGTTCAATAAATCCTGCCGCAAGTCCTACTGCCATACAATTTTTAATCCAAACTTCTTTAAATGAACCAGGATTAAATTTAAATGTTCTTGGGCTCTGTACCTCATAACCCATTAGATCATCTAATTCTTTTTTAGCATTATCTTCGGATACTTGTTTTGAATCAAAAACATATCCTGCACCGAATCTATGTTGTAGTGGTATCTTCCACATCCAACCATACTTCATTGCTTTAGATAATGTATATGGAGGAATTTCATCTTCCATCGGAGGGAAAAAAGGTATAGCAGAATCACATGGTAAATGTTCGCTATAATCTTTCCATTTAGAATTATAGAATTTACCGATGATTTCTCTTTTCAGACCAGTGCAATCGTAGACAAAAGCTGTTTCTAAATTGAGACCAGACTCAAAATTAATACTGGAAATATATCCTTCCTCATCAGTGTTAATTCTTTCAAGTTTATCGTCGTAGGTTTTAATGCCTCTAGCAACTCCAACACTTCTTAGATAATCTGCTAGTAATCTTGCATCAAAATGAATAGAGAAAAATATCTCCGGATTAGCAACATTATTACTAATTGAACATGGTGCCTTGTTAAGATAAGTTAGTTTCTGATTGAAAACATAATCATCAAAATTTATACCTTTTGCTATTAACTTATTATAAAAATAAGATCGACAACCAGAACTAAAAATCCCATCCAAGGCAAACTTACTCATTTCCCCTGTTGGTTCAAACATATGAGCATACCGTTTACCGTCACCATTCCAATTATCAAATACAATACCATTCTTAAAGGTGCCCTTGGTATTCTTCATTATTTGCATAGTATCAATACCAAGCAAAGTAAAAAAATCTATAAGAAAAGGAGTCGATCCTTCTCCTGCTCCGAGGATACCAATCTCAGAACTTTCCACAAGAATAACATTATGATCTTTGTAATATTTTTCTGCGAATAATGCTGTTACCCAACCGGCGGTTCCACCACCAACTACTACTATGTTATTTTTCTTCATTTTTAAAATATGGAAAAATTTTAGACAAAGCTAAAGCACATGCCTTAGCGACTTCTATATGCTCTTTTTGAGTACCGTTCTCTGTTCTTAATTCTATATAATGAATCCAACTTCTAATTGTTCCATTCAGATACAATCTAGATTCTGTCAATCCTTCAGGCAAAACTGCTCTTGCTTGCTCCTTAGCTATACCATTACTTATTGCCCATTGATAAGCTTCTTTAGCAGCTTTTATTACTTCAAACTGTTTCTGTCTCCAGAGATAGGCAAGTTCTCTATGGTCTGGGTTAGAGAAGTCAAGCTCTGTAGAATTTTGTCTATTGGTTGCGTCTTGAAACCTTGCTTCTCTAGGAAACAACTGGAGTTCTTTAAGTGGATCAGCATATCTCTGGCTGAACTCTTGGAAAGAGAAACTTCTGTGTCTGAGGATTTGTCTTGCGATATCTCTTGTGGTTGTGATTTCGATACATGCACTGACCATTTCAAATGGCGACCAGTGCTTGTGTTTAATAAGGTATCGAAGCAATCGTTCTGAGGTTTCAGTATTGGATTGATTGCTTGGGTTCGAGACTCGGGCGCAATAGGCAATGAGATCTTGTATGTCGAGTATAAGGTGCTTATCATATTCTTCTAACATCTCCTTAGATGCATGCGAATAACTAATTAATTTTACTTTCATAATATTATCCCATCATACTTTTATAGACATTCAAAAACGTGGTCCTTGGTTTCAATAAAAATTTTTTCTTCATTTCTTCACTAGAATATAAACTATGTTTTATCTTACTAATTTTATTTGTAGTATCAATCAATTGAATTATTGGTTGCCCCGCATTTAACTTTACAGTATATACATTAGGTTTGATCGGAAAAAATAGATTTATATTAAGATCATTTTGATAATAAAATTCTATTAATCCAGGGGAGACTTTAAAATTGGTGTCAACTGTATGATAAAATGTATTAGTTAGATAGAACATTTTATTTTCACTTGATTTTAACTTCCATGGATTAACTAATTTTAGATTAATATGATTCGATGCAAATCCATAAAATTGTTCATTATCATGTTGTTGTATAGTTGTCAACCCATCTGCAACTTGATAAGCCCATCTTCTCTCCGGATCAATGTTAATTACTATGTCTGTCCATAATGGAAATATTATACCATTAGTTAAATTCTTTTTTATGGCCGGGCATGCTTTAATTGTAGAAGAAGGAAATTCAACATTATATTTATTTTTAGAGATAAAATGATGAGGTATATTTTTATACCATTCAGGCAAAAACTTAGCAGAATAGTTTGGTTTGTAAAATTTATACGCTGCAGAAAATTCAGAATCAATTGCTATTTCAATAACATTTTGTCTAAACATTCTAAACTCTTTTCCATGCTACTAAATTCATTTTTGCTTCGAGACCCTCGAAGACATTGTTCTTTAATAATTTATCTATATTGATACCAGAAAGTATCATGTCATTAATATCTTTTTCCACCAAATGCTGAGGCCAGATAATAACTCTAAACTCATTTTGAATAGCCTTGTCTATCAATTTTACTACATCTTTGTTTCTTGGCTGATTATCAAATACAACTACTAATTTATTTTTATCTATACCAAGTTCATTTAATTTACTAAAGGTCGTCCCACCTACGGCAATAGAATTTTTAACAAATAAACTATCGAGAGGACCTTCAACTGCAAATACTGTTTTACTCTTGTCAACATGATCTAATCCAAAAACAAAGGGTTTATCCTCGTTCACTTTTATTGTAATGTATCTTAATTCTTCGTTTCTTAATCCTCTACAAGTAACTCCTAGTAATTGACCGTCCGAGTCAATAAATGGTATAACCAATCTTGGTTCTGATGTCTTGAGTTTATCTTTGTACTTGTCTGACAGTTGTTCAATCTTTCTAACGTCATCAATAAAGTAAAGTCTTTTAAACGCATCTTTAGGTATTTTTCTTTTATTGCAGAATTGAATCGCTTCATGGTCATCTGATAATGTATCAAGTCTATCTAAAATTTTATCAAGTAATTTTTCTTCTTTCTTTTCAAAAACAGGTTGATTGCTTTTGAATAAATCTTCAGCATTTTGATGTGGTTTATTAAATGGTAAACCTGCTGTATATCTTTCTAATACGTATTGGTCATATAATATTTTATCTTGTGATTTAAGAAATGATCCAAACTGCATACTTGCATCGCAATTAAAACATTTGTATAAAAGACTATTTTTGATAGCGTAGAAATGCCCTCGCGTTTTGGTTACCTTCTTTTTTGAATCACCGCATATCACACATCTACATGTATAAACGTGGTCACTTTTCTGTTTGAATAAGGGTAGCCGATTACTAATCAGCTTTAGGTATTTAAGATCAATGTATAACATAATAGTCCTCGCATTAGACTATTATATTATACTTAGAATGAAGAATCAATTACCTAATATTTTTTGGAAGAATTCAAAGTGCCCGGAAACCCATCCAAGTACTGCAACTCCACCTATAATTAAATAGGTCCATTGGGATTTAAACTGTTTTAGAGCTTTGATTTCTTGAGCTAATTGGCTATGCTGAGCACATGATGCATCATACATTTTATCAAGCTGAGCCTTTAATTCGTCTGCGGTATTATCAACTCTTGTATGCACAATTTTGATATCGTTTTTTATTTCAACAATATCCTCTTTAATAGTTTCTACTTTGGTCTCTAACACAGCGATTCTCGCAATTTCAAGCTCTACAGTGCTCATTTTTTAGATTTAGCTTTTACTGCTTTTGATTTAACTGTTGCTTTGGCTTTGGTCACAGCAGCCTTGACGTCTTCTTTATCAACTTTTCCATCTTTATTCACATCAGCAGCATTAGTCACCTTTTCAACAACAGGTGCTACTGTAGCTTCAACCTTTTCTTCTACTTTTTTAACTGCTTCAACAGCATCAGCCATATTCACTTTGCCGTCTTTGTTTGTATCAAGTTTTTCAGATACAAAAATATTACGCAACCAATTAAACATTTTTCTTTCTCCTTAATACTCTTCTACGTCTGCCAAAAAGAGGAAATCCCTCGGGTTTTTCTATTGCTTCTGGGTCTTGGGCTATGTTATTAGTTGGGACACTTGATCCATTAGTAGCACCGTTTCCTCCGCCACCTTCACCTTCTTCCGAAAACTGTTTAAATGAGAACATTTTTCTTTCAGATAAATGCTTTTCAACTATTAAAATTTCCTCGACGATATCTTCATTAAGTCTTTCAAAATATCTAACTTCTAAATCAATTGGTTCAATTTGTTTTTCGTTGCATTCTCTAATTAATGAGTATGCTGCTGCTAAAGATAATAATCTTTTATTTTCAATGGGTACTTTTTCTATAATCTTCTTAATTCTAAATACTAATCTATGTAATAATGTATAGGCATCTCTTTCTTCTACAGAATTTAACTTGTTCATTGGAACGAGTTCTTTGCCTCTTTTATCTATGATGCCAAGTTTATATGCATCAGTATTCTCAAAAGGAGTTACAAGTAACTGTAATATTCTATATGCAATAAGTGAATCTACAAATCGTCCCATTTAAATCTTTCTTAAGGTTGCTATAATTTTATCATCTAATGGTATATCACTATCTTGCACCTCTACACCTTTTGATACTATTATCTTCAATGGCATATAGTTAAGAAATACTAGAAAAGTTTTTAATTCGGACCAATACTTTTTTTCTATCTTATAGAACAACATTTTGGTAGCTGCATCTGAACCAAATAAGTTGTAAATAACTATAAGATGATTTAGTATTAATCTTTCTTTCAAATCTTTAGTTACTGTATACTTTCTTAATAATCTTTTCAAATACTTAAATCTTTTAAGATCATCTAGAAATTCAGTCATCCCTTTACAATTGGGATTATCATAATGCTTTATAGCATATAATAAAAAGTTTTCTTCATTCAATTCAAAACTCATCTTATTTGATTGTGACTGCTCCATTAGTAAGTACTAAACCGTTCTTAATAGTTTCTTCGTTAGCATTGCTAAAAGGTGTGAACATTAATCTATTATTTCCACCAACTAATGAATATGCAGTATTATAACTAGTTGCACCACCGGTATCGTAAATTAAATTTTTCGTAGAATTATTTATTAACCATTGTTTTGCTTGAGCAGGAGTCATATTTGGATATGCTTCTAACAAGCAAGCAAGTAATCCAGTCACTTGAGGTGCAGCCATAGATGTACCGGATATTTTCATTAAATTGAAATTAGAATTCAAAGGATGCGTCACCGGAGTATAACCATAATTATCTACAATGTTATTGGATCCATTATTATTGTCTTTAGAGGATACTCCCATAATATCTGTACCTGCAGCAAAAATATGAACTCCAGGACCTTGTTCACTCGAGGAGTTTCTTCTTTCTAATCCTGACTCATATACAGTAGATAAATTACCAACTACTATAGCATATCTTGCACCCGGGCAACCACCCCTGTGATACCAACTATCTGCATAACCACCCCATCTATTATCATAATCCGGTCCACCAAAGATATCTATTTTACAATTATTATTTCCACCAGCAACTACCACATGTATGCCGGCATTGACCATGTCTTGAACTTCAGCTTCATACGTGGAAGTAAAGTAAGAATGATAGTACAACCCATTTCTTATATAACCCATCCAACCGTAGTTATTTTTCATATCATCAAGAGTATTATAATGTACTCCTCTGATATAATTACCACCTCTCCATTGTATAGATGCAGGAACATTATTACTTCCTTCAGTAGCGAAGGTGCCCCAACTCATATTAACAACTGTGGGTCTTTTATATCCAGTTACCGGGTCGATTGGTTTATTAATGTGCCATAGTCTAATAACGTCAAAGATATCATTACCAGAAATACCTCCGCCTTCTCCTCCGGCTAGACCAGCAACCTTAACTGCATAAATTCTAGCATTACGAGCCCAGCCTTGTGTTCTACCTGCAGCAATACTTGCTACGTGAGAACCATGACCATCATAATCTAAATAATGATTAGCAGATTGAGTGCCAGATAAACCACTGGCAGTATACCAATTGATTTGTTGTAATCTTGTTACACCATTCTCATCAGTCCATTCTGGATGGTTTGGTGTAATGCCTCCATCCTGTATTACTACATCAACTCCTCTACCTGTTAGCGTATAATTAAAACTACCATCAAAGTTAACTTGATTACCGCCCTCAGTCCATGGGTCAGATCTTCTGATAGATCTCATTAGACCCCAGTTGACGTCAGAAGAAATCGTTATAAAAATTTTTGAAAAGGTTGCAGGCTGAGATGAGGCATGATCCAAACCCTTTCTTGGATCAAGATGTGGAGGTCTTTCTACAGATTGAATTCTTGGATCAGTTCTTAATTTGTCTGCTTCTTCATCTGTAAGGTAATAGTGAGTAATTCTTTCACTACCAGGCCTATAGTTAGCTATTTCTATAGGGCGACTTGGTATTGAATCGTCGCCATATTCAGTCGTTATTTTCTCGTGTATGTCATCAAAATCTTCTGCATTCTTGATGACAACAGCATATTCGAATTGTTCCATTAGTGTAAATCTACCCAACCTGAAGTAGTATAACCTTGGAATTTATTATTAGTAGAATTAAACACTATATCACCTGCTACCCCAATCAAATTAGCTACTTGTCCATCAGTAAAGTTAGCTAATCTAAATACTGATCTTGTCACTACAACTGCAGCATTTGCATCGAGATTTATATTTGTAGAAGAGGATAGAGTTGGTACACCTGTGCCGGTACTAATAAAGCTATTAGCACTTATTGAATTGGCTACACCTAGATTAGTAATATTAAGATTAGCTAAATCAGATACATTAGCTTTTTGATTTAGTAATGGGAATATATTCGAATAAACTCTAGCATTGGTATAATAAAGATTATCTATCTCTGCAATATTAGCAGTTGTCAATAAAGGATGTATATTTGCATATACTCTTTCATCTGAATAGTAAAGATTGCCAACTTCAACAATATTAGCAGTTGTCAATAAAGGATAGATATTCGAGTGTACTCTGCTATTAGAATAATAAAGATTATTTAATTCTACTACATTTGATGTAGTTAAATCATTAGCTGTTATCGTACCTGGCGATAAAGAACTGATTCTACCATTAGCTTCAATGGTAATATAATCACCAGCAATAAGTGCTGAAACTACTCTAGTATTAGTAAAATATAGATTACCCTGTTCTGCAATATTTGCAGTAGTTAAAATTACTTGCCCATTCGCTCCATTAATATTGGCAACATACTCGACACCTAATCCAGTTACAATGAGTAAACCTGTATTTTTGTCGTATGTGGCTCCACCTGTAACCGTCAGAGCATTTCTTGCTCTTGCATTTGTAAAGTAAAGATTACTTGAACTTTCTCTTATATTAGCAGTAGTTACACTGGCAAATACTGTACCAACATTAGTAGCTTTACTAGTGCTGGACTGTACTACATACATCAAATCTGTTTGATTTATAGTAGTAACTACTGGTAGTTCTGATAGTTTTTGTTTTGCCATTTTTCTTAAATTGTTAATGTACCACTACTTAAAAATTGGTAAATTCTATAGCTGCCTACATTTGAACATAATACGCAACCAGTAGTATTAGTTGCAGGTCTTACGTTGAATGGATAGGAAATAATAACTGTCCCTGATCCACCAGAATTACCACTACCAACTGATGGATTAGGAATATCTGCTCCTCCTCCACCGCCACCAGAATTTACATTGCCAGCCCTAGCAGGATTTGGCCAACCTCCACATCCACCACCACCTAAACCACCTGCGCCAGAAGCAACATAATGATCTGTACCAAAACCACCGCCCCCACCGCCTCCAGAAAATACAGCAAAACATCCAAGAATGTTTGTTGTTCTACCGTTGCCGCCTCGAGAAGCTACTTTAGTTGCGGGTGTTGTGCCCGGCTCACCTGCACCGCCGCCACCACCATATAATCCATAAGCGTAAGCTTGACCAATACCGCCTCCCCCAGGATACCCTTGTGATGGAGTTACTGCAGGAAAATTACCAACACCAGGGACTGGTCCTGAATAAGGATATAATGATCCACCACCAGAACCACCAGGATGAGCCACAGTAGAATTTATATCACCTATGCCACCACCGCCACCAAAAGATACTACAAGAGCACCTATACAACTAGGAGTACCATTACTACCTGCGCCAGGGTAAGCTGAGCCTGCACCACCTGACCCAACAACTATATTATATCTATTATTTAAATCTAAATTAATGTTGCCTTCTCTAAAACCACCTCCGCCACCTCCACCAAGACCAGCACCGCCTCCACCCGCAACAACTACGTAACAAGCAGATGTCCAACCCCCAGGAAGTATTCTTGCATTGGAGTACATAATCTCATAATTTGCTATAATTTTTACACCAACACCTGTATCAGTATTAGCTTGTAATGATTCACCCTCATTCAAAAGTATTTCATTAAACTTATTTGTTACATATGTGATATTAGATGCCGGCATACTATATTTCGGCAGAAACTCAAAGTCTCTAAAATTGTTAGTTACGCTAACTCTCAAGTATACATTTGTCGGATTTGCCGTTTCATTTGTTAAAATTATACTATTAATCTTAACTACAGAATTAGAATCACTTTGATTCACTAAAACATTAGATAGGACATTAGACAAGGTATCAGATCTTGTCAAATAAAATACTGCGCCAACATTAGATAAATTAACTGCTGTCATAATAAACAAAGATTCCCAGAAGTATTAAAAGTATGTATTGTATAACCGCCTACGTTTGTTACATTGCCGCCGGTAAATCTTGCTGGTCCAAGATATCTAACAACTACGACTCCTGAACCCC
>Ga0129333_10004308_pt1 | contig 13316 bp, 9 predicted proteins | sample CPB6_08_DNA_FD_94474 | JGI IMG/M metagenome (GOLD analysis project Ga0129333, IMG submission 94474) | Freshwater to marine salinity gradient microbial communities from Chesapeake Bay, USA - CPBay_Sum_0.6_0.8_DNA | ecosystem: Environmental > Aquatic > Marine > Coastal | place: USA: Chesapeake Bay... | reverse complement strand
ATGCCTGCTACGGCGACACCAGCGGCGACGGTTGGCAGCGTTACACCAGCGCCCAGCGTCAGCAGGCGATCGAGACCCGCGATGCCCACGCCAACGGTGGACAGTGGGGCATCTGGAACATCAGCGATCGGGACTGACCCGCCCCGCCTGTAGACTAACCACATCACCGACAGACACCGATGATCTTCTCAATGGCATCCGACCTCGCCACCCGCCAGACCGTGTGGGCAGGTCGCAAGCATCCCGCCCATGATCAGACCCGCGTGGCGAGCACGGGCAACCCCATCACCGTAGAGGGTTCGTGGATCGCTGGCGTGTTCGCTGAGCAGTGGCACGATGAGGCGATCGCCCGCCTGCCCCTGTTCACCCACGAGGACTGACCCATGGCGCGACGTGATCACATCCTGCCCATCGCCACCCGCTACGAATTCACAGAGAAGCGGCGCAAGGGCGGGCATCGAGTCTGGGTGAACGCAGCAGGGGCGACCGTCACCACGGGCAGCACCCTCAGCGACCGCCGCGCTCTGCTGAACATCGAACGCGACTTCAGGCGAGCGGCGGCAGGCGACTGACCCGCCATCCTACCATGCCCCCGAGCAGGGGGCATTCTGACAGTTATCGTATAACGTTATCGTTATGGCGGCGCGGCCGAGCGAAAAGTCATAGATACTATTAACCTACAAAACTTTTAAAACGCGAGAGTGATTACACGTTCATAAAAAAAATTTTTCCCAAATAAAAATGACTCAAAAACCTCTAAGTACTCGAACGACCAAAAGAGAAGAGTTTTCGTATATTCTGATGGTTCTGAAGGAACTCTTAAGAATGCTCGCAGAAGACTTGACAAAGCCCAGAAACCCTGTTAGGATAAGCGCAAGAAATCAATAAGACTATGAAACACTTTGTTATTGCTAGTGCGATGGCTTCAACGATCTCATTTCCTTTGAGTTCACATGCGATTGCTCAACAGTATGCCACCGAATGGTCCGATCGCCCCCAAGGTGCTGTGTATAACACACCTGGCGGTGGACAGATTCGGATTAGTCCAGGACCAGGCATCACTCAGAACATGAAACAAGTGGAAGCAGACCTCATCAGTAGGTATGGAAAACTTCAACAACACTACCCACGAGTCGCCCAGTATGCTCAACCTTCTCAGGTTCAATACCACCCACCGAGTTTCTTTCAGGGCTCTGGTGGTCCTGTAGTTGTTCCACCGACTGTGATCAACACACAACCGAACAGGTGTCGTCAGAAGCGCATCAATCTGTTTCTATTCTTTGATGTTGAATCGTCAGACTGTTGATGGAGCAAGTCACTCATGTTTTAGTAAGTGAACGAGAGTTTACAATTGTCGTAATTGGCAACAGAGGGTCTCAAAGACATTTGAAATTTCATCATGTTGCCTTTTACGACGCTTTAGAATATCTTCAGCATCGTATGCATCGCAGTCATATTTTATATTTTTAACGAATATATAATTTTAGTTATGTTACAATTATGACACCAAAAATATACGAATCAACTGTAGAATACAATGAAGATTTTGATGAATATTATCTCGTAATACCTGATGAACTCGTACAATCCGTTGGATGGGAAGAAGGAAATGTGGTAGAATGGAGATTAAACAAAGATGGATCAGTCTCATTAGAAAAAATTGACGAGTTTTTTGATGGAAACGAAGAAGATGAATGAAGACAAAACCATACAATATAAAATTGTCGGTAAGAATGGTGAGGTGATTGACGATCAATCATTCAATGATTATGACAAACTAGCAGATCACATGTTAGGTTTAGCAGAAAAGTGGTATACTGGACTGTATGATGCTGATGATTCCTTAGAGATCTCAACTTTTGACAAAACTGGCGAACTCATTTACACCGACACTGCAACATTTGGAGAGACGATGAATGACGAATCAGATTTGGAGAACGAGCTTAAGCAACTTGTTGAGACCCGAAACGAATCAGCAGGTCAGGGATTTGGAGATCCACCTTCAAAACCTAGAAAAAAGAATAAAAAAAATTGAAGATCGTCTTACAAGATTACCAGATCCATTCATTATCATGTACAAACCTCCCGAAGGTGAAAATCATGTAAAACTGAATGAGGCTTTGGATGATTTGTACAGCAAACTAAATAAATTAAAAGGATCAAAGAGAAAAAATGCCACTCCTAGTAGGACCAGAGACACCTGACACTCAAAGTGTCAATGGACCGTGTACATATCCTGCTAAACCCGTCGTTGGTTTTGCTACTTCTCCGAACGTGTTTATCAATAAACAAGCTTTGAAGTATCTACACAACGCAATTCCACCAGATACAGTGGAAGGTGTGCCAAATAATCCTTTGATACCTTGCGTGGTCCCTGTAGCAGCAAGAAAAGTAATTACAAGCGTCAACAAAAGCGTGTATATCAACAAGTTACTTCCTGCTGTACAGGGCGATGCCACAGAACTAACATCATTTCCTGGCACAAAAAGAGTTTTCGTTGCTCCTTTTCAACATCCAAACATACTTATTGCCAACAAGGGCAAATAGTGGTATAATTTAAACATATTTACGAGGATACTTTATCTTATGGCAAAATCACCGAGTTTCAACAAGTCAAGCTATGTCCCTGGAAACCCTAAATGCACTCGTCAAGGTCGCAGTAAAAATACAAATCTTGCTGCATCCTCACGTAATGGACGCAAAAAACGCTATCGTGGGCAAGGACGTTAAGAAATTTTGAGTGAAGCGCCATTTTTTGGCGCTTTTTTATGGTTTGGCGGGATAGAAACCCCGTAAAAAGTTCTGTTTTAATCAATTTTGAGGAAAAACAGATGTCAAAATACCAAGTAGACCGAGATATTTCGTATATGAAAGAAAATTGGGGCACTACAAAACTAGTTACAGACTATGGAGCGGTGACTCCGACAAAGGATCAAAGAAAAAGTGACCCACCAGAGGATAGAATGTCTAGACCTTGCGGTGGAAAGGGTGGATTTGATGATTACGTGGAGCGTTGGCATTGAGAATGGGGTATAAATAATAATAAAATAGAGTATTCTCATGCCTGAAAGTAGGTCATTTAAAGATATTAGCATTACTTTTGCTAAAAATCCTATTACAAATGATCTCATGGTGGTCAAGGATTTCGTTGCGATCAGAAAATCCGTCGAAAATCTCTTGACCACTTACCCTGGTGAGAGATTTTTCAATCCTAATATAGGTAGTCGCATCACACAATTACTATTTGAACCAGTAGACTTCATTAATGCCACTTCTATTAGAGAAGAAGTTGAGTATACAATTGGTGCTTTTGAGCCAAGAGTCTTATTAAACTCTGTAAGTGTCGATCCAAACTATGATGACAATGGATATGACATACTGATTGATTATTCTGTAGTGGGATTACCAGAAAAAACCGACAGTATTACCCTCTTCCTAGAAAGAACTAGAGTCTAATGGCATATAATCAGTTAACAAGTTTAGATTATTTTGAAATAAAAAATGCTCTAAGAGATTATCTGCGAGCTAATTCAGATTTTAGCGACTATGATTTTGAGGGATCTACTCTCGGTACGCTACTTGACGTATTAGCATATAACACATATTACACCTCATTCAACGCTAACATGAGCGTTAATGAGACTTTCCTTGATTCGGCAACACTAAGAGACAATGTAGTTGCTAGAGCAAAAGAATTGGGATACACTCCACGTTCAGCGGTAGCGGCATCAGCTGCTGTTACTCTGAATGTTACGCTAAGTGGAGTCACTTTACCACAGTCAGTATTTTTAAAAAGAGGAAATGCGTTCATAACGAACGTAAATGATACCGTGTATCAGTATGTTTTGCTTGATGATGTACAAGCAAATGTACTTCCAGATAACTCGGTTAATGTGCCAGATATTAAAATCTACGAAGGACTGTATATTTCAAACAATTATACAGTTCCTGCTTATACTGGTTCATATAGCATTCTTTTACAAAATCAAAACATCGATACATCTTCAATCCGTATTAATGTTTATGAGAGTTCTAATTCATCTTCCTTTGAAAAATTTGTACAGTCAGATAATATTTTAAACGTAGGTGCTTCTTCTCCGACGTATTTTGTCACTGAAGTTGAGGATGAGAATTATAAAATAACTTTTGGCGATGGAATCTTCGGAAAGAAACTGGTAGCAGGTCAAGTTATAGAGATTAGTTATCTCACCACTAACGCAGATGAAACGAATGGAGCTTCTGTATTCACCTACAATGGTCTTATTACTGATGTTGCTGGGGGTTCTTCATTCAACGTTGCTGTAAACAGCGTCACAACGCTCACGAAGGCGTTTGGTGGCGCTGGAGTCGAAAGTATAGAGAGCATCAAGATGAACGCTCCAGCGAGTTTTGGAGCGCAAAACCGTGCCGTTACAACGTTAGATTACGAAGCAATCGTAAGAAAAATTTACCCAGCAATCTCTGACATTATTTCTTATGGTGGCGAAGAAGATAATCCTCCTGAGTTTGGCAAAGTTAAAGTAGCAATTAAACCAAGAGAACTAAGTTTTCTTTCATCTTATACAAAAAATTTGATTTTACAAGAAATCAAAAAATATGCGGTAGCAGCAGTTACCCCAGAAATTGTTGATCCATCTATTATCTTTGTCGAATTGAATTCAAGAGTATATTACGATCAATCTTCAACTAACTTAAATTCCAATCAACTAAAAGAAAGAGTTGTTACGAATTTAGCAAAATATGTTCAGTTATCAGACACTGAAAAGTTTGGAGGTAAGTTTAGATACAGTAAAGCAATTAGTACAATTGATGCCTCTGATAAGTCAATTAGATCCAATCTAACTAACATTATCATGAGAAAGGATTTTTATCCAGCATTAAATAGTAGTGCTTACTATGAGTTTTGCTTGAGTAATTCATTTGATGATGATATTGATACTCAAACTCTAGTTTCTACTGGATTTGTAGTTCAGCAGTATCCAAACTTTATTGTTTATCTTGAAGACAGAGGATCAAAGGTAGTTTTATACCGTTTAGATTCTCAAACAGGAGATAAAATAGTATTAAATTCTGAACAAGGTGAAATTGATTATGTAAAAGGAGATGTCAGATTATACAATCTGAACATTATCAAAGGATCATTTTCTGACAATAAAATAGAAATTAGATTAAAACCACAATACAATGATATTGTGGCAAAGCGTCAAATTTATCTTGATGTCGATATTGAGAAAAGCTCTTTCACACTAATTCAAGAATAGAAGTAAATGGCATCCAAAGTAAAAAGTCTTGCTGCTTTAGTTGATAATCAGTTACCAGATTTTATAGCATCTGAGTATCCTAAGTTTTCTGCGTTTATGCAGAAATACTATGAACAGCTTGAATTACCTGGGCAACCACTTGATTTAGTTAATAATGTAGTAAAATACCGTGATATTGATACTTATTCTCATGAGTTATTAAAACAAGAAACAGTTTTAACTCAAAATGTTGCGCCATCTGATACTACAATATTGGTAGAGAGCACTTCTTCTTTTCCAAATACCAACGGATATGTCTTAATTGGCAATGAAGTCATTTTTTACAAATCAAAGACCAGTACTTCGTTCACCAATTGTTATAGAAATGTAAGTGCTACCACAAAACTTGGCGATTTATATTCTTCAATCGATTTCAAATCTGTTTCAAACGACCAAGTTGGAATTGGATCACAAACAACAGTAGGATTTTTGACTGGTGATGTAGTTCTCAACATCAGTAATCTATTTTTATATTCATTAATTAAAAATTTCGAGAAAGAATACCTATCATCTTTCCCAGAAGCATCTTTAAAGACAACCGCAGACAAGTCTTTATTGATTAAAAATATCAAAAAGTTTTATGCTGCTAAAGGAACAGAATCCTCGATTAAATTTCTTTTTAATTCGTTAGTTCCTTCAGATCAACCAAATGATCCCACTGTTTGGTATCCAAAAGATTCTACATACAAAGCATCAAGTGGAGAGTGGATTAGTAACTACTCCCTGAAAGTTAAACTTGTTGGCAATGTATCAGATATTCGTCAACTGATTGGCGCACGTATTAATCAATCTGAAGATCCAAGTAATTCTAGTATTGGATATGCTTCTGCGGTAATAGACAATATAATTTCTATTGGCGAAGGATTTTATGAAGTTATTTTAGCAGAATCCAGTGTCGTTGGTCAATTTTCAGTAATTTCACAAACTTATCTGACCGCTCCGCTTCTATCTACGGCATCTGTCAATAAGAGAGTTAATGTTTACTCTACTTCTGGTTGGAAAAATACGAGTGGCTCTTTTGTAGTTGGTTCTGAAACAATTCAATATAAATCAAAAACAGTAAATCAATTTGTCATAGAAAATAGAGGATCAAACCCTATAACATATTCGGCAAATACACCTGTTTTCGAAAAATCAAACGTTAGTGTTTCATATATTGATGCTTTAGGTTCCCCGCAAACTAGAAGTTTACTAATCCTAGGAATTTTATATAATCTCGAACAAAAAACCGCAACACCATATTCAGTGGTTGGAGATGCTATTCAAATAGCGCCATCTGGATTTGAAACTAAGAGTCCTATTATTTTCAGAAATCAAACAAACAGCATTCGCTGGTTATTGAATGAAAATAACACATTTTCCTCAATAACTTCGCTATCAGAAGTTCCTGTAAATGTTTCGGCAATTTATGAGGATGAACAATACTATTATGTTGCTTCTTCTGGATATCCTGGGTACACTATCGGAAAGAATACTTGGAATATTACTCTCGAAGATCAAAAACACTTAAAGTTAATTAGAAAAACTCCAACAAGAACTACAGAAATTTATGAAACCACTAGCAAAGATGTGGGAATCTTGGTTAACGGTGTTCCTATTAGAGGAGTTAAGGACGAAGAGAGAATAACTTTTGGTGAGATCACACAAGTTGAAGTTACAAACAAAGGAAGTGGATATTTAAATCCACCAAAAGTTTTAGTGATTGATAGTGCTGGTGTTAGTGGCGTAGCAGATGTTCAAGCTGTTTTATCGGGAGATACAATTGACAGAATTGATGTGATTGATCCTGGTCAAGGATTTTTCCCTCCTGTTCCAACTATTGTTATTACATCTGGTAGAAATGCCACTGTAGATCCAATTATCACGAATGGAAGAGTAACTAGTTTAAAAGTCACAAATCCAGGAGAGTATTACACCACCCCACCAAAGATTTTAATCAAGGATTCATCTGGAAAAGGAAGATTTGCTAGTTTTACTGCTGTTATTTCGGATGAAGGTGAACTAACAGGATTCGTTAAAAATGATGAAGGTAAATTTTACGATCCTCTTACAACCACAGTAGAAGTAGAATCTATTGGTTCTGGTGCCCAAGCATCTTCAATTGTTAGAACATGGACAAAAAATAGATTTGAAAAAATCAAATCAAACATGGATTCTAACTATGGACACTATTTCATCAATAATAATTTAGCATTGGGATATGGGTATGCTCATATTGCCAACCCTAAAGATCTGCGTATTGCTTTAAATGATAATTTGGATAATATTGGCAATGTACCCAACACATTAGTACATTCGCCAATATTAGGATATGCTTACGATGGCAATCCAATATATGGACCATATGGATACCAAACCCCTGGTAATGCTCAATCAGGCATCGCTAGAATGCGCTCCAGCTATCGTCTAAAAATTAGTAGACCAGGCGGACCATCAACTTCGGCATATCCATTAGGTTCCTTTATTGAAGATTATGAGTATTCACATAGATTTGGAGATCTAGACGAAAATAATGGAAGATTTTGCGTCACTCCCGATTATCCAAATGGTACATATGCTTACTTCGTAACAATTGAATCCAATAACACACCAGCGTATCCATATTTCCTTGGAAAAAATTATTATTCTATTCCTGTAGATTCAAATTACAACAAAACTATTTCGCAAGATGATCTTCCCAATAATATTACTAGACTAAGAACGAGTAGAACTAGTAATAACGGAGATGGAGTAGTTGCTTTCATTGAAAGCGTAACTAGCGGTTCTGTTTCTGATGTCTCGGTATTTTCATCATCATCTAATTTTTCAGTAGGAAGTAAAGTAGATGTAAACTATGATAATTCTGGTGGAAAAGATATTTTAGCAGAAGTTTCTAGTGTAAAAGGAAAACCAGTAGATACATTACTTTCTTCTTTTGGTATATACACATTCTTCGACTATTTTTCGGCAACAATTAATTCCACATTAACTTCAACTGGAGTCACAAATTATCCTGTTAATGTCAATAGTTTAGGATTTTCCATAACTATTGATGCTAGAGATATACCAGATTATAATTTATCCACAACGGATGTTTTATTGAGAGATAATTCTGTTTTAATTTTATTGCCACCTTCTTTGGATAAATGCGTAAAAATTACTACAGAATCTCCATGTTATCTGTACGACGGTGATACTTTGGTTCAATCAGGAACATTTGCCTCTGGAAAAATTATTGGAAATGTTTTTAATGGAAAAACCATAATTTTAAAAGAAGTAACAAAGAATTTTGAACCATCAAATACTAATTTAGCATCGGCAAGTATTGAAGTAATTAATCTCGTAGTCGATAAAATTTCAACATACACTGCTGGTTCCGAAATATCGTTAACCAACGGAAAACAGGCGATTATTCTATCCACTTCTTCAAGTAGAATCAATCTAGCTTCTAATACTTTTGTAAATGGAGAACCTGTTGTTTTCTCGACTTCTTTTGCTGGATTGTTAACTAATAAAATTTACTATGTTGTAAATGCGACTCCAACTAATTTTCAGGTTTCAACTACATTAAATGGTTCGCCATCGTTGTTATCGGATGTTTCATCACCTGGATCAGTTGTATTCAGTCAAAAGGCATATGGTGTAATATTAGAATCAACCGATCAAAAGAATGTTTGTAAAATTAGAGTTACTAGAGGAAACTTCGAAGTAAACTCTTCATATTTCTTAAGAACAAATGATCTGAAGGATACGGTTGGTAGTAAAATTGTACAGAAAATACCACTAAGTTATGACATTAAAGTTTTAACATCAACCGATAAAATTGCTATATTAAAAACTGATGAAAATCATGAAGTATCTGTGGATGATAATATTATTGTTGATATTATTCCCGACGATGTAAATACAACTACTACGATTTACACCAGAAGAAAAATATACCAAAAAGTAAAATTAAGCACACCAATTTACAACAAAATACTTGTTGATAGTGGTGTTGGTAGAATTGTGCTATTGAACAGTGGAGCAGATTATGGTTATGATACTAACGGGAATACAACGTTAACAAACGTGGAACTGATCTTTGCTGATCAGACAAAATGTAGAGGAGAAACTGGACAGATAGCATCTAGTATTAGTGATGCTATCATCGGTAATCCTGGCAGTCAAAATAACGCCAGAGCTACATTAATTGTTACTAATGGTCTGATAACTTCTATTACAATAACTAATAAAGGAAAATTTTACAAGAAAGGGGATATATTAACAGTTTCCCCAGAAGCAGCATATCGTAATCCACAGTCATCATCAACAAGAAAATTATTAATTGAAGTAGACCACGCTGGTCTTGCTGCGTCAAATACCAAAGTATTCCTAAATGAAGTTACTTCTATATCAAATACCGACTATTTAAAGATAGATAATGAAATATTACAAGTTGTCAGTATTAATACTAGTGAAAATTCCGTAACAGTCTTAAGAGGTCAGAAAAGTACCACTCCATCCGACCACATTCAAAGCAGAATAGTTTCTTCAGAGTCTCCTCAATATAAATTAGGATTCAATTATCAAATAGGATCAACTGTTGCCGATCCATATGTTGATTCTTACGATCCATTAACAGGAGAGTTAGTATTAACCTTTGAACCAGGAAACACAGTATCTACTATCAATCCAGTAACTTCATCAAGCTTTTTCTACGATCAAAACACTCCTAGAAAGTTAGTTGGTGTAATTGATGTTCTAGAGTCACCTGCCTTCAAATTCGAATTTTCTTATGATAACGTAAATTGGAAAAAGAATCCAATAATTCCAATACAAAAATACTACAAGTATAAATTTGATACATCACACCCTTCGCTAGCAGGCAGTTTCTTAGAATTTTCTCCAAGTGGTAATCTCAACATACTAACTAGTGAAGTCGAAAGAAGTTTGGCAATTCCTGGATTTTCTAATTCATATATTGCCTTGAAAATAGGATTTGGGGCAAATATATCAACAAATAATTTTACAGATAAAAAGAATACAGAATTTACAAACTATTACTACTATGATAAAAATAGTGTCATTGATTCTGAAAAATCATATTTAAGATTAATTGAGGATCCTCTACAGGGAGAACATAAAGTAATTTACACCACACCAACTGAAATGGTGTATGAAGTTTCAAACTATCCTCAATATTCTGGATATGGAACTATTTCATACACGACTACATCTACCACGGCTATTGGAAGCATCAATTCAGTAAAAATTATTAATTCAGGTAGTAATATGTCTTCCATTCCATTTGTAAATGGAGTAAGACCATCTTCCTTTACTGAATGTGTCGTTGATGTGGAATGGAATCCAGATACCAAGAGTATTATTGGATTATCAATCGCAAATCGCGGAAGTAATTATTCTAAACCAAAAGCAGTTGTAGTATCGGGAGATGGAAGAGACGCAGTTATAGATGTAAGAAAATCTACCGATAATTCTATAGCAGCTGTTATTTTGGTGAATGGCGGTTCTGGTTATACGTTCAAACCAGAAATTAGAATTATTGAAACTGACGTTAAAATGTATTTCAACAGTAAAACTATTGGAATACCTCAAAAAGTTTCAATTATTCAGAATGGCAGATCTTTCAATAGTGATTACACTACAAAGAGAAAAATTACATCACATAGAATTTTAATTCTCAAGAACTTCCAAGAAAAAGCGTTTTTTGAGAATGAAATAATAGAACAATATGAAGGAAATGTTTTAATAGCAAAAGGATATGTATCTAAAGAAGGATGGAGAGAAGGCAGTAATATTCTTCGCTTAAACAGAGTTGAAGGCGAATTTAAAAATAATTTATCTATTATTGGAAAGACGCAATCCAAAACTGCGATTGTTGTTTCTTCATTTGTTGGCGAATTTAATTACGATATTAAATCATATTATGATAATTTGGGATATTTTGCTTCGGATAAATCTAAGTTAAGTACTTCTTCTCAAAAATTAACAGATTCATATTTCTATCAAGACTACTCATATGTTGTAAGATCCCGAACTCCAATTGATATATGGAGATCTTTAGTAAAATCTTCAACGCACCCAGCTGGTTTTAAACTTTTTGGTGAAGTCTTTATTGAATCTGATGGCGTAGCAAGAATGAAATCCGATCCACCAAGATTGGATTCGGTTTCGACTATTCAATTGTGGGATCCACAAAAAAATAAAGTAACAGTAGAAAACACATATAGAACAGTAACGCAATCTATTTTAAATTCTTCTCTGATTGATGTTCAGAGAGGGAAAGGTGCTTTATTTGTAAATTCCTTCGATGATGCCGAAACATCAAGTTTTGAAATAGTACTAGATCCACCATTTAGTGGTTATTTCGATTCAAACGGCAACCGAGCAGGAAATAAAGTATTTACTATGAAAATCCTAGGCAGCAATAATCCAGTTGCGGCACCACAGCAGGAAAACCTCGTTATTTCTCTGGATGGTATTGTTCAACAACCAGGATTAGCATTTACTGTATCAAACACTCAAATTACATTCAAAGAAGCACCACTTGGATACAGAAACAAGCAAGGGCAAAGTATTACTCCATTACAATATGTCGAAGGTGTAGATACTCCTTCACAGAAATTTATAGGAAAAATTCTGAGATATAAAGACCTTTCGGTTAATTCTCAATTCTTCAAAAAAATTAAGGATATTTCCAGTCAATTCAATGGAGTAAAAACAAATTTTGAATTGTATGATGATTTGAATAATAACATTATTTTAGAATCTGGAAATAATTTATTAGTTACGATTGATGGGGTTCTTCAAACAGCGGGAATTACGCCAACTTTCCCAATCGATAGATCATATTATATCAGAAGGAACGTCACTCCAAATCAAATTGTTTTCACCGAACCACCAAAATCGGGTCAAGTTTTTGGCGCGTATTCTATTTCTAGTTACGAGATTGCAGAAATTGATTCAGCATTAGTTGATGGAATCACATATGGTCCATTTATTATGAGAAGAACTCTCAATAAAAAACCATTAGAAGTTTTTATTGATAATAATATTTTGGTATTTGTTGATAGAATTTTACAGAAAAAAACAAAAGACTATTCTATACAAGGTTCGTCGATAAGATTCACGAGTCCACCTCAACCTGGACAAAAGATTAAAATATTGTATTACTATGGAAGATCAGTATCTACTTCGATCACTGCTTTCAATTATGAAGAAGACACTTACTTCAATCTAATAAAGATCAATTTAAATTATGTTCCAGCATTAGCTCAATATGCGGATAGAATCTGTTATCAAGGATCATCTTTAACCAATTATACTGCCATCGGTAAAGCAAAAGGAGTATCTGTCACTAATACTGGGTCAACTTTAAATGTTGAAGCACAAAATGCTCCATTCGATCCTGCTTTTGATATTACTATAGTAAATGGTTTGGCATCTGGATTAGGTGATTTAGTAATTCCAGCATCTTCAATTGTATCTGTATCTGATTTTGAAAGAGATGATGAGACACTAGGCATTTTACAAAAAACAAATAGTGGATGGTTAATTGGATCTTCTCTATCAAGAACTTCTCCAAACTTTATTGATATTGGAGATCGTATTCGAGTTGACGGCGAAAAATCATACAGAACAATTCTTTCTACCCCACAACAAGTATATAAAACACAATATAATGCCAATTCATCAATTGCCAATAATTTCTTTGGTAGACTAAGTGTAACACCAAATGAAGAAGTAGGAAAAGGGGAAGGTTTATCTGTAACCGCCAGTATACAAAACGGATCTGTGATTCAATTAGAATGGAATGACAGAAACTATTCTCAGTATGGATTATCAAAAATTCAACCTGGAGCATATGGATATGAAAATGCCCCAAAATTAATTTTTGTTCCTCAACCACTGAGAAATGAAGGTGGCACTATTATTGCCCCCGCTCAAGGAGGTGGAGCAAGTGGATTTGCGGTAGTAAGTGCGGGTGAGGTAATTGATATTGTACTTACGAATGGCGGAAGCAATTATCTAACT
>Ga0129333_10004307_pt1 | contig 13317 bp, 19 predicted proteins | sample CPB6_08_DNA_FD_94474 | JGI IMG/M metagenome (GOLD analysis project Ga0129333, IMG submission 94474) | Freshwater to marine salinity gradient microbial communities from Chesapeake Bay, USA - CPBay_Sum_0.6_0.8_DNA | ecosystem: Environmental > Aquatic > Marine > Coastal | place: USA: Chesapeake... | reverse complement strand
TCAGCGTGGACAAGCAGCCACAGCCTTTACCAAAAAAGCAGTTGAATCAACTCAAAAGCACCAAGTGGTGCTGTATGGTTGGGACAAGTTTGGTGGTCGTGTGTTAGGTGACATGATCCTAAATGGTGTAAGCCTAAGAGCCGAATTAATTAAGAATGGATACGCAAGAGAATATTTTGGTGAAGCAAAACAGAGTTGGTGTAACTGATTAATGTGAGAAAAGTACTTTTTCACCTGTACCACTTTTCTTGGTTAGTATTAGTTCTAACCACTGGCTATTTTTTAAGTTGGTGGTTATCTTTAACAATTATAGCGGCAATAGTTGTTTACGGATTTGTTTGGGCTTAGAATATATTTTTTAGAGCATTTACAAGTTCTTCTATCATACCGTCGGTGTGTAAAGGAGTTGGAACTAACCGTAATCTTTCAGTACCTTCTGAAACAGTAGGATAATTTATGGGCTGACAGTAGATATTATAATCATTTAATAGACTGTCGCTCATGGCTTTACACTTTTTTGCTTCCCCTACAAGCACAGGGACAATATGTGTTGTTGAACAATCCATAAGTGGTAAATTATTTTTTAATAAAAGATCTTTTAATAATTTAGCCTTAGATTGATGTTGTTGTCTTAGCTCGTTATGGTCTTTAAGATATTTTACTGCGGCCAGTGCTCCTGCACAGGTAACTGGACTCATACTAGTGGTAAAAATAAATCCAGCGGCTACACTTCTTATAGCATCAATTACGATAGAATCAGCAGCAATATATCCACCTTGAACGCCAAACGCCTTTCCCAGGGTTCCGTTGACTATGTCAACGCGGTCTTGTAGACCTAATTCTTCAAGTTTACCTGCTCCTGTATCTCCATACAATCCAACTGCATGTACTTCGTCTATATAAGTGATAGCACCATACCTGTCAGCAAGATCACATATTTCTTTTATAATGCCTACATCTCCGTCCATCGAATAAACACTTTCAAACACTACACAGGCTGTTTCTCCTCTACTGGTAACATCGTGCAGAATATTTTCTAATTGATTTAGGTCGTTATGTTTAAAAACTGATTTAGGTGATCGACTGTGAGTAATGCCTACAATAAGACTGTTATGATTATTACTATCACTGATAAAATGGATATTAGGAATAATTTTACTAAGCGCAATTAATGTCCATTCATTAGCAACATAAGCACTACTGAACAGTAAAGCTTTTTCTTTTCGATGAAGGTTAGCTAGTTCTAATTCTAATGCTACATGATAATGACTAGTACCGCCAATATTTCTTGTACCGCCGCTGCCTGAACCAGTATGATCAAGTGCTGTATGCATGGCATCGACTACAACTTTATGTTGTCCCATTCCTAGATAATCATTTGAGCACCAATTTATAATATTTTTTGGAGCATAAGGTCCATACCATATTGCTCTAGGAAATTTGCCGTTTTCTCTTACAATATCAGTGAATACCCGATACTTTCCTGTAGATTTTAAATTTGTAATTAGTTGTTCAAAAAGTTTTTTATCAATCATAGCCAAGTATTTACTTGAATTCTAGATTTACTCACGCTATAATATACGCAGATAAGTATGATATTATGAACAAGATAAAAATAGCTATAGTTGATGTAATTGGTTTGCCTTACGATGGAACCACACTTTGGAAAAAAGGAATTGGAGGCAGTGAAAGCAGTATTATTAGTGTAGCCAGAGAATTAACTGCGCTAGGATTTGCTGTCACTGTTTTCAACGACAATAACAAAGAAGGTGCCCAAGAAGGTATATATGACGGAGTCGAATACTGTGAAATTCGAAGACTCTCAGAAAGAGAATTTGGATTTGATATTGTTATAAGTCAAAGGACTGTAGTTCCCTTCACTCCTCCTCATTTATATGATCAGGTTAAACAGCCTCCTCCTAGGGATCACGATATCTCTGTGTTTAGGCAGTTACAAAGACCCGGCCAGTTAAAAGTTTTATGGTTGCAAGATACGTTTTGCTGGGGAGATCATATTCTAGAATCTCTAGTTACAGAAGGTTACATAGACGAATTATTTGTTCTTAGTGACTGGCATTTTGCTTATACAACACACAGCTCGCATGGACCTAGAAGAAATGTAGAAGTGTTAAAAAATCATATATTTTTAACAAGAAATGCCATGAATCGATGGATAGATTGGGTGGATATTAGACAAAAAGATCCAAATTTATTCGTTTATAATGCCAGTGTTACTAAGGGCATGGTTCCTCTGTTAGAGCGCATTTGGCCGAGACTTAAAGCCCAACTACCAAATGCTAAGTTAAAAATCATAGGTGGATACTATCAATTTCCTAATGAACCACTCAATGAGCAGGGACATACAGTATTACGCTTACAGAAAATGTATGAGAATGATCCTAGTGTAGAATTTACTGGAATTATTACTCAGCCAGAGATAGCCAAAGTCGTGGCCAATGCTACCTATATGATTTATCCTGGCGCATTTCCGGAAACTAGCGGCATCGCTACGCTAGAAGCAATTAACTATAATACTCCCGTGTTCGGCACTAGATTTGGGGCTATGGAAGAAACTGCCACTGAAGCAGCCAGTTACATGATTGATTATGCCATAGAGCCTAACAGTCTATTTCCAATGATAAACACCGAAGAGCAGGTTGACAGATTTATAAACACAGTTCTACGTGCTGTTCATAATCCTTATCTGCACCAGCAGAAGCAATATGCCTGTAATGCCGTAAAAGATGTTAGTACTTGGGATACTGTAGCATTACAATGGAAACAGCATTTTTATCATAAACTTGGCTTGAGATTAGAACAAGAAGAATTAGATAGAGTTAAATGGATTAATTACAGAGTACATAAAGTATTTGGACGTAGAATTAATAATCCTGAAGAAATTATTATTCCTCAAGTTACAGTACCTACTTATAAAGAAACTAACAAGTTTAATTTAGCTATCGTTGATATTCCTGGCATGAGCTATGATGGGTCAACGTTAGACAGACGAGGCCTAGGCGGTAGCGAAAGTGCTGTAATATTAGTTGCTAAAGAACTAGTTAAGTTAGGTATAAACGTTACAGTCTTTAATGGGTGCAATGAAGATGATAGTACCCCCGGTACTTATGACGGAGTTGTCTATAGACCGTTAACAGATATAGAACACGATCCTTGTAATTTTGATGTGGTCATAAGTTCAAGAACAGTTATGCCTTTTGTAACTGAGCAGTATTATGGTTTAGAACTTAACACTATTAGGAAGTATCCTTATCAGATGTTTAAACGACTGAGGGAAAATGCTCGTTGGAAAGTATTTTGGATGCACGATACTTTTAGCTGGGGCGATGATGCTATAGAAGATCTAGTTGTATCTGGAGCAGTAAATGAGATCTGGTGCCTCAGCGATTTCCATTCTATGTATGTAATGAACTGCAATCATGGCAAGCCTAGAAACTACGAAGTCCTAAGACGTCATATGTGGATCACTAGAAACGGTCTAAGAAAATACTTTGATAAAGTTGACCTAGATAAAAAAGATCCTAATCTGTTCTTTTTTAATGCTAACATGAGCAAAGGTTTAAATTCTCTTATTCATACAATTTGGCCTCGTGTTAAAGAACAGATACCCCAGGCTAGATTAAAGGTCATCGGCGGTTTCTATAAATTAGGCAATGCATTTGGAGAAGTTCATGATCAGGAACGTAGATTCAAAGAACTAGTAGGAGATGCTGTTAACGATCCTAGTATTGAGTTTACAGGCGTTATAAGTCAACAAGCTGTATCAGAAGTCTGTGCGGAAGCCAGCTATTTTATCTATCCTGCAGAGCTTCCAGAAACTTATGGTATAAGTTGTTTAGAAAGTCTATACGCAAATACTCCTTTGATAACTTGTAGATTTGGCGCATTAGAAGAAACAGCTACAGAACATAGCTATATGATAGACTACGCTATTATACCTAATGGACTTTATCCGCAAATCAATGCAGAACAACAAGCAGACAAATTTGTTAAGTTAGTCGTCGATGCATTTAGGAATAAAAAAGAACATAAACGCAGACAAAGAGAATTAGACGAAGTTAAAGATCTAGCAGGTTGGGAAGTTACGGCGCTAGAGTGGAAAAATCATTTAAACTCTAAACTAGGACTTTACACCCAGAGAGGCGAGTTTCAGTTAACTAATAATTATACTGCTAGATATAACAAAATATTTGGCAGACGAATCACTGCTTTAGAATCTTGGAACTGTCCAAAATTATCTCAAGAACAAAAGATAGTTGTCATTAGCGCATTTTGGAATGCAGAATCTTATATTGAGCGTTGCATAGAAAGTGTAGCCTGTCAAGACTATGATAATTTTGTACACTACCTTATCGACGATTGTTCCGACGATCAAGGATATCAACGTGCTAAACAGTGCATTGAAAAACTACCCCAAGATTTACAGAAAAAATTTATATTAAAGAGAAACGAAACTCGATTAGGTAGTGCTGTAGGAAATCAAGTTTCTATAATTAAAACACTAGATGACACTGACATTGTTATGTTATTAGACGGTGACGATTGGTTAGTTAATAGGAATGATATTTTTACATATTATAATGAATTACACCGCGAAGCTGATTTTGTTTACGGAAGCTGTTATAGTGTTGTAGACAATATTCCTTTAATCAGTCAGGAATATCCTCCTGAAATAATTGAACAGGGGGGATTTAGAAGTTATCATTTTAACTGGCGTATGCCGTACACACATCTAAGAACTTATAAAGCCGGACTGTTAAAAATAGTACCAGACAGCGAATTCAAAGATGAAAACGGACAGTGGTATAAAGCAGGTGGTGATAACTCTACTTTCTACTATCCTTTAGAAAATTGCGATCCATCTAGAATATTTGTTAACAGTGACATTGTATATAATTACAATGATGCTAGTCCCTATAACGATTACAAAGTTAATGGCGTAGATCAAAATTCTACTGCCGATAAAATTTTATCTAAAAATAACGATATGAAACCTTTTACACCAATACCAGATAGAAAAAATAAACTTAAACCTCAGGTAATGGAACCTGCTCCTACAGAAGTTAAAAAGAAAAAAATTCTTATAGCTGTTCCTAATAAGGTCGATATTAAAGCTGAAACATTTAAAAGTATCTATGATTTAGAAATCCCGGAAGGTTACGAGACTGTGTTTCAATACTTTTTCGGATATCAAGTAGAACAGGTTAGAAACCTAATTGCTCATTGGGTTACAACAGGCGATTACGATTATCTATTCGCTGTAGACAGTGACATTGCTTTTGCTCCCGATACTCTTAAAAAATTATTGAGCCATAACAAGGATATGGTAACAGGATTATACATACAGAGGATACCCGGTAAGCATTGTATAGAAGTTATGAGGCGCAATGAACACGGTGGTGTGACTCATGTACCTTGGGAACAATTAAAAGGTCAAGGTCTAGCGCCTGTAGATAGTTGCGGATTTGGCTGTGTGCTGATTAAACGTCAAGTGTTCGAAGCTATTCCTTATCCTCAATTTGTATATAAGAGTAGCTTAGATCATTTGTCGACAATCAGTGAAGATGTATATTTCTGCTTACAAGCTAAAGAAAAAGGTTTTGAAATATTTGCTGATACCACTGTACTATGCAATCACATAGGTGAATGGACATTTAGAGTAGAATAATGAGTCAACAACTTTATCTCGCAAACAGGGATCAAATAGAATGGCCTTGGCATACGAGGCCCGAAGTTATCGAAGCTGTTAAAAATTTAAAAGATAGCAGAAATAATTTTACATTAATAGATATAGGTGCAAGCCATAATCCCTTTGATAGACAGTATCTAACCCATACTTTTGACATAATGGATACGCCTTTAGAGGGTGTTAAACATTTTGTTGGTAATATGAATAGATACGAAGATTGGTCTGAAATACTTGCTTACGTTGCAGAGCATGGCAAGTTTACTTTTGCCAATTGTACACATACTTTAGAAGATCTAGCCAATCCTATGCTGGTATTAGAAATGCTACCAAGAATTGCAGAGCAGGGATTCATAGCGGTGCCTAGTAAGTTTAATGAACTTCAACGTAGAGAGGGTAGTTTTAGAGGAACAATGCATCATAGATGGATATGGAATATAGAAAATAACAGATTAATTGCATATCCTAAAATTCCTATTGTTGATACAATGACATTTTACCCCTATGAAATAGAAATAGAAAAATACGCAGAAACTGAGTTACGTATGCTATGGATAGAAAATATTGATTTCGCCATAGCTAATAACGACTACTTAGGTCCTACGGCGGAAGCTATAATCGATATCTACAGAAAATTATTGCCATAATATATAAATATTTTGGCTATGCGTATCATTGAAATTATTTTAGAAGATAATAAATGTCCTCCTGCAACACAGGACATTGATCTAAACCTTGAAAATAGGCAAAAAGCCATAGAAGAACATGGCTATGGTCCGCTAGATCCCCGTCAACCCAACGACAAATTTTGGCAAAGAAAAGCACAGATGTGGCAGATGGATTCCGCAGAGGAGGCTAAATCTGCATTATGCGGTAACTGTGCAGCCTTTGATATTACAGAAAAAACACTAGACTGTATTGCCAAAGGCATCGGAACTGACCAAGGCAGTGAAAATCCTATGGATGTAGTAGAAGCAGGTGACTTAGGATATTGTAGATTTCTCAAATTTAAATGTGCTAGTCTAAGAACTTGCGATGCTTGGGTAGTAGGCGGCCCAATTAAGGACTAAAAATGCATTGGATGACTTATGTAAAACACGCATACGAAGTTGTCTTAGAGTCCGAAGCTAAAGAATGTATTCATCTTGATCATGAAACAGAAGCCTATGTTGTACATCTTTGGGCTAGATACATAGATAAACCTTTGATAAACAAAGATCCTGTTTGTATAAAATTAATGTCAAGTTTGGACTTACCAAACCATCAGAAAAAAGAACAACTAAAAGCTGTGGGAGATGAATGTCTATTAATCAACGGTCTTAAACTGCAAAGAAAACGCTGGCCCAGTGATACTTACTACAAGGACATGGGGCAGATTGCTTTTCAAACTATAGCATACACAGAATACCCACCAGAAATATTTTTTGAAGAATTAGCAGTAAAATTTGATTTAATTAGCAGAATATTAAATAACTGTACTGTAAATAGATTACACCCTTAGGACCGTTAAACTTACGGGTGTTTTGGCGGCTGCTGCCTGTTTGCGATTAACGCCATTCTCGCAACAAAGTGAGCACTAATAAATACAAGATGAAAATAAAAGATATTATCCGTGAGTCAATGGAAGCAAAAAAAGTTTTTCCTGATATGTTGGAAAAATTTGTTCCTATTGTCATGGATGTATTAAAACTTGAAAAATTTCCAAAGATAAAATTTATAGCACATAATATCGAAGACGATTATCCTACATTTGGTCAATATGCCAACGAATCTGAAATTATTACCTTAGATATAAAAAATAGGCACCCTTTAGATATTCTAAGAACATTAGCCCATGAACTTGCGCATTATAAACAGGACGTAGAAGATAGAATAGGGCCGCATAGCGGTGTAACAGGAAGCTCGGAAGAAAACGAAGCGCATGCCATGGCAGGCATTATAATGAGAAATTTTAATCAAGCGCACCCAGAATATTTTAAAAGCCAACCAATGATGTTATAAGAAAAGGCTCCTTAGAGCCTTTTCACGTATAAAATATATATACTAGATGTGCTACGCACTAATATTAATCAATAATTATTATTTTATTTCTTAGACTGAGCTTGATTTACAAATGTATACATCTTCTCAGCAGTTTCTAGAACTTTATCCAACCCTGGAAACTCTGGCATAGCTACTGAACTAACAAGTTGTCCTGTTTTATCATCTCGCTTTGCTGACAATTCCCAACCTTGAAACTTCATTTGATATTCGGCCTGTACTAGATCTTTGGCCATATGTAGAATATCTGTGCGGATTTCATATCCGTTCTTATTAAATTTAACTTCGGGTAGTTTTGGTGTGTATTCAGACATTTTATTTCTCCTTATGTGTGTATGTCTACGCTATTAGTATAGCAAATTTATTTATTAGTGTCTATACGTTTAGGTGTAAAATCTGTCCTCGTAAAGTCCCATTCACTACCTAATGTATGTGTTTTTGTATTATATTGATCTATGGCTACTATTAAACATAGTATAATCAATATCGAAAAAACTATAACCAAACTTAGTTCCATGATTATCCTTGCATAACTTTTTTAGCAGACTCATAATCTCCTATTCGGCTAAAGTGCGTGGCTGCACGTACTTTGCCCATCATTTCTAAAAAATCAAATATTTTTTTTGCAAAATTTTTCATATTATATGTTCCTTTGTAAGGTACGATGTTCGAACTCTTTGGTAAAGTGTTCTACGTCTGCGGCATTCTGTGGATGTCTTGCCGAGATGTAACGATCTAATTCGCTCTGATAATGTTGCTGTGGAAACATTTCAGATAGTCGTTCTATTAGAGACAGCATTAGAGCTGATAGTTGTTTCATTTATTTTTCCTTATCTGTGTATATCTATGTAGAATATCATGGTTTCTACTGAGTTTATTTAGCAAGAATTTTTGTGCAGTGCAAAAAACCAACAGATTTGATCTTATTATTGATCTATATTACAATATAAATATCAAAAAAGGATTTAATCGTGCAACGAAAGACCAAAAGCCTCTTAGAAGAATTAAACGATATAGCTGTAAAAAGAGACAGTGAGTTAATTGTTGAATCCAGAGCCACTCATGTAATTAACAGTGCCATTAATTTATTAACGGTTATTAGAGAAAACTTTGATCCAGAAGTTGCCTATGAGCTCGAAAGACGATTTATTAATAGTATCAAAGGCGGAGATCCTGCTAAATTTACTAGAGCTATAAGAAAACTTAGAGATAACAAAGAAGTTGTTAAGAATTTTAAGATCATCGAAGGTGATTTAAAAGACGACTAAAATAGCCTGTTCAGCCCATTTTTATAAAAATTGATAAATAAAATTACAATAGCTCAAGATGAGCTTGTAAAAATTTAGGAGAAATAAAATGCCAGCAGGTATTACAAAAGCTAACCCAACACTTGCCAACGTAAGCAGAAGTTTTAACGGCAAGACAATGACTATGTTGACAATCGACCTAGCAGTTAATGCTACAAACTTTGCATCAACAGAAATGGGCCCAACAGGTGCTGTTCAAGCAGTACTTTTCGTAATTGAAAGAAACCTAACATTGTTAGGTATGAGCGCACTACGCAGTGACGGTGTAAACGCCGGTCAAGTATTTGACGTTTTAGTAGAAGGCGACTTCCCAACTGATAACTATGACGGTGCAGCAGGTACAGAAACTCTAGCAGCCTATGTACAGGCTAACATCCAAGCACTAACATCTGTTGGTGTAGGTTCTGTTAACCTAAGCAGTGCTACAGTTACAGCAGGTACTGGTTTCCCATACGCAGCTTAATTTTAGTATTACGCTATCTAAATACCCTTGCTTTTTGCAGGGGTATTTTTTTGTCTATAAATATCATAAAGTAGGTACATTATGGAAATTATAGAAATAAAAACATTAGTAGATATCACGTGCAGTGGACAATCAAAGTTTCAGCCAGGGAGAGAATTAGAATTTAACCAGCATAAAAACTGGATAACATTGCTTCAGTGTATCGGACTAAGATGTATCATAAGTTATGATATAGAACCTGAGGTAGAAAAGATTGATATAAAGAATCTAGGATTTGGTACGAAATTTAAAGGGAAGCATAACGTTTGGACATTTAGATTTAAAGCAGATAGATCCGAAGCATATGCTGGACCTAATGGAAAAGTAGAATTTCTTATCAATGATCTTAACCTAGTACCTATAATTGGAAACCTAAGTGAAACGATAAATAATCCAAAAGCGGCATTAGACACTCTAGATTCCTCGGAGAAGAATACTACAGTGACATTTATCAGTGCCTAACGGGAAAACTTATGCCAGTTACAACAGATATTGAAAAAGAAAACCTAGAAGCACATGTTGAGCTATGTGCGCAACGATATGATGCTTTAGAAAAACGCTTGACCAGTATCGAGTCTAAAGTCAGCTCTTTACAAGATATTGTAGAAAAAGGCCAGTTAAGCATGATTAAAGTTCTAATAGGCACTGCTGGTACTGTAATAGCTGGTGTATTATCTACTTTAGTAATTGTTTTACAAAAAACATGAGAATCTCCGAGTTATTAGAACAAGGTGCGCCATCTGCTCCTACTTTAGGCAAACCTGCTAGCTTTGGACAAGGCCTTAAGCAGGGATTCAAGCAGGGCATGGGAATGAATCCCGAACGCAGTCTTGCCGCAGGAATAGCTGCCAAAGCATTAGGTGCGGCTGGAATGAAAAATGCAGCGGCTAGTATGCAAACAGATCCTCAAAATAAAGACCAGCCTCAAGATCAAGACCAAAATCAAACTCAGCAAACTAGTGCTCCTAAACCAATACTTCCTGGAACAGTTTTTAAAGATCCTAAATTTGGATCTGTTAAAGTTTTACCTAATGCACCTGGACAAAAAGGCGTTCATCTAGATACCAAACATATATTCGGTTTTAATGTTTATATAGATCCTAAAGAACTAGGAGCAAAGTGATGCGTATAGAAGAAATGCTATCCGGCATCCCAATAATAATCACTAATGAAGAAGCAGTGTTTGTTGACAAGTTTGATGATAAAATCTACATAAATTCATTAGACGAACATCAATTATGGTTGGCTCGTAATTTGGTTCGTAAGGGCATATACGAAATAAGTAAAGATAACTTATACCTCGTTAGATCCTAATATGCCTCAAGTCAAAGCTGAAATATACAAAAAAATAGAAACTGTAGCAAAATCTGTAAAGAAAGAATTACAGAAAAAAGGATTCGTTATTCCTGTAAAAAATGACGACGGTTCTATTAGTTTAGAAGGCTACACTATACGTAAAGACAAAAATGGTTTTTATTGTATCTACAACAGTAGAGAAGAACTTGTAGTAGAGAAAATTAATCTTCCGCAAACTGCCGCTGTTTTAGCTAATGGCCTAGCTCTTGGAAAATGGTTAGATGATAAAATTTTAAAGATCGATCAAACCTATGGTCATAAAATGTTTGAGAATATGCTTTTTGATCGAATGGCCAGAAAGAATCTTGCAGAAAAAAACATAGAACGTGCTGAAATTTTATACACTAAGGCTGCTATAGCTAAAGCAAAAACAGAACAGTTCAAACATGAAGTCATACAAAGTTTTGAAAAACTTAGAAGACTGCGCTAAATAATGTATATTTGTTTGGATAACCAGCATGAAAACTACCGATTTTACAAAAAGTTTAACCTCAGCTCAGCTTAATGAAAGCATGTTCAAGAAGTTTGGATCAAAGGTTAATTTAACAAAATATACAAGAGAAGAATTAGAAAATTATAGAAATATTTTAAGAACTAAAGTTAGTCAAACTGAGAATACTTCTAAATTCGCCGACCTTCTTAATAACGAATCTTATCAAAAAGATAAATTTGTTTTAGATATTTTAAACACTAGGATTAAAGAAATGTTAGGTGAAGCTAAAGGCGACGCTAAGAGCGTAAAACAACAACAGGCTGCTGGTGCTGCATTGGCTGCTAAACGTAAAGGCACTACTGTAGGACTTAAAGGAGCATCAAAGGAGATGGCAAAAATGGGCACCAAGAGCTTAGAAAAAATTGCGGGAACAAAACATAAAGGATTACCAAAAAAAGCCACAGAAGCTTTAGATCCAGTAGGTCGTGAGGACGATGATGTAGATAACGATGGTAAGAAAAATACCAAGTCAGATCAATACCTCAAGGCAAGAAGAGATGCTGTTAGCAAAGCAGTCGGTAAGAAAGACGAAAAAGTTAAAGAAACTAGTGCAGACCGTCCAGCATCTAAGAAAACAGATACTACATGGACAGACAAGAGCGGTAAAAAGCATCCTGCAACTAGAGTTCAAGGTAGCCGTTCAGTAGCTGCTGACAAAGAAGCAGACAAAGAGCGCAAAGCCATAGATAAGGAAATGAAAGAAGATCGTTTGCCTGCTAAGAAAACAGATACTACATGGACAGACAAGAGCGGCAAGAAACATAATGCTACTCGTGTTCAAGGTAGTGCTAGTCGCGCAGCCGACAAGGCCGCAGATAAAGAAAGAAAAGACAGCGACAAAGTTAAAGAAGGCTACAAGCAAAGACTTAAAGTTGTTAGAGAGAGTTTATTTAGAGCAAGAGTACAACTAGTTAACGAAGCACTTCACGATTATATCATTGAAGATGAAGAAGGAAAGGCCAAAGCTATTACCGCAGCCAGTGACATGGTTAACGATTTTACCACTTGGATGCAACGTGTTGGCCAGTATCAGACTAAGAGTATGATTGAACTAGCAGACGCTATTCGTGCTGAGTTTGGTCAAGCTGAAAGTGATACATTTAAAAATGCAGTAGCTCCTGCATTGGCAACTACGCTCGAAACTCTAACATCACAGCGTGAAGCAATTAGTCATGCGGTAGCTGTATTAGCAGGCGAAGCCACTGATATGGCTCCTATGGGAGACATGCCAGCTGACGATTCAATGGATGCTATGGATGCTGATACAATGAATACACCGCCTGAGGACGAATTTGGAGCCAGTGATGCTGCTGCCGGTGGAGCAGAAACTTCAGGACGTGAAATGCGTGAAAGTCTTGAAGCTCAATTTGCACGTAAGATCAACGAAAGCCATAGCATTATTAGTAGACTAGCAAGATGAGATTGTTCGAAGTAGAAGATCGTTTTACTAATGACCTAGAAACTTTATTGAGAAATTTAGTTGGTCGTAGCGACAGTGAACGATCTTCACAGACATTGAGCTATCCTGCTCTTAGTAATCTGTTAAACAATATGGGTTATGGAGGTATTAATTATGATACCTTCAAAAACATATATGATAATAGCCCATCATTACAACCTCTTATAGCTAACTTCGACGAGGACAAGATCGTCCTCGGTACAAAAACAGAAGCTGAACCAGAACCAACTCAAGGGTTAAGTACGCCAAAAGGTCCTAGCGTAGACACCATGGCTAAAAGCGCCGGCAAAGATTACCAAAAATCTTTGAGCTAATCAATATTTGTAATTACAGTTTTTTATAGTATAATTAACTATATGAATAATTATACTCCACCACCTTTTGTAGAAAAAATAGCCTACAAAAACTGTGTACAAGTTAACGACCCTATAACTAAAAAACGTGTATATCGAACTC
>Ga0129333_10004306_pt1 | contig 13317 bp, 11 predicted proteins | sample CPB6_08_DNA_FD_94474 | JGI IMG/M metagenome (GOLD analysis project Ga0129333, IMG submission 94474) | Freshwater to marine salinity gradient microbial communities from Chesapeake Bay, USA - CPBay_Sum_0.6_0.8_DNA | ecosystem: Environmental > Aquatic > Marine > Coastal | place: USA: Chesapeake... | reverse complement strand
GCGGTGGAGCTGTTGGCCAGCTTGACGCCGGTGACCGTGTTACTCGCAATGCGGGCAACATCCAACGTGCCGCTGGTCAGCAAACTGGCGCTGTGGTTAGGCAGGTCAGCACCAACCAACGTGGCGCCCGTGGTCACATGACCTTGCGTGTCAATCGTGACTTTGGTGTACGTGCCAGCAGTGGCCGTATTGGTGTGGTCAAGCGTGCCGGCGCCATCAACTGACAGGCCAGTTCCAGGACGGACCACGCCAACAACGGAGCTGGTGGCAATCGGGTAATCGCTGGCGGTGAGGGCGCGGCTGCCGGTAACAAGACCCTTAGCGTTGTAGGTGATGACCTTGGCACCGTTGGCAAGATCGGTGACGGCAGTAACGTCGTTGTCGATTTCGATGGTGCTGCTGTTCATCCGCAGCCCTTGACCATCCACCTGCACGGAGCCGCGTGCTGAGGTGGTGGCCGCAGGCATATCGCTTGCAGCAATTACTCGATAAGTAGGCGCACCGGCACCACCAGTCGGACCAGCGAGGAATTGATTGGCTGCACTGGTGTTGTCCAGCGTCGTTGCCAGCGTGACGGTATTGCCGCTTTTGGTGGCCGTGATGTTGACAATTTCGCTGCTCGAACCAGTGACGGTAATGACTGCGCTGTTGCCAGCAAAATCAACCCATGCGCTACCAGACCAATATTGAGCAGTTTGTAAATCTGTATCAATACAAATCTGACCAATAAAATCGCCGGTGGCCGGCACCGTGGCATTGACGATGACCGCGCTGTTATCAGCCAGTTTTGCTGCAGTTACTGCATCAGCGGCAATTTTGGCGGTAACAACAGAATCAGTTGCAAGAGCAGCAGCAGCAATGGCACCGCTGGCAAATGTGATCTTGCCACTTGGAATCGTGCCATCAGCAACCAAGCTGACCGCAGCTCCAATCAACGCCGATACGGTAGTTTTTTTGGTTTCACTTGCGCTGACATCGACAATTGCCAGCAGATCACCTGACGCAACATCAGCTTGCGCAAGGCTATTGAGATCTGAAATTCGCTTGTCAGCCATTGCGCCAACGCTCCGTAAGGTCAGTCTAAAGGCAGTTCAAGGTCTAGGCTTGTAACGCCATCTTCGGCAACCAGTTTGAAGCCACCCTCAACGAGCAATTCATCTGTCGGCGTGGGTAGCAGAAGACGAATTGGGCCGGTTGTAACAAAATCAACTGTCATTTCAACTGCAGTGCCTGGCGCCATTTGCACTGCTGCATTTGTAATCACACCATCAAAGCTGTAATACAACTCGTTTGTTAATCCTGGCCCCGAACCGGTATTTTCCTGTTTTAAAAACAAGCGTGCTGTAAACTCACCGCCAATTTCAGTGCGCAGTGCTAACTGCAATAAATAGTTTGGTACTTCTTCGGTGTTGCCACTTTCTTGAATAAAGTCCCAAAGTGCAGACAAGCGTCCACTACCAGTAAGCAGGCTTGAATATTGCGTCCTAAAAGAATCGGACAAACTTGTAATATCAATAGCTTCACGCGCTGTATTTAACTCATAAGCTGATACTTGACATACCAAGCGTTCGGGATTGTTTTGAAGTTGAACTGTGACGTTGATTGATGACGCCAGTGCTTCAAGTGAAATTGCATTTGCCTTTAAACCAGTCAAGGCATAGGCAAGTGTTGAAAATAGTCTTATTGAACCCAGCTCGTCAACATGGATGTACCAAGATCCGCTTGGTGCTTTTGTAGCGGTAGACCAGCCAGATGCGGCGATAAAATCTAGATTGCCGGCGCCAACCCTTGTAATTGTAATTCGATCACCAGTCATCAACACTGAAGTAACATCAGTGCCATCGGCAAAGCTTAGTTTGAAACGCTTTTCGCCGACATTGACTTCGGAGTCAGCAATGGTAAATGACTGCGCATTTTGAAATGTTTTGCGCGTCAGTCCAACTAAACCAAAATTGCCAAGATAAATAGTCATTAGATCGTCACCTCTGTCAATGGACCCGTGACGTTAAATGTAAAATTAGCGCGAACAATATCGCCCACTGAAACACCAATCGAAAAGCTGCTAATTAAAGCATTGAACTTGATATCTTTATTTGTTGCTCCATCGACCAATCGCAAAACCAAAACAACTTGAGTGCCATTTCGAGCTTTGTTGATCAAGCTGCTGGCGCTGTTTACGCCGCCATCTTCGTAATAAAGCAGCGTGGCTGATCCACTGAAACCAATAATTCCACTGATGTAACTGCGAAAACTATCGTTTAATGTCGTCGATTCCAATACCTCGTTTTGCCCTTCAAATTGCCAATCGACAACCTTGCCGGCATTTACGCCGTCGACCTCCAGCTTGCCGTCTTTACCAGTAAACGCTTTGGCCATGGCGTGAACCTCCTCTGATCAGTGTAATGAAATTACTTGATTGCGACTGGTGAGGTCACAGCACGCAGTGAAATCTGAACACTGCTACGACCCTTTTTAACTTGCGTCACCTTGGGAGACTCGTCATAACGCCATGCCAACCCCCATATCTCAGCTTCCATTTCACTGGTTGATGCATCAAAACCCTTGAACGGAGCTTTGCCATCACCGGAAAACTTCCAAGTCCCATATGTGCCTTGGGATTCTCGGTAGTGCTGCAAAAATTTGTTTGCATCTTCATCAGTAATATTTTCATACGTCAATTCCAGCGTCGCATTTACACGAGAGTTGCCACGCAAAATACGAATCTCAGATCCGTTCTGAGACGTATAACGCTTGATCGGCCAGTCACCAGGCTGAAAATTACGGCGGTTGGGAACAAGGGTTGGAAAGTCAGCCATTAGAACGCCTCCTCAACAATTGAAACGCCGCCAGTGCTGGTTACCTCTTGGGCAATCACACTCTTGCCAAGCGAATCAAGCGGGAAATGGGTTGCAGTCACATCAACCATACCGTCTTCATCTAGGCTAATCGACTCAACCAAGTAGCAGTTATTGCGAACGCCTGAAGAGCGAATTGCAAAAATTACATTGCGTGGTGCTGCTGTTTTAAATGTGCCGGCAGCGGAGCCTGCTGTTACAACCATTGAGCCTTCACGCACTCCATCCTCGCCACGCTGCCAGTAGTAGATATCAAATGTGCCGGCCGTCAAATCTGACGCACTCATGATTGTGCCGTCACTCAAAATGATGCCGTTATTGACGGGGGTGTATGGATTGCTATCAGTGCTGACAATAATAAAACTGCCAGGATTCAAAACACTGGCCAGCGGGGTTGTTTTAAAGCGGACGGTATGGGTGACATTGCGACGAATTGACAGGAAATAACGCGCTGCTTTCTTGGCGTGATTTTCGTTTTCAATCCAGCGCAAATCAAATTCTTCAATTGGTCGATTGGCTTCATTTGTGATGTCACTGTAATAAGCAACAATCGTGCGAGATTGCGGAAATTCGTTTTCGTTATGCTTGCGCCAACGGACAACAGCAGTGAAATCTTTACGCTCTTCCGCTCCTAAATATTCAACGTTGAACGTGTCCTCAATAATATTGCCTGAAGTAAACATTGCCGTGATTGGCACCGGCGTAGACGAAACAATGGCACCGGCCGAATCAATTGGAAGTGCTGGTTCAAGTGAAAAACGACCATTTCGCACCACCACAGAAGACAACATTGAAGGTGCAATTTGACCTAAAAATTGACGAATATTGACTGGATCTGTGATTACATCGTTGTAATAAAATTGGTTGTTGACCAAGAATTTTGCGCAGTTTCGCATTTGATCTTCGTCAACCAATCCATCGGCAAGCAAACCAGCGCCTGTCTCCGTATTGGTAATCATATAATTTGCAACGTCTGTCAATAACTTTGAGCTTGTTACTGGCTTACTTGCGCTCAATGGAGGCAGCGTTGTTGTTTCGATTCCCTTTTGTGCAAAAATTCTGAATTGATCAAGGCTGTTAAAGCTGCGGCCAGAACGCAAACGCAAGCCGGCCATTGCACAACGCGGATATTTGGCTTCGGGTGAATCCTTGATTGATTCGTTTACATAAACAATTTGATGCTCTGGATTGTTGTCGCAACTACGTTGAATTTCATTTGCGTATTGGCTGACTTCTGCAATTGCGGTGTACTTGCCAAATACACGCGTAGAGGAAACAGGTGGCTTGACTTCAGTCTCAACAACAGTTGCAACCTTGAAAATCGCCTCCAAGGTTTTGGCCTCAGCGTAGTAGCCCTGAATCAAACCTTTGGGAATAAGATCGTCAATTTTCCAGCCAGTACCAGCGGCTTCAATGGTTGCATAAAGCAATTCCCAGCGATTAACGCCATCGCGATTGACAACGGTAAGTTTGAACTTAAAGCGGACATAATTTGAATCCGAAGGCTTATAAGCTTCTTGAACTTCAGCTTCTGTCGTGACCGGAAATTTTGTGGGATCGTAAAACTCATAAAAAGTTTTGCCTTCTCCGGTTGTGATATCCATGACCAGTGGTGAAGGACTCATCACATCAGCACCAAAACCATTGGGTCGAGGTGTGCGATAGGCAATCATGAATTGCCAAGCTTTGCTAATGTCTTCGGCCGTTGGCGTACCACCGACGCTGCGGAACCGGTACGCGCCAGACCAGCTAACGGATTTAGGTGTAGTAGTTGGGATGCGTTCAATTGTCAAATACGGCGCACCCATTTCCTGCAGACCCCACAGCTCTTTACTTGTTACTTCACGGCCATTGGTAATGAACTCCATTGACCGGCCGTCAACAGTATGACTCCAGGGATACGTCACATCTTTGCTGGCATCAAGAAGAATAATTTTCCACTCTGGACTATTCAAATAAATAGCATCTGCACTTGTGCGTGGACGCAAGCGGAATTCCAGCGCACGAGTTGTACCGTGATAAACACGAATGTAATTAAAAAGATCAGTGGGGGTATCACCTTGAATTGCAAATGTTCTGCCACAAGGACTCCATTCGGCATCTGCCGCAGAACCTGCATCACGAATATCAAGTGAAAAGAAACTTACGCGCTTGGCGTACTTATTCATGTAACCAGTTTGATATTGCGTGCCATCTGCATCAGCACGCTTCAAAACATCAGGCGATGGAATGGTTGAAAAATTGCACAAATTATTGAACCGCAACCAAACCTGCGACTTCAGGCCAATTTCAGTGACATCACAAGGACGAGTATTTTGAACCGTTGCAAAAGAAGCTTTGCAAATCGGGAAAAATGCCTCATCAATAATCAGATCTTTTGTTGCAAATGTTTCACGTGCAAAGGGAACAAGTTTTTCGTCAATTGTCCCATCAGCCTTAAGGCCAACAAACGTGGCGTTGCCATTGTCGTCAGTTGTGCCTGCGTAAGGCGGCATTTCAATTTTGATTGCCTCTTCCCTGGCAACACCAAATTTGACCGATTCAATTTTGCCGGTTTCGTCGTAACCGCTAACTCTTTTGATGCATCGCAATGTCACGCGAATTGTTCGCCCCTTTTGCCACACAACATCACCAGTTCCGCCAATCAATTCACGTTTGACAACCATCCACAACCCAGTGCCAATCATAAATTGTTCACCCATTTGCATGGCATCGTCGTGTGATGCATGCTCTCCATCCAAAATGTTTTGAATGTCTTTGCCCTGATTGACGGGGTACGGATCTCGCTTGTTCCAGTTGATGCTGCCAAATTTATCGCTTTGAGTTCCAGCGCCAATCAAAATTCTGACTTCAGTTCCAATCCCTTCATCACCTTCAACGCCTTTGTAAATGGTCGCCTTGGTGCCACCAGTGCTTGAAATAAGACGCTCAACAGTTGCATATTTTGCGTCAACAATTCCAATGCGACGGGCAAAGTTAGTGCCAGTTCCTGACATGCCAGCATTGATCATTGCATCGTGATCAGCTTGCGGGCCAGAAATCCAATTGCGCATATCAAGGGGCGTGTAATCCCTTTCTGGCAATGGGATTTTTGTGTTTTGTGATAGCACCTGCCAATTCAGGCGCAGGTTGGTGGCATTGGGAATTCCGTTGTAAACGCCAAATTGCGATTGATTTGTTGGCGTAAAGGTGGACGAAAAAGCGAAGCCATCATCGCCAGCATTTGTTGGCGCGGTAAATGCCAAAGGAACAGTGGCATTAAGCTGACCAGCTTTTAAATGTTCGCGACCAAAACGATTGTCATTACCACTGCCGTCGCGATAGTAAAAAGCAAAGTCTTGACTAGAACTTGGGTCAATAGTGTTTGTACCAAGGAACAAATTTCCGTACTTGCCGCTTCCGGTTGACCAATCCGTTCGAATTGGCAATGGTCCTTGGCCAACAAGAAATTGCAGCTCAGCAATTTGATATTTACCGCGACTGATGACACGACTCCAAACAAGAAGTGGCGAAATCAACAAGCCACCATCCGTAAAAATCAACGGAATAGCTGAGCCGTAATTAGCAAGTGATTGCTGTGAATCAAAGCCAGAGGTAGGCGTGAAACGATCGGCACCTGTCAATCCCGCCAGTTCAATAGATGAACCACCAAATCCGCCTATGGCAGAAGCCGTAAGGGGTTTTGGTTTTGGTGTCAATAGATATGCAACTGCTGTTGTGGCTGCACCAATAGCAAGGCTGACTACAGCAGCGGTAACGGCTGTGCTTTTGCCTGCCGCTGCACCTGTTGCCGCTAAATAACCAGCAGCCAAAAGAGGTGCTGCGTTTTGAATATCTGGAATATGAGCGTATTCAGCAGGGCGTTCTTTGCTGCGCCTAGCTACTTCAAGGCTGAACTGTTCGTATTCTTCACGCGAAATGCCCAGCAGGTCGATGAGCTGACGTTCGTATGGAAGCAGAGGGATTCGTACAACCTGCCCAGCGGTAACCACTCCACCCTTTCGGTGAATCGGTTGATGTACAAAATTCCGCCCTTCCATGTCACGCAAAATGACCGATCCTGTGAGAGCAAAACCACATCGCCATCATAAACGGGGCTGGCAATTCGATCTCCCCATGCCAAAAGATCACGAGCGATCCGCAAAAAACTGGATTCATACCAAGCATTGGTAAATGGTGGATCTTTAATGCCTAGGTATTTATGCGCCTTGTACACCAAATGAATGCAGTCAATCGCCCCATTTTCGCCGTCTGCTCCTAATTCATATTTCAGCCCAAGCAGATCACTGCAATTGGACATTTGATGTAGTGGGAATACTGCCCACGATTTGACGAGTAATGCGCCTAGTTGGAGTGTCAGTGCCAACTGCATCCAGCACGGAACTGACCGTTGCCGTCACAACCGTTTCGTCCCAGGAAGCAGTGGTAATTACACCAATGTAGGTAAACAAAATTTGTGACTTGGCCGCAGACGGAGTTGTATCATTTTCAGGAATAATTGTGCGAACAGTTACAAACCAACGATCACGCACAATTAAATCAATCCAACCTCTGGTCAATTCATTGTTTGGTACAACAAGGTTGGCTTCTTTTAAATCACCCTGACGATCAGTGGCAATACCAGAAAAACCAAACGGCAAAAATTCATGCGGTTGTTCGATTTCAGATCCGCCAAAAGGAATGGTCAACTTGGCAGATTTATTTAGCCAGTAATTTTGGAAATAATACAAATCACCTGACTTGGTGACGACAGGCTTTCTCAAGCCCATGTATTGAGCAATTCGTAATTCCATCAGCGCAAACCAAGACGGCTACGGGTGGATCGATTGTTTTGCAGTGCCTTCAACGTACGTTGTTCGCCTTGGGCGGCGCCTTGAGCAGCAGCTTGCGTCATGCCACGTTGGAACTGATCAGCGGTGACGTAATCAACTTGATTGATTCGTTCAACTGTGTAGCGAACATCAATTGCTCCAGCAGCAAAACCAGCGCCGCTTTCGGCCATTGCGTCTTCTTTGCTCATGGCAGTTGTAGTACCACCCATGGGGCGATAGCGATCCAAAGCAGAAGCGCGATCTTTTTTAATTGAAACGGGAATGGTGCGACCATCGGGCAATGGCACATAAGCTTCTGGCCCACGTTCGCCAAACATCGCCACTTGCGGTGAATTGGCTATGCCACCATTTGCATAACGGCGTAATGGCAACGGGCCGTTATTGGTCATTACACCACCTGTTGCAAATCCCAAAAATGAACCAAATCCCGTGCCTCTAAAAATTGATTTTAAGGTTTGAATTAAAGAGAATTGAATAAATATTTTGCCGAGATCAGCTAGTACGGAGCTGGCAAATTCGGAGAATTCTAATTTTCCGGTTTTAACAAAATTGGTAATAATGTCAGTCAGGCCAAGGAATGCGTTGCCTAAAGAAGAACCAAGATTTTTCGCAAGATCACCGGATGATTTGACGACATCAGCAAAAGCACGGCCAAATTGATTTCCAAATCCTTGTGTCGATTTAGCAAGGTCCTCCATTGATTGCCGAATTTTTCTAATTGCCTCTAGTAATTCAGTTGATGTTAATTTTCCGGCAAATTGGCCAATTATATCTGCAAGGGTTTTGTTGATATCAATTTGCATCTTTTCTTCTTCGGTCAACATTTTTGATTTTATCAAGTTATTGGTAACCAAAACATCCAGTTCTTGGCGTGCAGATATTTCGGCTTCATATGTTTCTTTTGCAATTTGAAATTCGCTTTGCTGCAATTTTTGAAATACACTTTTGCGCTGCGTCCTGGCTGTGTCTGCTTCGGTTTGCGCAACACCAAGACGAGTCAAGTATTCTTGCAATGGCATTCCATTTTTTAAAATTTCAGCTTTATTTTCAACCAAATCATTTATTTTTTCTTCTGAAATTGCAATCTTTGCGTTGGCTTGCAAAGCGTTGGCCAGCAAGGGAAGTACTTGCTCGTCATATTTGTAACCTTTTTCTTTGGCTTGCGTAATTAATTCATTTAAACGCAATTCTTTTTTTGCTAAAGCATTGGTTTCTTCCGAAACATTTATTAAATCAGCTAAACGTATAATTGGAATTTTTTTTGCTTTAGGTCCAGGAGCGTTTGCATCAATTTCTGGCAATTTACTTGGTGGTTCTTGAGTGCCAACTTTTGTTGCTAATTCTGCAGCAAGCAATGCTTGCAAACGCGCAAATTGTCGAGCTTGCCTTCCTTGCATTGTGGCAAGATCAAGCGTTAATTGCTTCGTCATGCCCATACCGGGCTTTTCTTCCAATGCTGCTTTTATATCTTTAATTTTTTTTTCAGTAGCATTTAACTCAAATTGAACACGATTTATTTCACCTTGCCTGCCTTTTCCCAAGCCAAGAAATTCATTTAACTTTTGAATACCCGCGTCAATCGCAAGAACAATTTTTGCAAATTCATTTTGAAATGAAGCGCCAATTGGTTTAAGCAAACTGCCAACGCTTTCGTTTAAACGTGACAATGCAGTTTTTAAACGATCACCGGCCGCGTCTGGGCCATCAGCAATAATTTTTGCATTTTCGCCATATTCTGCAAATAATTTTTCTGCAAAACGTTGAAAATCTTGCAAACTTACTTGACCCTTTTCAAGAGCTTTATCAAGTTCTTGAGGCGTCATGTCAATTGATTGCGCAAACAAACTAAACGCACCGGGCAAACGCTCGCCAATTTGCTGACGCAATTCTTCTGCTGATACCTTGCCTTTGCTAAATACCTGCGAAGTTGCAGTCAAAGCGGAATCTAATTGTTCAAGATTTCCACCTGTTCCTCGAATGCCTGAAGCAACGCCAATAAATGCTTTTTCAGCATCACGCACATTGCCGCCAGCACCTTTAACGGATGCGGTTAATTGCGTAAATTGACGAGTAATAATTTCTTGCGGAATTGCAAGATCGCGACTTGTTTTATCAATAAATGCCAAGGCGCGTTGATACTCACCAGAATCTTTGGTGACAAGCTGAAGGGCTTTGCGTTGCTTTGTGATTTCAGCCGCATAACTGGCCGTGCCGCTAAGCATTTGGCGAAATTGACCCACTTGGGCGCCAATGGCACCACCTGTAATGGCACCAGGAACACCGCCAATTAGTGCGCCAATACCCGCACCAGCAGCACCCTCAATACCGCCAAATACGCCTGCACCAGCAACTGTGCCTGCTATTTGTGCGCCAGCAGCAAGGCGGCCGCGTCCACCGGGCTGTACCTTTTTCAGTTGAGCTTCAAGTTTGGCTGCTTCTGCGTTTGCTTGTTTGAATTCAGCAGTTCCTATCTCGACGCTATTTGCAATTTCACGCCATGCATTTGCATAGCCCTTGAGATTGTTAATGCTATTGACTGAAGTTTGCTGAATTTTTCTTAATTCTGCACTTACTTCCTTGAAATTAACATTTGCAGCAGTTGCCTGTTGTCCAAGATTTTTAAAGTTGCCAGACAGCTTTGTGAGCTGTTCACCGCCCTGTTCCTTAATTCTTAGAATCAGCTCAGTGGTTTGGCTCATTTGCGTTTTGCGTTCAGAACGGCTAAGGCAGCCATTTCCATCACCTGTACGCCTTCAAAGATGGCAACAGGATCCTTGACTGAATACAGCTTACAGAGCCATTCCAAACTCTGGTAGATCAGTCCGGTCATTCCAGCCATGCTTGTGTGCCACTGCGTAGACATGCGAACAAACATCAGGACGGTGTCCCAATTTTCTTCCCAAATTTCACAATCTTGCTCGGCACTTTTTAAATGCGCAGCAGCAATTTGCTCCTCGCTTGCACCAAGAGCTTTTAAGTCAGCCTCACGCTCGTCTATGACGCCGCCTTTGGCCCAGTATTCGGCGGCGGCTTTTAGTTTTTTGCTGGCGCCCCAGTGACGCTATCGGCATACGCCTGAATCAAAGCCTTCATGACATAAGGGTCGTCACAAAGATCTTTTTTGTTTTTCTGGGTAAACGGCAAGTCTTTACCATCTTCATCCTTGATTCCATCCCAGCCTTCAAGGATCCCATCAACAAGGGCATCATCGCCTTTATCGACAAGACCATTGAAGGCCGAGCGGCTCATTCTTTTGAATGTTGCGTCAAATGTTTGTTTTTCAAACTTGCCGCCATCGGTAGGTATTTCTACCGTTACAGGCCACTTGTAAGACGCAACTTTCTTGAGAACAAAGGCCATAAGACTTAAGTAAACGCCAGCGCAAATTCGTTGTTTCCAGCGGTGGTAGGCAATGCCAGGTAGGGCATCGACAGCGAAATAACACCGTTGGTATCACCGTATGATACTCCGGTAATATCGGTTTGGGCGGCAGTCAGGCTGACAATGTTGCCACCTGTTGCACCCAGCACCATGCTGCTAGAAGCAGTTGTGATGCCCACCGCTTTTGCAAAGTAGTCAGTGGTGCCAATTGCCGGAGCCTGAAGAACAGCGGTGCCACCAGGAGCGCGGTTGGTAATAAATACTTCCTTGCCGCAGGTGGTTTCCTTGTAAATCAAATCGTTGTTCAAAGCCAGTTCAAACGACTCAATGCATGCATCGCTCACACCATGGAAGGTGGAAGTGGTCATGTTTGTATCGTTCACCTCAAGGGCAGCGGCTTGATTGGCCACGGTAAACGAACCGGACAGAGCGGTGCCGTCGGGTGCGTTGTAAATGCCGATGAAGTTAAAGCTGGCAACAGCAAACTGACCAGCAGTGAAATTAAAACTTACCGAACCACGCGAACCCGTAATTTTGTGGCGAGTGCCGTCGTAGAAGCAGTAAATAGTTGCAGAATCAAAGCTGCTGCTTACCGGTGCATAGGTCACCGAAGTAGAAGCAACAATCGTTTCGCTTAGTCCGCAGCTTTTGAGGAGCGGGCCAAAGGCAGGAGCGGTGCCAGCAGTGCCAGAGCCAGACAGCTCAACATCAAAAGTCACGCTGACGCGCTTGTTGGCAACCAGCGTTGCACGGCTGCTATTACCAATAAATCCTTGCAACGTAGGAGCCTGAACATTGTCAGACTCAAGAGGCGTGATTTCAAGATTGGTTACTTGAATTGCATTTGAACCACCAACAGGAGAAGGATCCGTGTTGTAGGTAGATTCAATCTTCGCAATCAGAAACTTCTTCCGAGTCAGGGCCATTGGTAGTAGGAGCGGCGGGTTCTGTGATCAGTGTAAGTTTCCCAGACTTGGGGTCAAACAAGTAACTGCCGCCCACTCCGGGACTGGGAACTTCCTTTTCAATCTTAGCCATGATGTCAGGCGCTAGTTAATGAGGTTCGACTCGTGCGATAACGCACAAGGAAGTCTTGGCTAATAATACCCAATGGAACATCAGCTTCATAAAGACTGAAATCAGTGCGATCAGGCGTCAAGTCCAATGCATAACCATTGACTGTTTGATCAGCCATCAGTTTTTGATGTACTTGTTGTGTGTAGGTGTCTGAATCATCATCAGGGATAGCAGCACGAACAATCGTTGTAATTCGCACTCTCATTGTCCAATCCAACTTGTCGTAAAAGTTGGTGTCAATCGGTTGATCGTTGACAGGCTCAACAATGACAGCAGGCACTTCACCACGTGCCAGAGGCTCCACACGGCTTCTGTAAACCGTTGCACCTGTAATGCTGCTTAGGTTGCTTGCAATGCGAGCAAGGATCAACTCGCGGCGTGTGTCAGCCATGATCAGGCAGAGGCGATTTGAACGACGGTGCAGATCACGCCGGGAATGCTCGGATGAGCAAATGGGCTGGTCTGAGAGGCTTCAGCATGAATATATGCCTGCGCATTGGATGTCGCCCAAATCAATTCCAAATAATCATTGGTAACCACTGGCAATACAAAATTGACGCATCCAATCACATTGCCAGCAGTTCCACCATGACTTGAAATAATGCTGAATTTGCTATCACTTGCTGGCACATCACCCGAAGCACCACTGTCATTTTTTCTCAGCCAGACATTGATGTCGTGAATGCTTGTGTCTGTATTGCTGAACTGAATTGAAAATGTCAGGCTGTAAATGCCAGCGTGATCAAACGTTATGCGGGAATCTGAAACAACACGAATACCGCGACTACCTGTGTCACGCTGCCGCAGATAAATCGACGTAGGTGTGTTGGCAGTTGCGGTCTGCGAAGTCTCATCCCAAAACGAACCCCAATAACCAGGAGATGAAAAATACGGGAGTTTGCTCCACGTGGAAACACCATCTCCAATCTTGAGATTATTTGTTTGCGTCTCAATGGCGGCTTCACCCGGAAGCAACACAGGATTTAATGCCGCCCAATTCGCTCTGGTGTTGACCTTGAAGACGCTGCTCATGACCTCAAAGTCAAACCTTGCTCAATAGTAGTTCTGAAAAAACACCGTCATCAACAGGGCGATTCTCACGCACGGTGTAAGACGCGGAATCAACCGTAATAGAAGTGCCGCGAGCGGCAGTGCTGACATCAGAAGTCTTT
>Ga0129333_10004305_pt1 | contig 13319 bp, 10 predicted proteins | sample CPB6_08_DNA_FD_94474 | JGI IMG/M metagenome (GOLD analysis project Ga0129333, IMG submission 94474) | Freshwater to marine salinity gradient microbial communities from Chesapeake Bay, USA - CPBay_Sum_0.6_0.8_DNA | ecosystem: Environmental > Aquatic > Marine > Coastal | place: USA: Chesapeake... | reverse complement strand
GTCGAATCGCCGATCGCGCTCCTCGAGGTCTTGGTCGAGTCACCGGACGCGATCGCGAGCGGAGGGCGCCTCGTGGCCGACGCACCGGTGCAGATCGAGGGGCGCCCCTTCAAGCGCTTCGAGTCGAAGGATGTGGCGGCGGCCCAGACGATCAGTGTGACGGTCCCGTCGGGCAGCGCGGGGGGGAAGAACCGTGTGATGCTCATCGTCGCGCTCGTCGGCGGCGCGCTCGCCATCGCGCTCCTGCTCGCCCTGCGGCGTTCGTTCACGGCACCGCGCGCACGGCATGGCAAGGATGATGCCGAGGCGATCGCGCTGGAGATCGCCACTCTCGACGCGGCGCTCGAGCGGCGATTGGCTCCGACCGAGGCGGATCGAGCCGAATATGAGCTCGCGCGTCGGCAGTTGAAGGACCGGTTGGACGATGTGCTTGCCAACCGGAGCAGCCGACCGTAGGTTCGCAGGACAACTGAAGACGAACGCGGGACACGGAAGCCGGTGTGAATCCGGCGCGGCCCCGCCACTGTGACGGGTAGCAGGACGAGTTCTCCACGGTAGACCACTGCGCGATCGATCGCGCGGGAAGGTGTGGGGGATGACCCGGAGCCAGGAGACGACTCGCGTTCGTGCCACAGTCTGACCCTCGGGGGAGGGTCGGTGGCGTCGACGCGGCGTCGTCCGGAGATGGGCGACGTGGGTGTCTACGTGCATCGAGGCTCCTCCGGTATCCGGTGGAGCTTTTTTGTGCCTGACTCTCGTGCGTTCCTGATGCGGTCCTGGCGGTCGGTCGTCGGCGTGGCGATCATCGTCGGCGGTCTCACCGCCTGTGAGGGCGCGTCGCGGACTGTGCGCGAGACGGGGGCACCGATCGCCGTCGATGACTTCGGCGACAGCGTGGCAGTCCGTCCCGCGGCCCAGCGGATCATCTCGCTCAACCCCGTCACCACGGAACTCCTCTTCGCGATGGGGGCGGGGTCACGCCTCGTCGGGCGGAGCAAGTGGGATGGGTGGCCCCTCGCCGCGCTGGAGGTCCCGGACGTCGGTGACGCGATGCAGCCGAACGTCGAGGCGATCCTCGCGCGACGGCCGGACCTCGTGGTGCTCTACGCGAGCCCATCCAATCGCACGGCGGCGACGCGGTTACAGGAGGCCGGCGTACGCACCCTGGCCGTGCGCACCGATGCGGTGACGGATCTCCGGCGCATTGCGACCGCCCTGGGTGCGTTCCTCGACGATTCGCTCTCGGCCTCGGCCGCAGTCGACTCCACCTTGCGAGCGGTCGATTCGGTGCGGGCCCTCGGTGCCACGAGTGACCGCCGACCCTCCGTGGCCTGGATCGTCTGGGATGATCCGCTGATCGTGATCGGTGGGGGAAGCTATCGCTCTGAACTCCTCGCGGCAGCCGGGGCGGTGAACGCCTTTGCCGATCTGGAGGCGCCCTCGCCGCAGCTCTCGATCGAGGAACTCGTGCGTCGCGATCCCGATGCGCTGATCGTGGGGACGCACTTGGCGGAGCGCTTCGCGACCGACGCACGGTGGCGTCAGCTCCGCGCTGTTCGGGATCGGCGCTTCATCCTCCCCGATACTGGGATCGTCGGGCGCCCAGGGGTACGGATGGGGGAGGCCGCGCGCCACCTGCGGCAGCTGCTACTCCCGATCTCCCCCGCGATCCGTTGATGTCCCTCTCCCGGTGGTTCGTGCTTCTCGTCATGATCCTCGCGGTCGTGACCCTCGCGCTCGGGTTCGGCGCGGTCGCGCTCTCGCCGACGGAGGTCTGGCAGGCCGTGATCGGTGGTGGCGATCCGACCGCGGAGACCATCGTGCGGACCATCCGCCTGCCACGGATCCTCCTCGGACTCTTGGTGGGGGCGGGGCTCGCGGGGAGCGGCACGGCGCTGCAGGCCGCGCTCCATAATCCCCTAGCGGAACCTTATCTCCTCGGGGTCTCCGGTGGCGCCGCGCTCGGTGCGGTGCTCGCCGTCGCGCTCGGCGGTGCGGGAGCGACGATCCCCATCGCGGCCTTTGTCGGTGCGCTGGGGGCGGTGCAGCTCGTCCTCATGGTCGCACGCGCCGCCGGCGGCCGCACCGATCCGCGCCTCCTCCTCATGTCGGGGGTCGTCGTCGGGGCCTTCTGTACCGCGGTGATCATGGTCGCCCTGGTTCGCACGCCGGAAGGGGCGGTGCGCGGCGCGCTCTGGTGGATGATGGGTTCGCTCGGCGATGCCCGATGGTCGGTGGTGGTGACGACGGCGGTGAGTGTCGGCGGGGGCCTCGCGGCGCTTCTCTGGCGTGGCCGCGACCTCGATGTGCTCGCCCTCGGCGAGGAACCGGCGGCGGCCTTGGGGCTCGATCTCGATCGCATGATGCGCTTCGTCTTCATCACCGCTTCCTTCCTCGCGGCGGCGACCGTCGCGGCCGTGGGCCTCGTCGGCTTCGTCGGGCTCATGGTCCCCGCGATCGCCCGCGCGCTCGGCGCGCGGCAGACCCGCGGGACGATCCTCCTGGCGGCGGTGGCGGGTGGTGTGCTGGTGGTCCTCGCGGATCTTGTCGCACGGACGGTGCTACGGCCTGCCGAGCTGCCGCTGGGCGCGGTCACCGCGTTGATCGGTGTGCCGTTCTTCCTCTGGCGACTCCGCCGGACGGTGGCGCGATGATCCGCGTCGAATCGCTCGTGGTGCGGTACCCCGGGATGCGCACGGCCGCGCTCGACGGCGTCTCGTTCGAGGCGCTTCCCGGCAGGATCACGGCGGTGGTCGGACCGAACGGCTCAGGGAAGAGCACCTTCGTGCGGGCGCTCGTGCGGCGGGTCACGCCGACGAATGGACGGATCATGGTGGATGGCGCCTCGGCGGACGCACTGAGCCCTCGCGAGATGGCGCGCCTCGTGAGCGTCGTGCCGCAGCGAGAGGAGCCGGTCTTCCCGATGCAGGTCCATGATCTCGTCGCCTTGGGTCGGTATCCGCATGGGGGCGCGTTCACGGCCCCGACGGCCGAGGATCGCGAGGCGGTGGCGCAGGCGATCGTGCGCGCCGACATCGCTGCCTTGGTCGATCGGAGCACCGATACGCTGTCCGGTGGCGAGTGGCAGCGGGTGCGCATCGCGCGAGCACTCGCGCAGGGTGGCCGCGCCATCGTCCTCGATGAGCCGACCACCTATCTCGACATCGCGCATGAGATGGCGGTCTTCGAGCTCTGTGATGTGCTCGCACGGCAGGGGCTCTGCGTGATCCTCGTCAGTCACCAGTTGAATCTGGTCGCGCGCTTCGCAGACCAGATCGTGTTGTTGCATCACGGGCGTGTCGCCGCGGAAGGGTCACCGAATGCGGTGATGCGCGGCGATGTGCTCGAGCGCGTCTACGAGTGGCCTCTCATCGTCTCCCGCGATCCAGCGGTCGGGGCTCCCGTCCTTCTCCCCCTTCGTCATCGAGGTTCGAGGTAAATGTCGTCTCTTCGCCGATTCACCATGGTCTCTGGCTTCCTCCTCCCGACCCTACTGCTCGCGCAGTCGGGCCGCGCGCCGACGAGTCTCCCGCCTGAGGTCGTGACCGCCACGCGGATCCCGGGGGTGAACTACGCTCCGACTGCGACGGCGACCACGCTCGATGCGGCGGCGCTCCGGGCGGAGGGGATCACGCATCTCGCCGATGCACTCCGGCGTGTCCCCGGGGTCGCGATCGCCCGAACCTCCTCGGTCGGTTCCCAGGTCGCGCTCTTCGTGCGCGGCGGGCAGTCCAACTATGTGCGCGTCCTTGTCGATGGGGTTCCGCTGAATGAGCCGGGGGGCGTGCTCGATCTCGGGCGCATCACCCTCGATGACATCGAGCGGATCGAGGTCGTGCGTGGTCCCGCGAGCGTGCTGTACGGATCGGAGGCGGTCTCCGGTGTGATCCAGCTCTTCACGCGTCGAGGGGGCGGCACGACCAAGACGCGAGCCGAGGTCGGCAGCGGGAACATCGGGACGCGACGGCTCTCCCTCGGTGGCGAGGCGACGATCGCCGGCCTGCGTGCCACGGTGCAGGGGGATCATCATGGCAGCACGGGGATCCTGCCCTTCAACAACGCCTATCGCAACACCGGTGTCGTCTCTGGGCTCAGCTACACCGGTGCGCGCAGCGATCTCGGCCTCACCGGTCGCTACAACAGTTCGCTCTATCAATACCCGACCAGTTCCTCGGGTGCGATCGAGGATCGGAACGCGGAGCGGGTGGAGCATCGGCTCCTCGTCGGGCTCGATGGCGGACGCCGGTGGACCGAGCGCTTTGAGACGCGGCTCCAACTCTCGAGCGCCGAGGGACACCCGCGCACGAACGATGGCCCCGATGGTGCGGCGGACACCCTCGGCTTCTTCGGGTACTACACGCGCGGGACCGTCGTACGTCGGCTCGCTGACCTGCGTGGGATCTACCGACTGACGCCGAACCACACCATCACCCTCGGCGGCGAGTTCTCCCGCGAGACGGAGCGCAGTCAGTCGGTGAGCCTGAGCGAATACGGCGACTACCCAGGGGCGTTCCGGGCGGCGCGTGAGACGCACGCGCTCTACGCGCAGGGGCTGGGAGAGCGGGGGCGTTTCGCGTACAGCGTCGGTGCGCGTCTCGATGACAACAGCGCCTTCGGCACCTTCCGCACCGTCCGCGCCGGCACCTCGTGGCGCCTGACCGATGGGGTGCGACTCCGCGCCTCGGCAGGTTCTGCCTTCAAGGCACCCAGCTTCTTCGAGAACTTCGCGGAAGGATTCACGGTGGGGAATGCAGCGCTGCGGCCGGAGCGGACCGAGTCGGCGGAGTTTGGCGTCGAGTGGGTGGGTACGACGGGCCTCTTCGTGCGGGCCACCGGGTTTTCGCAGCGCTTCCGGGATCTCATCCAGTACACCTCCCGTACCCCACAGCCGGACGCGCCGAACTACTACAACATCGCGGCGGCGAATGCGGGCGGGATGGAGCTCGAAGGCGCACTGCCGGAGTTCGCACGCACGCGGGTCTCGGCGGCCTATACGTGGACCGATACGCGCGTGACCGATGCCGGATTCGATGAGGGGACAGGAGCCAACTTCGTCGCCGGGGGGCGATTGATCCGACGCCCCGAACACCTCGCGACGCTGACGCTCGTGCATCGTATCATGGATCGCGGCTCGGTCTCCGCCGTGGTGACGCACACCGGGATGCGTGAGGATCGTGACTTCTCAGGGTGGCCGGCCGCGCCGGTGGAACTCCCCGCCTTCACGACCCTCGATCTGAGCACCGAGCTTCCACTGCCCTCGGTGAAGGGCTCCACCTCCCGGCTCCAGGTGCGCGTCGACAACGCCACCGATGTGCGCTACACCCAGATCCAGGGGTTCGCCTCGCCCGGTCGCATCTGGTATCTGGGGCTTAAGTTGGAGCGGTGATCCGCACCGACGCCATCGTCCTCCACGCCTTCGATTATCGCGAGACCTCCCGCATCGTCCGCTTGGCGACGCGGGAGGCGGGGGTGGTGAGCGTCATCGCGCGCGGGGCCAAGCGGACCGGCGGCAAGTTCGGGCAGGGGCTCGACCTCTTCACCAGCGGGGCGGCGCAGATCGTCCTGCATCCCAGCCGGGATCTCCATACCCTCGGCAGCTTCGATGCGACGCGGGCGCGCCCCGGGCTCGCCGCCTCGCTGGCGCGCTTCGGTGCGGCCGCCGCGCTCAGTGAGCTCGGGATGCGCTGCGCGCCGGAGGATGGCGGCGGGGCGATCCACGACGTGCTCGTCGCGGGATTCGATGCCGTGAGTGTCGCGGAGGCCCATGAGGTGATCCCGCGCACCGTGTGCGCCGCCTGGCATCTGGCCGAGGCGCTCGGCTTCGCCCCGACCTTGGAGCACTGCGCGGCCTGTCATGAGGCGCTCGCGACAGCAGAGGCGGTCCGCTTCTCCCCGCGCGCGGGGGGCGCGCTCTGCGCGCGCTGTGCGGCGCTAGCGCCCGGTGCACGTGCCCTCCCTGCCGATGCGCGTGCGATGTTGCTGGCATGGGCGGCGGGGGAGGAGGGGATCCCCGCGGATGCCAAGGTCGCCCGCGCGCATCAGCGCCTCGTGCGCGAGTTCCTCGAGGAGCACCTCGCCGATGGCAAGCCGCTCCGCGCCTGGCGTGACTGGGAGATGAACGGCGGTCACGCCGAGTCCCGATGATCATCGGCACGGCAGGGCACATCGATCATGGGAAGACGGCGCTCGTCCGTGCCCTCACCGGGGTCGAGACCGACCGGCTCCCGGAGGAGCAACGGCGCGGGATCACCATCGCGTTGGGCTTCGCGCCCTTGGTGCTTGAGGGGGTCGGGACGGTGGGGATGGTCGATGTCCCGGGCCACGAGGGATTCGTCCGCACGATGCTCGCCGGGGCGAGCGGGATCGACCTCGCGCTCTTGGTGATCGATGCCGCTGAGGGCGTACGACCGCAGACGCGCGAGCATCTCGCGATCCTCTCGCTCCTCGGGATCCGCCACGGAGTCGTCGCCTTGACGAAGGCCGATCTGGTCGACGAGGAGCTTCGGGCCCTCGCGATCGATGAGGTGCGAGGGGCGCTCGCGGGGTCGGTACTCGAGGGCGCCCCCGTGCTTCCCGTCTCCGCGCTCGCTGGCGAGGGGCTCGATGCGCTGCGCGCGGCGCTGGCCGCGGCCTGTGCGACGGTGCCCTCGCGTGGGGGCGAGGATCCCTGGCGGCTGCCGATCGATCGGGTCTTCTCGGTGGCGGGAGTGGGGACCGTGGTGACGGGCACGGGGTGGAGTGGGGTGCTGCGTCGTGAGGTCGCCGTGCGCATCCTTCCCGGTGATCGCGTGGCGCGCGTGCGCGGACTCGAGTCCCATGGCGCTAGGGTCGACGAGATCCAGGCGGGGCATCGCGTCGCGGTCGCGCTCGCGGGGATCGATCGCGAGGAGGTCCCCGTGGGGGCGACGCTCGTTCGCGCGGATGAGCCCTGGGAGACCACGCAGGTGCTGCGCGCCGATCTCGCCCTCCTGTCCGATGCGCAGCGACTCGGTCCACGCACGCGGGTGCGATTCCATCTCGGCACCCAAGAATGCGGCGCGCGGGTGATCGCCGCTGGGGGAGAGGTGATCGCTGGCTCCACACGCGCCGTGCGCCTCGTGCTCGACGCCCCCGTGCTCGCGCGCGGAGGCGATCGCTTCGTGCTGCGTGGGGGCTCACCGTTCGGGACGATCGGCGGTGGGGTGGTGACCGATGCCATCCCGCTCTCGCGCCGTGCCCGCCCCTGGCTGGAAACGGACGTGACGCTCGCGATGCGACTTGGGTGGATGCTCGATGAATCGATCGCTACGGGGCTCGATCTCACGACCGTCCCGCAGCGGCTTGGTCTTCGTCCCGTCCAAGTCGAACGGCTCGTGAAGGAGCTCGCGAAGGTCACGCGGGTCGGCGATCGAGTCATCCGCAACGAACGCCTCGAGCAGTTAAGGCAACGGTTGATCACGCGCCTCGAGCGGGCTCATCAGGAGAATCCCCTCGCCCCCGGGCTCGACCGGCAAGAGGCGCGGCAGCTCCTGAGCGCGCAGTCGGCGATCGCCGATGAGGTGATCCGTCGCGCCGAGCGCGCGCAGGTGATCGTGATCGAAGGGGCGACGCTCCGCCTCCCTGGGTTCAGCGCTGGCGCAGGGGCGGGCGCACGATCCGCGAAGGACGACGTCATGGAGCGCCTTCGGAGCGCGGGCGTCGAGCCCCCCTCGTTGACCGAGCTCAAGGCGCAATGGGGGAATGGGGTCGTCGCCTTGCTGAAGCTCCTACAAAAAGATGGGCTGGTGGTACAGGTCGGGCTCGAGTGGTGGTTCGCGCACGAGGCGGTGGTGACCCTGCTCGCGCGGCTCGCGGCCCATGTGCGCCCTGAGGCGATCTATTCCCCCTCGGAGCTCCGCGAGGCGCTAGGGATCACACGGAAGTGGTTGATCCCCTTTCTCGAGTGGTGCGACGCGCGCGGGATCTCCCGTCGGTCAGAGGCCGGCCGACGCTTCCCCTCGGTGCCCACCACGCCATAGCCACAGTGGGCGGCGATGCCCCCTTGCTCGCGGGCCAGATCCCGCCGTTTCGTCGGGTCGCCCTGCCACCCGTTCGGGGACCCAGCCGTTTCGGCAGAGAAGCACTGGCCTGCGAAATGCGCGGCCTTGGGGTAGAAACCAGCGTACGCTCGTCCCGTACGAGCCCGCTCGACCATCACGCCTGACCCGACTCCCATATGCTCTCTCCCGACCGCCTGACCATGAAGTCCCAGGAGGCTCTCGCCGACGCCGCGAATCGTGCGCGGCAGGCCGGGAACCCCCAAGTCCATGACACGCACCTCCTCGCCGCGCTCCTCGGGCAGGATGAGGGGATCGTCGTTCCGATCCTTCAGAAGCTCGATGTGGCGATCCCCTCGCTGCAGGGCGCACTCGACCGCGAGCTCGCACGCTACCCCAAGCAGTCCGATGCGCAGCCTTCCGCCTCGCGCGAGCTCGCTGCCGTCCTCGACGCCGCGGAGCGTGAGGCCAAGGAGCTCGGTGATGCCTATGTCTCCACCGAGCACCTGCTGATCGCGCTCGCCGAGACCAAGGGGGCTGAGTCGGCCGCCCTGCTCAAGGCGCAGCGCGCCACCAAGGCCGCACTCCGCGAGGCCCTCGCCGCCGTGCGTGGTGCACATCGCGTCACCGATCAGTCGCCTGAGACCCAGTACCAGGCGCTCGAGAAGTACACCCGCGATCTCACCGCCGACGCGCGGAAGGGGAAGCTCGATCCGGTGATCGGTCGCGATGAGGAGATCCGCCGCGTCATCCAGGTGCTCTCGCGCCGAACCAAGAACAATCCCGTCCTCATCGGGGAGCCCGGTGTCGGCAAGACGGCGATCGCCGAAGGGCTTGCGCAGCGGATCGTGAATGGTGACGTACCGGAGTCGCTCCGCGAGAAGCAGCTCGTCTCGCTCGACCTCGGCGCGCTCATCGCCGGCGCTAAGTTCCGTGGGGAGTTCGAGGAGCGCCTCAAGGCAGTCCTCAAGGAGATCACCGCGAGCGAAGGGCGCTATGTGGTCTTCATCGACGAGCTGCACACGCTCGTCGGGGCGGGGAAGGCCGAGGGGTCGATGGACGCCGGCAACATGCTCAAGCCGATGCTCGCACGCGGTGAGCTGCGCGTGGTGGGCGCGACGACCCTGGATGAGTACCGCCAGCATGTGGAGAAGGACCCTGCCCTCGAGCGGCGCTTCCAGCCCGTCTTCGTCGGGGAGCCGACCGTCGAGAGCACGATCGCGATCCTCCGCGGCCTCAAGGAGCGCTACGAGTCGCACCATGGGGTGCGGATCACCGACGGCGCGGTCGTCGCCGCCGCGACCCTCTCCAATCGCTACATCGGCGACCGGTTCCTCCCGGATAAGGCGATCGACCTCATGGACGAGGCCGCCTCGCGGCTCCGCATTGAGATCGATTCCCTCCCGCAGGAGATCGACGAAGTAGAGCGACGCGTGGTCCAGCTCGAGATCGAACGGCAGGCCCTCGCCAAGGAGAAGGACGCCGCCACCGTCGAGCGGCGGACCGCGCTCGAACAGGAGTTGGCCCAGCTCAAGGAGCGCTCCGGCGCGATGAAGGCCCAGTGGCAGCTCGAGAAGGACGCCCTCGGCGAGGTCGGTCGCGTCAAGCAGCAGATCGACGAGGCCCGCACCGAGGCCGAGCGCGCGACGCGCGCCGGCGACCTCGGGAAGGCGGCGGAGATCCAGTATGGCCGCGTGCCGCAGCTCGAGGCCGAACTCAAGAAGATCGAGGAGCGCCTCGCCGCGCAGAAGGCGGGCGGCACGCAGTTCCTCAAGGAGGAAGTCGGCGCGGACGACATCGCCGAGATCGTCGCGCGATGGACCGGCATTCCGGTCACGCGCATGCTCGAGTCGGAGCGGGAGCGGCTCGCTGCCCTCGATCAGGAGCTCGCCAAGCGTGTCGTCGGGCAGGCCGAGGCGGTGCAGGCGGTCGCGAATGCGGTGCGGCGCTCGCGCGCTGGGCTCCAAGACCCCAATCGCCCGGTCGGCTCCTTCATCTTCCTCGGCCCCACCGGCGTCGGGAAGACGGAGACCGCGCGCGCCCTCGCCGAGTTCCTCTTCGACGATGAGCAGGCGATGGTGCGCATCGACATGTCGGAGTACATGGAGAAGCACGCCGTCGCGCGGCTGATCGGCGCGCCGCCGGGGTACGTCGGCTTCGAGGAGGGCGGACAGCTCACCGAGGCGATCCGTCGGCGGCCGTACAGTGTGCTCCTCTTCGATGAGATCGAGAAGGCGCATCCGGATGTGTTCAACATCCTCCTGCAGATCCTCGACGACGGCCGACTCACCGATTCGCAGGGGCGGACGGTCGACTTCCGGAACACTGTCATCATCATGACCTCGAACATCGGCTCCCAGTGGATCCTCGAGACGGGGACGAGTGATTGGGCGCTGGTCGAGACGCAGGTGACCGGGGCGCTTCGGCAGCACTTCCGGCCTGAGTTCCTCAATCGCGTCGATGACATCGTCATCTTTCGGCCACTGGGGGAGGCGCAGATCGCGACGATCGTCGATCTCCAGTTGGTCCGGATGTCGAAGCTCCTCGCCGAGAAGAAGATCACGCTCACGGTGACCGACGAGGCCAAGCAGCTCCTCGCCACCGAGGGGTATGACCCGGCCTTCGGGGCGCGGCCGCTGAAGCGGACCATCCAGCGATTGGTGCAGAACCCATTGGCGATGGCGCTCCTCGAGGGCAAGTTCAAGGACGGCGACGCCATCGTGGCGCGCGCCGCGGGTAGTCACCTCGTCTTCGAGCAGGCATGATCCGTCGCGATCCACGATCGGTGGTCGGGACGGCGCTGGGGATCCTCACGATCCTCGGCGCCGTCGGCTGTGGGGGGGCATCCGCGGAGGAGGCGCCCACCGCGCCGACCAACCCAACGAGACCGACGACCCCAACGGCGCCGCTTCCCGTGGCCGATTGGGTCGACGCCATCGATGGCGAGATTCCCCTGGTCATCATCGCGCCGCACGGGGGCGATCTGGCTCCCGCCGAGCTCCCCGACCGCGTCTGCTCGGGGTGCGTCACTGGGAACGATCTGAACACGCAGGCCCTCGCGCGTACGATCAGCGATGCCTTCTCGGGCCGCATCGGGAAGCGCCCCTATCTCGTCATCAATCGGCTCCAGCGTCGGAAGTTCGACGGCAACCGAGAGGTGCAGGAGGCTACGGCCGGCTATGCGCCCCTCGCTCCCATGTGGACGCAGTTCCAAGGGGCGATCGATTCGGCGAAGGTTCGCGCGCGTCGCCTCCACCCGCGGATCCTCGTGATCGATCTGCATGGGCATGGGCACACCATCCAACGGTTGGAGCTGGGCTATCAGCTCGCGGCGAGCGAACTGCGCCTGACCGATGCGTCGCTCTCCCCGCTTGTGGCGACGAGTTCGGTGGCGCAGTTGGGGCGGGTCGCCGTGTCTCGGGACTCCGGCGCCGTGCTCATCCGTGGCCCGCGTAGTCTCGGTTCCCGTTTCGCCGCGCTCGGGATCCCCGCCGTCCCGTCGGATGCCGCTCCCGCACCCCTCGCCGGGCAGGATTACTTCAACGGCGGGTTCAACACCGTGCGACACGGGTCATCGAACGCCGGTCCCACGGACGCCATCCAGGTCGAGAGTCACTACACCGGCCTTCGCGATACCGCGTCGAATCGCGCCGGCTTCGCCGAGGTCTTCGTGACCGCGATCTTGGCCTTCTTGCGCGATCACTACGGGTGGGTCCCCGCATGACCGCGCCGGTGATCTTCGCGAATCGCGCCGAGGAGGACGCGTGGTGGATGGGGCAGGCGTTACAGGAGGCCGAACGCGCGGCCGCCGCTGGGGAGGTGCCCGTCGGGGCGGTCGTCGTGCAGAGCGGGACGATCGTCGCACGCGGCTCCAACGCGATGGTCTCCGGTCGCGATGCCACGCAGCACGCCGAGCTTCGGGTGCTCCGCGCGGCGGCCTATGCGTTGCGTGAGTCGCGACTCCCTGGGGCCACGCTTTACGTGACCTTGGAGCCCTGTGCGATGTGCGCAGGGGCGATCATCCTCGCGCGCGTTGGCCGCGTGGTCTTCGGCGCGTGGGACGACAAGGCGGGGATGGCGGGGTCGGTCAGCGACCTCCTCCGACATCCCAAGCTCAATCACCGACCTGAGGTGCAGGGCGGGGAGCGGGCCGAGGAGTGCGGCGCATTGCTCCAGCGCTTCTTCGCCGAACGGCGCGGTTAGGCCCGGCAGTTCGCCTTCGCGACCCGCTCGCGAACGTCAGCCGCGCGCGTCGTCCGCCGGAGGGCATCCGGTGCGCTGAAGATCATCAGGTAGGCCCCGTCCGCCATCTCCTCGCGGCGCACCCGCATATACCCCATCGCCTGGAGCTCGCAGATGAGGAGCCGGGGCGGGGTCCCATGCCGATCGGTCGGGCCATCCACGTCGAGGATCGCAAGCCGTCCCCCGGCGCGGAATGCCGGCGCCAGCCGATGGAGCAGTTCGAAGGGCGCACTGATCTCGTGGTACATGTGGATCATCAGGGCCACGTCGATGCTCTCGGGGGGCAGCGTGGGATCCCCCGCCGTCCCCTCGACCACTTGGACATTCTTCCACCCCTCGTCGGCCACCCGATCCCGGAGGAGGCGGAGGTAGCGGGGCTCGATGTCCTCGCCATACACCATCCCGGTCGCACCGACGCGTGCCGCGAGCGCGGCCACGTAATAGCCGTCACCGGCCCCGATATCCGCCACGCGCGACCCCGGGCCGATCTGGAGGAGCCGGAGCACCGTCTCTGCCTCCCCGTACGAGTCCCGATCCTCCTCGGCGATCCAGCGAGGCGCCACGATTCGCGAGATGGGGCGGTTGGGGAGGGGGAAGGAGTCGACCCGCATCCCCTGACCAGCCGCAGGAGCGACGGGCAGGAGGAGTCGGAGGCCGGCGAGGACGAGCAGGGCACGAAGCATCTTGGTCATGGCACTGGAACCCGGTCTCACGCGTGGCGGTTCCCCACCGTTGACCCCCCCTCCTGCCACAGGGTAACTTGCAGGTCTGGACAGATGGCCGAGTGGTTGAAGGCACCGGTCTCGAAAACCGGCATACCGGCAACGGTATCGTGAGTTCGAATCTCACTCTGTCCGCTCGCATGAGCAGGCGCGCTGAAGGGTCTCCTCCAGCGCGCCGTCGTGTGTCGGGCCCTCAGCCGCACCGGGGGACTGACGAGGGACAGGTGGCCGAGTGGTTGAAGGCGCACGCCTGGAAAGCGTGTATTGGTTAATAGCCAATCGCGGGTTCGAATCCCGCCCTGTCCGTCCCTGCCGATGGGCCCCGGCCGATCGGTGCCGG
>Ga0129333_10004303_pt1 | contig 13321 bp, 27 predicted proteins | sample CPB6_08_DNA_FD_94474 | JGI IMG/M metagenome (GOLD analysis project Ga0129333, IMG submission 94474) | Freshwater to marine salinity gradient microbial communities from Chesapeake Bay, USA - CPBay_Sum_0.6_0.8_DNA | ecosystem: Environmental > Aquatic > Marine > Coastal | place: USA: Chesapeake... | reverse complement strand
TCAAGAACAAGACCTACCGCCCCCAGCAGATCGCTCAGGTCGACTTCTACTTTGCTGACCACGCCACCTTCCACCTTGGTGACTTCGACACGATCAAGGATGTTGTCAACATCTGCGTGGCTGTCGACATCATCAAGCGTGCCGGTGCCTACTACATGTACGGCGACCAGAAGTGGCAGGGCAAGGACGCCCTTCTTGCTGGTGTCCGGGAAGACCTTGATCTACAGAACGACTTACGTAAGGAAGCGATGGACTACTTCCTCCAATGAGTCTCGATGATCGTAAGAGGATTCTCCGAGCCTCTAAAAAACAAGAGAACCGTACCGCTGATCGCTATAAAGGGTCGCGTAACGCTGGGTCAGGATCGGGTTGGTTACGTAAGAACGATGTTCGTTCTGAGAATCTGCTGATCGAAAACAAACTGACTGAGAACGCCAAGTCGTACACCGTTAAGTTCAAGGAACTGGATGAACTGCGCCAGCGTGCGATCTTGGATGATCGTTTGCCCGTACTCCAATTTGACCTAGGAGGCAGGAACTTTGTCATTCTCACCGAGGATGACTTCCTGACGATGATCAATGTCTGACTGGCGTAACAAGGACTATAAAGAGTCGTTCAAGTCGCGTGGGCGTATCCTTCCGGCGGTCGAGCGGGCGCTCATGCGCGAGACCGTTATCCGTAACGAGGGCCGGGACACGCTTCACCTGCACCCCAGCGAGATCTCCAAGAAGAACTGGTGCCCCCGCTCGTCGTGGTACAAGATCAAGGGCTACCCGGCGACCGAGGAGTCACTCTCGTTCCAGCGTCTGAACATCTTTGCCGAGGGTAACGCTATCCACGCTAAGTGGCAGAGGTGGCTACACCAGGCCGGTCTACTATCGGGCCTATGGGAATGCGCGCACTGCGTTCATCGGTTCTACGCCGATGCCCCCAACATCTGCCCATCCTGCTTTAGCGATGACCTACGGTATCGAGAAGTGCCGATCACCCATGAAGATCTCCATATCCTCGGACATTCGGATGGTGAGATCATCGATGAGCAAGGTCGTGCCCTTATCGAGATCAAGAGCGTCGGCATCGGAACTGTTCGCTGGGAAAACCCCACGCTGTTCAACGCCTATCAGTCTAAAGAGTTGACCATTGATGGCGTCTGGAAGAACATCAAGAAGCCGTTCTCGTCGCACATCCGTCAGGGAACGATCTACATGTACTGCCGAAAGATTGACACGATGATCTACATCTACGAGTGGAAGCCCACTCAAGATGTCAAAGAGTTCATCATCGAATATCAGCCAGAAATCATGGAGCCGATTATCGCTGGGTGCCAGCAGGTTGTTGAATGCCTAGATGGTGATACCCCGCCTGACCGCCCCGCATGGTCGTCTATTGCCCACGTTGACTGTAAAAAGTGCCCGTACTACAAGGAGTGCTGGAGTGCGAGTAATTCGTAACGAAGATGATCAGGACCCTGCCGTCCTGAAGTTCTCTCGCAAGTTCTCTAATCCTGCTCGCCCATCGTCAGAGGTCCCCGATCTACCAAGACACTTGGACGACCTGAGCGACAAGGACCTCATGGACCTCTATAGCGAGTTCATGTCGTGGGTGTCCTACGCCAAGGCTGAGATGGTCGGTGCTGAGATCGACGAGGAGCGGGAAGCCAACTTCCTCCGCATCTTGGAAGCCAAGGTGCTTATCGAGCAATGGGGTGCCGAGGCTAAGGGTGACAGGGTTACCATCGCTAAGGCTCGCCGTGATATCGATTCCCGAGTCATCAGCCAGCAGGACCAGCATCGGCAGGCACGTGCCTATCGTAAACTTGTGGAGGCCATGTTCGACCGCTGTGAGCGTGGGGCGCAGTTGCTGTCCCGTGAACTCAGTCGTCGTATCGGACTCCACTCCAAAGAAACCCGAGGAAGCAGGTTTGCACCGTAATGAATGAATATGCCAAAAGGGCCAACGAACGCCTCTACGCTGAGCGCCAGGCTTACAGTTCTACGACAATGCCTCTGATGGCCATTAACGACACTTTGAAGGACATTAAGAACCTCCTTCAGGAACTCGTTGCGATTCACAGAGACCGATATGGCAAATCGGAGTAAGGCCAAAGGTACGTCCTTTGAAACCTCGATAAAGAACTATCTAAACGATAGTGGTTTTAAGAAGGCACACCGGACGGCTCTGACTGGCGGCGATGATGCGGGTGACATCCACGGCATCGAACGTCCTGATGGTCATAAGGTAATTATACAATGTAAAAACCAGAAGAAGCACGACCTGAGCGGCTGGCTAGACGCGACCGTCGAGCAGGCGTCTCGGGCCGATGACGCGGTACCTGCGTTAGTTGTTAAGCGGGCTGGTAAGGGTGAAAAAGCATTGGGTGATTCCTACGTTGTTATGAGGCTTTCTGACTTCGTTGACCTCATACAGGAAGCCGACTACTCCTAAACTGTCCTCTGTATCCACGGAGTATTAGGAGTTACATTATGTCTCAAGAGTCGCTCGACGACATCATTAAAGTATCAGGTAGCAGTAGCCCCCAAAGCGTCGGGTCTATCGTCGCTCGTGGCGTTGTAGCCGGTCAGGCCCCCAAGATGCGGGCTATTGGGGCCAGCGCCGTCAATCAGGCTGTCAAAGCCTGTGCCATTTCACGTGGATTCGTGGCTCCCCGAGGCATCGATCTGTGCTTCGTCATCGGGTTTGATGACATTGCGGGAGAGAACGGCGACACCATTTCGGCCATCTCTTTCAAGCCGGTCGTCCGCTGATCCTGTGATAAAATAAGGGCGTGCCTAACCTCACGTATTCACACTGAAATGGCTAAAGAAAAAGACTATTACAGCGACTACTTCAAGGAAGACCTTGAAGAAGCGAACTACCAGAAGAAGTACAACAAGTACGAGGCTAGGGATAGCAAGCGCAACAAACGCAAGCACTCAGCATCGGACTACTTCTATGACTAAGAAAAAGCCATCTGACAAGAAGGCTCCTGCGAAGAAGAAGAAGCCCCGTCCGGTCAACCCAGTTGGAGGAGGCCACCAAGGTGGTTTCCTCACAGGCTCAGGTAATGGGCAAGGACGTTAGGAGTCGTTATGGCATCAGATCATCGTGGAAATGAAGTGCATGCTGGAAAGCGCACTGCCCAGGAGTTGGGCTGGCGAGTTAGTGAAACATCAGCCACCAACGAAGCCACAGGCGAGTTTAGCGCATGGAAACGACCGCAATATAAAGAAGATCGTAGCGAGATGAAGGCCCGTGATGTACCGGGCAAATCGGGTAAGTATCGGTGGTCAGTCACAAGACCACTGCGGAGTGGTATCCCAACCGATCTTGATGGTATTGGTATCGATATGGGCAAGGGTAAGAAGGCTACGTCGAGTTGGGGTAACCCCCGCTATGACGAAGAACCCACCAGCAGTGTTTCTGGGACTGTCAGTACCCCTGCCCGAGCCATGATCGCCGCTGAGGCTATGGACAAGCGCATCAAAGAGGGTCGTGACCTAAAGACAGGTCGCTCAAAGAAATAAGGGGAAGGTAATGGCATCAGATCATCGCGGTAACCCCGTACACGCTGGTAAGCGCACTAGGTTTGACGATCAAATAGAGTTCAGTAGTACTCTGGAACAAAGCGCCCCAACTCAAAAAGGGTCCTACGCTTGGCGAACATCAGACGGCCCCACCGGGTTCCGTGGAAGGCGCACAGTATATGGAGTAGTCACCAGGGGTGGGTACGCCGACCAACTGGTACATCAACCAGAGAATGGTAAAACCTCGTGGAGTGTCACAGTCCCACAACATCATGGTTTGGACCCCGAAACCGCTCAGGGTCGTTATGGTGTTATCAAGGGTGATGAGATTACGATCATGGGGAAAGTGTCTACTCCTGGTAGAGCGGCCATTGCCGCTCAAGCAATGACCAACCGAATCAACGAAGGTCGTGACCTAAAGACCGGTCGCCCGAAGAAGTAATCGATGCCCGCTAACCAGCAGACCTTCAGCGATTGGAGCGGGGGATACGACCCGCAGGGTGGCGAAACACAGCCCCTGCTCGGGCCTGCCCCCGTATTCCGTAATGCGAAGGATCTACGGTTGGCCGCATTCGGAGCGACACCCGACACCCAACACCCCGATGGGTACCTAGGCACGCTGTATTCAAACCGCCGCCAAGACAAACTCGGCCAGGCGTCGATGCGTACCAATACCCGGTCTTATAGCCGTGGTGTACATAAGGGTGAACGTATCAATCAGGGCGACTACCTGTGGCCCGCCGAGTTCAACCTTCAGACCGGCCTAATGAATCAGGCTAAGGGTAAGAAGTACGCCCCGGTTGGAGCCGAGAATCCACGACTCACCAACGACGGTAAGTCCGGCCCCCGTGGCATTCCCACAGGTCTAGACCGCCCTCAAGTACAAAGTATCGATCCCGAGCGGGCCAGCCGTCTCAAGATGATGGCCCCACCCTGGAGGTAACAATGCCCTGGTCAGCAAAAGACGCATCGAAGCACACCAAGAAGGCCGACACCCCTGCTGAGAAGAAGCAGTGGGCTAAGACTGCCAACTCAGTGCTAAAATCTAGTAAGAACGAAGGTAAGGCAGTGCGTATTGCTAACTCTGCTATTGCCAAGGGCAATAAGAAAAAGCGAGGAAAATAAGTGGCAGGACCGTGGCAGACCCGACAGGAGAATCTGGTCGATCAGGCTCTGGTATCAGCGATTAGTGATCCAGAGACGATCAGGGCTATCCGTCCTGTCGTGCCACAGGAGTTGTTGCCGAACACCCGAGGCATCGCAAAGCAGGAGCCAACTGTATTCGACGCCCTTAGCGCAAACCGTTATGCCCCCACTTACCGCTCGTGGATATCAGGAATCAGTGTGATGAGAAACTCGGTAGTCGATACGGATTTCACCGGCTCCGGTCGGTATTCCATGGACGCCATGTGGAGTGGTAACTGATGGCTATCGGTGGCTCCTTTAATAAAGACACTTTCAGGCAAACCACCCCTTTTGAGACGTGGGCACAGGTACAAGGTGTTGGGCTGTACTGGGATACCGAGAATCAGTTTGCCGCTGGTCGCCCCGCCCCACGACCTGATCGTGGTGGTGGGCACAACTACCTAGGCACCCGTGGCCCCGCCATAAACTACGGAGGACGTGACTACGGAAGCCAGCCGATTGACCGTGGTGAACTTCAACGTGCGGGGACTGGTATCTCAGCCATCATGCGGGGCGCGCAACCGATCTTTGATCGCCTTCAAGATCGGTGGGCGAGAAAGCAGGCAACCTCACAGCGCTACGCCCAACTAAGAGATCGTGAAGAAGCAATCCTTAATCGGATGGAGACTTTGGCATCTCAAGCGACGAACGTACCCACCCCGGCTCCGAGCGCCCCAAGCGCAACAAGTGGCCCCGGCAGTCGGTCAACTCGGCGTCCCGCATCATCACAGGCTCCATCAGCCACCATGCCAGTTAGCCCGGGGCAACCGCAACCCACTCAGGGTCCGGCCCCTATGCCCCAAGGCCCTACCTCTAAGTGGCCTAATCCAACCGACCCCGTTGAAGCGGCCAATAAGGGCTTGGCTGAATGGAGAGCAAAGCAAGTACCACCATCATCGCGGTGGCCTAACCCCACTGACCCTACCGAAGCGGCCAATAAGGGCCTGTCTGAATGGTTAGCAGAACAGCGTAAGCCTCCGGTGTCGTCGTACCCCAATCCCTCTGACCCCAACGAGGCAGTTAACAAGGGGATTGGTGACATGTTGCGTGCTCAGCAGAGAGTTCTGCACCCGGAAGAGCCACCGGCACGTTTCCTGACTAACAAAGAACTATTTGATGCTAATCGTTCTCTCAATGCGTGGAGGGAACGGCGGGCGTCCGCAGAAGAGGGTGAAGGAGCAGAAACACTGTCTGCGCCCACCCCCGCATCTCGTGACTTTCCAGCACCTCCTGCGTTTGCCCCTCCTCAACAGAACTCAGCGGTGCCTCCACCGCCAGTAGGCGCTGTCGGTGACCAAAGTTCACGACTGGCCGCTGAGGGGGTCGCTTCGACCCCGTCTAAGAAGGCACCAGCAAAGAAAGCCCCGGCCAAGAAGGCCCCGGCCAAGAAGGCTCCTGCCGCGCCTAAAAACGCAACCCCCACCGATAAGGCCCCCAAAAAGGGTAAGAAGTGATAGGATATAGGTATGGCTGTAAATGAATCCCGCTCGATGAATGGCGACCTCCAGAAGGGCGCGAAGGACGGACTCTTGAAGAGTCTTACCCCAGATCGTGGTGGCGAGCCAGAGACCGCCGAGGTTGTATCACGGGCCGCGATGCTCCAGCGTCAGTACAACATCACCGACGCCACGGCTGGCATTGGTGACCCCGAGGAAGACGGCTTCGGCTATATCTGATTAGTTGCCTACGGGCAACCATGCGTACTACCATTCAGGCACCGTTAGGAGTTCCATATGCCCCGCCTTCTTACCTGTCAGTCTTGTCAAGTTATGTATCGTCTCCGGGATTACGATGGCCCGGCTGACTACGACATGGAACTGATTGAGATCATCCAGCGACATCTCGGGCAGGCCGTCAACCCCGACCCCGACGCCCACCGTTCGATCATCATTCGATGTGATGAATCGACTTGGGAAAAACTGGGCGACGAAACCAAGATCAAAGAAGAACTCGCCAAAAACGAGTGGGAAGTCCGCGAGATCCGGGACGACATGAAAGTCGAGGCCCTTAGGTGCTTCAACCGCCATAACCGGCCCTCAGGTATGTGCCCCGACTACGAGGACGACTCCAAGACCATCGGTCGCAAGATCGGTGTTCCCAAAGAGAACCGCCAGTACCTCTGCCACTACTGCCCAGCCTCCGCTTACGTCATTCATAATGTACGTAAGGCCAAGGGGATGTACGACGGGTGATCATCTTCAACTTCTCCGTCTTGGCGCGCCCTGCGGAGTCGTTGCCGTTACGTCAACCCGACCCGGATGGGCGGGAGATTTGGTCATTGTTCTTTACGGCCCATTACGGGCGTATCGCCCTTGTCGTCAACGAGGACTACGACAAGACTTTGTTGGAGGAGTGGTTGAAACGGGAAGGCTTCAAGCCCTCCATGTACGACTTCATCCTTGAGACCCAACCTGTGCTTTGTGCCGAACGGGTCCATCGGCTGTCAGCGGTCTTTGGTAAGGCCAAGTGGTATGTCGACAATAATCCTGAGGTGTGCGCCGAGACCCTGAAACTCGGCATCCCGACTCTACTAGTCGCCAGCCCGTACATCATTCGTCCCGAATGGTCCGGTGAGCGCAAGATGCGCCCATGGGATACCCTTGTTGAGGAAGTAAACCGTCAATCCCTTGAGCGGTCCTCTCGGGCATGGAGGGATGAAATATGAAAGTGTTCTTTGCCGGAGGGGAAAAGGGGTCGCACCGTAACCTCCTCCTCACCAATAATGTGAACCGCATAGCGGTCAATATCACCCACTTAGCGATCCCTAAGACCAAGGAGTTCCACATCCCCACGGTGTTCAACGGGGCTGAAGTTCTGGTCTACACATCCGAAGGCGACGAGGATGTCAACCGCTACAATGATTTCGTTCGTACACACGCCGATGACCTGACCTTCGTGGTCGGTCGCCCGGATTTCGATGGCGAGTGGCTAGGAGAGAAGCACATCCCGGTCTGGTCGGATGGCGAGGATTTAGAGCGGTTAGCGTGGTTATGCCAGCGTCACGGGCGGGTGGCGATATCGGACAAAGCGATCAACGCCAAAACCCTGCCCCGCATCAAATCCTTGGCCAATCGCTGGGACGCCAAGTTGTACGGCATCACCAGCAAGCCAGACGTGATCGAGGCACTTCCCTGGGAGGCCGTCATCGTTGGATCATGGACAAGCGCAATCCGTTATGGTGAAACCCAGATATGGGACGGTCACGGACTACATCGTTACCCGGCTCAACAGAAAGAGTCCTCTCGCCGTCGGCATCGCGCCGACATCATCCGTCTCGGAGTCGACTTCGACGCCATCATGGAGGATGATGTCACCGCCGTTGGGACGCTGGCCATCCTTTCTTGGAAGCAGTGGGAGAACAATACGTTTGGGGCCTATGACCCTGTTGGGGGTGACGATGAGTCCGAGTTTGAGGGTGCTGAAGGGGGGCAAATAGTTGATATACCCCCTGATTCGCCATCTGGACTTGTTGAGGCACGAGGGGGTACAAGTATTGATACCGCCCCCCTAAGAAAGCGGCACGACGATGAGCGGTTATTGCTACCTGTTATGGGTATCGACCACATCGTTAGTGTCGGCTCAAAAACAATGTCTGATCAGGGAGAATCTATTGAGGTCAGCCCTGAAGAGACCCCCGTTATCCGCTACAACTCGACCGGAATCCGGCAATGCGACAGTTGCTATCTGGCCTCTCGTTGCCCCGCATTTCAGGAACATTCGGATTGTGGGTATAAGTTGCCCATTGAGATCAAAACGAAAGACCAGTTACAGGCCATGCTCACGGCCCTAATCGAGATGCAGGCAAGCCGGGTTCTGTTCGCTCGCTTCGCTGAGGAACTAGAGGGTCAGGGCCTCGACCCCGCCCTGTCAGCCGAGATGGACCGACTGTTCTCCTTGGTCGACCGCTTCAAGAACATCTCCGACAGTCGAGATTTGATGCGGATAGAGGTTGAAGCCCGAGGGGGTGCTGGTGTACTATCCCGCTTGTTCGGGCAAAAGGCTGGCGAGATCTCTCGGCAACTTCCGGGCGGTGGCATGGACACCAATCAGACCGACCGATTTATACAAGACATCATCGACTTGGAGTAAAACATGGACGTAGAAGAAATGAGGGGAGCCTATGAACGGGCGACCCAAGCAAGCCAGCCAACCCGTGAAAACGTCAACATCAACCCCGAGATCATCATGAAGTGGCTGGAGACCAAGCAGACCACCCTCTGGTCGATCTGGTCGATCACCGACGAAGCGGGTCGTCAGAAAGCATCCGAGTGGCTCTACCGAGAGATCGAGTCGCTGGCCCACTTCACCGTGGCGCAGGCAATGGGCGGGGGCCAAGCGTGAGCAAGAAGGACGAGATTCATCTCAAAGGTGACCCCGAGTTTGAGAAAGTCATCGAAGAAGTCGTCGGGATGCACCGCCGTAAGGGTGCGGACTACGGAACCAATCAGGACTTCTTTGCCAATGTTTCGCAGTCAGCCCTGTGGGGTATTGAACCATGGGTGGGGGCCATGCTCCGTCTGAACGACAAGGTCATACGGCTCCAGCAAGCCGCGACTCGTGGTTCTCTGGCTAACGAAGGTATCGAAGACTCCATGCTCGACATCGCCACCTATGCCATTATCGCCCTGTGCCTGTTTCGGCGCGGTGGTAATAGCGACAAGCGGGAATAACAATGGGACCTCAAGGAAACCTATCCCGCTACGAGCCAGGAGACGGCCATACATACATCCTCAATATTGAGGAACAAAAAACAACAGATCTACTTGGTAGTTTGTCAAAGTGCTATCGAGCACACGAAAAAGAGTCTCGTATCACTGATCGCTTGGCTCAGGCTATCAGCGTGTATTTGGTCGACCAAGACGACAATGTATTGATTGACGCACTTCGCGCATACCGAGAGCACCGCAGTCTCGACGATTGATACTTGGGTAATAAGTAGTGTTATGCTAACCTAACCGCGTATGGAGTGGTTACGGGACGCATTATGCCGAGGTGTGCACGCTCACATCTGGTATCCGCCACTGGAATCCCCGAATCCACATAACTACTACACGGTCGGTAAGCGCGTATGTGTGAGATGCCCCGTGTGGAAAGAGTGTCTCAGCGAGGCTACGAAAAACAATGAGACGTGGGGTATGTGGGGTGGGCTTACTCCGCAGGAGCGCAAAGGCACTGCTCGTGTGCCATGTGGCACGTGGGAAAGTTATCGACTCGGGTGTGGTTGCAAAGAGTGCCGTAAAGCATCAATGCGATTATCCGCTCCCATAGATGTAGATACACTGCCACGGCATAGTGAGGATTTCGACATCCAAGAACTGATCTTTGTACTCTCCGACGACTAAGTGTTGGTTGTAGTCGTAACGCTTTGGTAATATAGATGGTGGCCCTACTCCTGAGGTAGGGCCATGTCTTTATCCCCTAACCAAGGAGACGTTCAGTGAGAGCAATCATCACAGCAATCTTTGCTGGTCTACTGCCGGTCGCTGGAATCACAACAGCGTGGGCCGTGGATGCTACACACGAACCAACTGAGGTAGTTGCGACGACCGTAACCACCACCGAACCACCCGTTGTATCACTTACTAACTACGAGATATACGTTGCGAAGGAATCCCTTCCGACAACCACCCTTCCCGATTTGTCGGGCGTGGACTGGGTCGCATTGGCCCGCCAAGAACACGGCATCTGCGGAGAGTGGTACGACCTTGCGGTCAATGTCATCGGCTGGCCTTCTGAGGAATGGTCAACCCTTTCCTACGTTATGAACCGAGAGAGTTCCTGTCGCCCCGAGGCGTTCAACAAGACGGACCCGAATGGCGGTAGCCGAGGTCTTCTTCAGATCAACGGTTACTGGTGTCGACCGACCCAATGGAACCCCAATGGCTGGCTTCAGGATCTCGGCATCCTAACTACGTGTGATGACCTTTATACACCTGAGACCAACCTAAGAGCCGGGCTGGCCATGTGGGCGTATGGCGAAGAAAAGCACGGATGTGGCTGGCGAGGACCTTGGGCAACTAAGTGCTCCTAACCCCGCCTCAGGCGGTATGCTAAGTTACTCCATAATCGTCTCATAAGGAGAGTGTCAACCATGATCGACGTAAACAACATCGGTGGAACAGCAGAAGTAGCCGACTTACTCGGGTGCCCGAAACAACAGATTCATGCGCTTCGTCGTAAGCCAACCTTCCCTAAGCCCATCAAGCAGTTGTCCGCAACCCCGCTGTGGGACTTGGATGAGGTCCGGGCGTTTGCTACTACCTGGACCCGTCGTAAGTCCAAGTCGGCCTGACCGATAACACGTGCTACGGCTCGGCATCGTATCGGGAGACTGGGTTCATCCTCGTAAGACTCCCGACAACAAAGAAAGATGGGGTGGCTCGGGCTGGGCGCGCATCGGCCAGTACGTCGAGCACCTACCTTTCGACATAGTGCGGGGAGTCCTCACGTGGAAACGTGATCACCTTGTGATCATGGACCACGATGAGGAACTCCACGACGTTGATGTCATTCTCATGCAACGCATGATGAACGATGGTATTGCTGACCATATCGTCGCTTCCCGTAAGCAAGGTATCAAGGTCATCAACGACATCGACGACTGGTACTGGGGCTTGTCTCCAGCCAACGAGGCGTTCCACCACAACCACCCGAAGAACAACCCGAAGGTGAACTTCAATCACTATCGGTCGATTCTCGCCAAGTCAGACTTGATCATCTCCAGCACGCCGTACCTAGCGAGCCGAGTGGCTGACTTCTGCCGAGTGCCGATAGAGGTATCGAAGAATACGGTCGACGTGGATCGCTTCACGCCCCGCACGCATATCGACACGCCCCAACCGCTCGTCGGGTGGGTAGGGAGCACTAAGCACCGATCAGGAGACCTAGAGACCCTCAAAGGGATTCTCCCGTCTCTTCTGCGGAGTAACTCTATCTCCCTGTTTCATGGGGGCACGATGCCAGGGGCACCATCGTTCGCATCCCGTATCGGGGTGCTGGATGCCGAGGTCGAGACCATGCGCCTGGTGCCTCATGATCAGTACCCGCAACTCATGGTGATGGACATTGGGTTAGTGCCCCTAACCAATATGCCCTTCAACCGTTCTAAGTCTGATATCAAAGGGCTTGAGTACGCCGCCGCTGGTGTGCCCTTCATCGCCAGCAACCTCGATGCCTACATCGAACTTCAGCAAGATCTTGGAGTTGGGCGTCTCGCCAAGAAGCCCCTCAACTGGGTCAAGCACATCAAAGAACTGTCTCACTATGAGACACGCCGAGAAGAAGCCGAGCGGAATCGGGAGATCGTGCGACAACACCGAAACATCTCGGTGGGAGTCAAGGCGCTCACCGATATCATTTCCAATGTCTAACCACCTCAACAAGGAACTACAAGTGTCTGACGACCTCATTCAACTGCCCGTTCTTCCATACCCTGAAGAGGACCCGTCTTGGCGACTGAGGGCACGGTGCCTTGGTTCTGACACCAAATCGTTCTACCCCGATAAGGGTGGCAACGTAGCGAGTGCGAAACTCGTCTGCTTTGGTTGTCCGGTCAGGAAGCAATGTGCCGACTTTGCGGTCATTAACAACATCCACTACGGCGTATTTGGTGGGTTATCAGAGAACGACCGCAAGAAGGTAAGAAACGGTCAGCGTAGTGCGGGCATCACCCTAGAAGAGGTGCTTCGATACGCCTTCCATAGCGTGAACAACACGTACCCTCGGGCTAATGACCCCCGCTGGTATCGTTATGGTAAGGAAGTCTTACAGGTGGCTTCTAGGTCGATCTGCCGTGCGGTCACGGAGATCCGAGATAACATCGACAATGCTGACGATTACTACATCTGACCTAAGGTGGTTACGACATGCGATTACCCAAGCCGACCAAGCACCCCATGTTCGATGGCGCGTTGGTGCTGTCCTTGTCCGTGGTGGGCGCGTTATGGGCACTGGCTACAACCGCTACCGAAACAACCCATCGCAAGTTGAAGTCGGTGAAGTTTCCTACCACGCTGAGGAAGTAGCAATACGTCGAGCCGGTGATGCCCGAGGAGCCACGCTCTACGTGGCTCGCATCACCCGTGGAGGGGAACTAGGTATTGCCAAGCCTTGCCATCGCTGTATGTCGGACATCATTGAGGCCGGGGTATCAAGCATCCTATGGACGACCCCGTACGGCTTGGAGAAGGTTCGTACGAGGCAACTAGCCTTGGCCGTCTGATTCTCTGCCGAACACGTGAGCATAGAACTTGGCTACTCGATCATCATTGTAGAACGGGTCGAGATCTGTGCCCCGTATTGAGTCAGCCAAGTCCGGGTCCAGTTCATTGAGGACATTGAAAGCACCCTGACCGATGCGTTCCTCGTGCGTGCCGAGACGCTCGGTAAGACGGAGCATGAAACTGTTGATGGTCCAGTTCGACATGGGCGTCATGCTACCGGCCACACGTAGGGCAGGCTCGGGTCCATGTCTGCCCACCACTTGCCATAGTGGTCGGGAGCCTTGCGGAGCAGGTTCGACTTGTGAGAGTCGTGGATAGCGGGGTCACCCCACCAGTCGGGCATGAACGCCGAGCGGTCGTCAAACCACTTGCGTAGGTCGAGCATCTTGC